>LKMJ01001358.1_pt1 | contig 21454 bp, 30 predicted proteins | sample 643391 | NCBI WGS metagenome assembly LKMJ01 (sample SAMN04112250, study PRJNA286221) | soda lake metagenome | biome: soda lake; feature: Kulunda Steppe; material: water; isolation source: sample PL-Br10 brine of Picturesque Lake | place: Russia: Kulunda steppe | collected 2010-07
GAATGTGCGTGGCTTGCCAGTGTGTGCATGCGTGCGTCAGTGTGAGTGCGCGCGTGGCTTGCCAGTGTGTACATGCGTGCATCTGTGCGAGAATGTGCGTGGCTTGCCAGTGTGTGCATGCGTGCGTGCAAGCATGCCTGCACAGTGTGTGAGCCTGTGGGTGCGTGGGTCTGTGCGTGCGGGGGGGAGGGGTCGGGGTGTGCATGTGTGCATGTGTGCATGTGCGCATGTGCATACAAGGAAGAGGCAGAATCTGCTAAGACAACGGCGGAGTAGGCGCTCCATGCGTGGCCCTCTGCTGACCCTCATGGCGTTGCATATGCCCTCTTCTGACTGCGGCTCTTTTCAGGGTAACATCAAAGGGTAACATCAAAGCATCCTCCCAGCTTGACAACAAGACACCCTCCCAGCTTGACAACAAGACATCCTCCCAGCTTGACAACAAGACACCCTCCCAGCTTGACAACAAGACATCCTCCCAGCTTGACAACAAGACATCCTCCCAGCTTGACAACAAGACACCCTCCCAGCTTGACAACAAGACACCCTCCCAGCTTGAAAACAAGACATCCTCCCAGCTTGACAACTAGATATCCTCCCAGCTTGACAACAAGACATCCTCCCAGCTTGACAACAAGACGCTCAGCTGCTTATTGACAGCGCAGCCAGCCACGCGGGGAGCTTGCATGGGCAAGCAGGATCTTTGCTGGTGGGGGCACGTTGGTGAAGGGTTTGTGAGTCGGCACAAGGCTATCTGGTCCTGCAGGTCCTTTGAAATCCAACACGCTCACCTCCCATGGCGTAAATACCGGCATTGTTGACCAAAATGTGAAGCTCCCGGCCCTCCTTCTCCCACTGGCTGCTAAACTCACGCACTGAACTGTGCTCAACAAGGGCGCACAGGTGAAGTCACTTTGATCTGCAATTGAACACCACTAGCGCTGAGGTTGTGCACTGGACTGCACATAGCAACTCGTGTACCGGAGAAGGCATTAGATGCAGGGGGTGAATGGTGGGTACGAAAGGGTGTCAGGCAGACGCAACCATATGTGGCAATCTAGGCACTGTCGTGATCCTGGGTATCATAGGGTGTCAGGCAGACGCAACCATATGTGGCAATCTAGGCACTGTCGTGATCCTGGGTATCATAGGGTGTCAGGCAGACGCAACCATATGTGGCAATCTAGGCACTGTCGTGATCCTGGGTACCAAAGGGTGTCAGGCAGACGCAACCATATGTGGCAATCTAGGCACTGTCGTGATCCTGGGTACACAAGTGAGATGTGGCAGGGCGCGGTCATGGTCGGGGCACAGAGGATCAAAGCTGTCTGAGCACCGCGCGGAGCAGGGCGCTGTGCACATGACGTGGCAGTGGCTGTGCACACCATGATGACCCGAATGCACGCATTTTGAGATTTGCGGGGGGTTTGCACCATGGGCGTGCACCATGAGTGTGCACCATGGGCGTGCACCATGAGCGTGCACCATGGGCGTGCACCATGAGTGTGCACCATGAGCGTGCACCATGAGTGTGCACCATGGGCGTGCACCATGGGCGTGCACCATGGGCGTGCACCATGAGTGTGGGCCGTGGGTGTGCAATACGGGAGTGGGCCGATGAGCGGCCCAGGGCCATGAGTGTGCAACATATCATAAAAGTTACATGTGACTGTGGACCACGGGTGCGCACGGCTTTTGGCTGCTGACCTCGAGTCCCTTGGACTTGCAAGGCACGCCAGCACATTGCTCATCTTCAGACGCTGGCTTCACCAGCCGTTTGTTTCCTCAGATCAGAGCAAGCTTTGTGAATAAGGAGGAGGGGCCGGTGATACTCCAAGCTGCCACCATGCATGCCAGGGCATCCCTGTTTACCACCTTGCTGCTGCAAAGCCTGTCTGAACATATCAAAAGTCCCAAACAGAGGGACCATGCAATTGATAGGAATGGGTGTGATTACAAGGCCACATGCGCACTTGCACGCGTGCGCATGCAGAAGCAGGTGCAGGTGCATGAAACTACGCCTGCATGGACGCACTGTGTGAGAGGCATGTGGGTGCTCATGCATGCGTGCAGGCGTATGTGTAAATGTGTGTATGTGTGCATGTGTGCATGCATGCACGCATGTGCGCGCACGCGCTGTGTGCAGCGTGCAGCCACTCACTCTAAGCTCGCCAAGTCCAGCAGGCGTATCTCCAGCAAAGGGGCAGGCAGCCCTCGCTTCTTGCAGTCCTCCTCGATGGCTGCCTTCAACGCGTCCCCCTTAGATCTGCTGCGGCATGCCAGCACCACTGCGTGTACCGCCAAGCACCAACTTAAGCTGGCCCGCATAGCTTTTGCTGCTGCCCACCACAGTATAGCATCTCCGCACGCATAGCCCGCGTAGCTTTTGCGGCTACCCACCACAGTACAACATCTCCGCATGCATGGCCTGTCGGCCAGCTCCATGGCCCTCAATCCATGTGTGTGCACAGCCCTTGTTGATCGTGACATCCCAACAAGGGATGTCACAGCCTCTGCGCTGCAGGCCGGGGAGGGTGCTGGGTGCTATGCTCCTCCCGGTGCCTAGCACCCCAATCGATTGGTGCAACCAGCTATTGGGTGCGACCAAATTGCATAGGCCCAATGCTGCCGAGCCACCTGGCTGGTGCCAGGTACAGCAGAACCCTTTCCCCCCTCTCTCCCCCTTCCCCTGTGCTTGGCGCACCCACCCCTTGACACACCTTTAGCCCCCCGTCGTGCTAGAGCTGCTGCCGTCTCCTTACCGATGCCGCTGCAAGCATGCAGATGAAAAGGGCAGCCCAATCTTGCCACAAGTTTGCCTGCTTGTCAGTTGATGTTACAGGCATTGTGAGCTCACATGCAGCTTGTCTGTTGCTGCCACAGCCAGTGCGAGCTCATATGCAGCTTTTCTGTTGCTGCTACAGCCAGTGTAGACTTATTTGCAAGGCGCAGAGCATAGTGTGTTGTGGCACAGCCTGTTTGATGTTGCTGCTGCCAATGCGGGCATATATTTCATAGGTGCATGCTATGGAGTGTGCGTCTCTCTGTGGATAGCATGGCCAATGTTTACACGTGTAGCTTCAGAGCGCATGCCTCAAACAGGTGAGGTTGATTCCTGCAAAAGCAGCATCCCCAAGGCAAATCACACAAAGCATAAAGAAGTCTTGTGTCTATTTTTTGGCCATGCATTCTTTCCAAACAGGGTTGAAGCCCATGGATACAACGAGCAAACCCGCATCGCACACCGCAGCCAACAGACAGGACAAGCGCAGAGCCTAACAGAAGAAGCTTGCGATCACATGGGAAGTTAAAAACTGAGTTGTACTTTTAATTTCAGAAGCGTGTAAATGTGGCATGTCCTCACTCTGTACTTCTAGAAAATATTAGCTAATTTATACGTTGAATAGTGTCCCACATTTGCATGTGGAACTATTCTAGCACGTATCTAAAGCTATAGGCTCCATTGCTTGCGGCCCACTGGATGATGCTGTGAACTTGATCGCTTGCAGCTTCAAAAGACAATGCTTGCCCACAGTTTGAGTTTTGGCCCACAGAATGAGACCATTGGATAATAGCTTTTGCGCCTCCCATCCTCTCCGACCATACGATGAGCCTGTACGTCTCATCATTATGCATCTTGACCTCCACAATACAATATCTGCCTTGAAATGGGAAGAAAACTCCCATCACAACCCAGCAGCCCCTCAACCTCACCTAGCTGGACACAAACTTTTAAAACGCTGAGCTCAAGGAATTCGAGGGAGCATACTATCATGCAGAGATCCTTGCATCATCTTTCACACCTTGTAGGTCCAGTTACTATGGCTGTGAGACCAGGAGTAGGTTCTCCAATCAGGTCTATGGGAGGCAAGTGCAGCATTCCCCATTTCTGCGGCAGAGGCATGAGCGAAAGTGATGTCCGCGCTCAGAAACGCGCACTGGGAGCAATGAGGATTGATTAAAGAAAATGGAGAGCATGGACTTAAAAGCATGTATAAGCGTGGCCATCAAATGCTGCAGTAAGACTTGCACCTTCACGCTTTGCTTTAGGGAAAAGCTGCACACCTGGAAAAAGACGAGGCTCATACTCCAAAGCATCCCACAAATGTACTGAAATAAATGATTGGATTTGAGCATCTGGCCAGGGGGGGTGCGCAGGAATGCCTGGCCTAAAGCGAGGGCAGTGTCTAACATTTTATTCATCAAGTTCCCTGCATGTGAAACACAGCACAAATGTGTCCTTCCCACAAAATTATTGTACAAAATTCACAAATCTCCCTGAACAAGCGGTGTGCAGTTTTTGCAGACGTGCATGCAAATGCATGTGGAAGCATGACAACATGCCAAACATCAGTCATGGTTTTCCTTATCAGAAATTGATTTCTCCAGGCAGTGCAAGCATCCATGCAAACATGCCCTATCTGCTTAAGAGCTGCCTCACCTATGAGCACCATCGTCGCCGAGGGTGCCATGGTTTCCTTAAAATCCTTATTAATGTTACAATGAGTGCAATTCGACTGGTAGGAAACAGAATGTAACTGATCGTTGTTCGGATTCCAACCGACAACTCCTGATACAAATGATAAGTTTGGCCATGAAGTCTGCTGCACAGCGCCTCCACGCTGGTGCAAGCCATTTCCACTTCAAAGGAATTCCACTGGTGTCCACAGTGACAGACCTTGCCTGTCAGCAATCACGGCATGCATATGCAACTACAAATGAGGTCTTGCCACCTGCTCAGCTGCTGTGTGAGCACGAAGTTCCAGCCGTGGCTCGCAGTCTGCTGTCCCTTCAAACCATCCAGGCATCCATCAACGTCCAGCACGTCACAGCCCTTCAACATGCAATCCAAACTGCGCGCTTGAATGTGGGTGTGAGGAACCTCGTTAAATCGTGTGCTTGAGCGATATTACAGGGGGACAAACACAGCAATTGCAGCGATGACCTTTAATGAACGTACAAGAGAGATTGCACAATTTGAAGCGATGTCTCAGAATCAAACGCTCTTTCAAAAATGATTCAAAATCATTCAGTGACTGAGGCAGTACCCATGTACTTTTGCAAGCTCTGCAACTACATGGAAGGCATTTGACTTGATGGAAGCATGATTGGATGTGAACGACCTGCTCCTGAATGCCGCAGGGATCAGAAGGCAGTCACTGGTGTTTAACGCATGAACAGCAGAAAGACCGCCCAGCGATCCGTAAGTGCACGGAATATAGTGCTCTGTCACCAGCATGTAACTGCCCCCATTTTGATCGCTTTCTAGCACTCAAGATCTCATCAAGTCTCCCTGAATGTCCCCTGGCAGTGTGGGACAAGAACTAAAAAGCAAGAACACCAGGGCAGTAGATACTTGTCCTTGTACCAGTCCCATATATTCCTATGCAAAGCCCTGAGGCATCATGATTTCAAGGAGGTGATCCGGCGCCTTGTAGAAACAGGGAAGCCATGACAATGCTGCACAGGTGCGCAAGAGCATGCGCACGGTGCACTCGGCCACCTTCATTTATGCTGCACAGGGATTAAGGAGCGTGCATATGGTGCGCTCCACCGCCTTCATTTAATGCTGCACAGGCATGCAGGAGCATGCATTGGGTGCGCTCCACCGCCTTCATTCAATGCTGCACAGGCGTGCAGGAGCATGCGTAGGGTGCGCTCCACCGCCTTCATTCAATGCTGCACAGGCGTGCAGGAGCATGCGTCTACACCCCCTGGAAGCACTCTAAGCGCAGTGGTGCCCGACAAATGGGTGTCACTGGAGCTAAGCAGTCAAGGTGCGCTTTGTGACTTAGGATACATGCTGCGCTTGTGCTCTGCTCATAGGAAGGAGGGGCGCAAGGCTCCCCCAACACGGGATGGCTCCAAGCCTGCATTGTTATGCCGGCTTGCATAGCAATGCAGCCAGTCTTTGGATCCAGAGCCACAGCAATGCTTTGCATCTATGCAAGCTTGGCGCGTAGCTTGTGTGGACCCAGGCACAAAACCACTTTTTATCTGAAACTCTTTTTTCTACGTAATGGGCTTGAAGCCCAAACTTAAGTCAAGGGTGTGTATAAGCTTCCACAACCTGCCAGCAAAGGGAATCTTTTAGCCTCACCACATCAACTCACACCCTCAGATTAGCAGCACCAATTTTGGGCTGAAAGTGCATACGAATGGGAATTCCCACTCAGCACGGATGCGCCCTGCATGGAATGCGCACACGCTGCATGGCATGCGCACACTTCCTTCGAGACCCACACGCTCTGCATATGAGACGCACGCTGCGTGGCATGCACTTATTGCACGGAGCGCGCATGAGCGCAGGACGTGACATCGATGTGTCGCGGATCACGGAGGCAGACCTGGCGTGCAGCACACTGGGCGGAAACGTCACGCTCGGGACGGTGAGATGCATGACCTTGTGCGAGCCGGGGAGTGTGGTCGCAGCATGGCCTGTGGTGCGCGGGCGTGCGGCCCCAGCCTGCCATGTGCTACAAACACCTGACTCGCCATCCCTGGTGGGCAGGCAGACTCTCCTTGGAGGCTCAGACCTTGACGCCCAAGCACTGGGCTGTGTTGAACATGCCTCGCAGGTCAAGACCGGCACTTCCAGCATTGATACAAGAGGGCCATCGCAGGATGGAAATCTGGTGGTGAGGGACTGCGAGGTTGGCTGCTGAGAACACATGGTGGTCAAAGGTCACCTCACAATGAACGCTGAGGTGGAAGAGGCAGCCTGACGGTTGCATGCGCTGGCGGCTCCTTTGCCGGAAGTCCCCTCACCATCGGCATATGGCGTGCGCCGGCAATTTCTTGCCAGGAGCGTCAGCACCAACAGTGTCATGCGCAGGGAATTCCTTGCCAGGATTGACTTCCTGCCTTCACCTATGGCATGCGCCGGCAATTTCTTGCCAGGAGCGTCCTCACTATTGGTGTCATACACTATTGGTGTCACACACTATTGGTGTCATGCACTATTGGTGTCATACGCCTAGAACTCCTTTCCAGGGGCGGTTCTACCATTGGCATGCATTTGTGAGCAAGCCTGTAGACATGCAGTTTTGGCACGCTGGTAGAAGCGCAGGCAAAGGGCACAGCTTGTGCCTTACTTGAATGAGCAGGGCAGCACATGGCTATGCTCATGCCCTTCAGCAGACGCTTTGCAAGTGCACTTGTGTTCCACTGGCTGGTAGCCATTAACTATGCATTGCGTTGGGCATGCGCAAGCAGGGGGGTTGCGTGCAACAGGGCTGCCATGACCGTCATGCCTTGTAAAAAATTGCCCTTGCCTACCGCCCACTGATCTGCAGGCAGGGGATTTGAGCGCAACAGATCTGCGACTGTCATGCGGCAACGGCACTGTTACTGTCCGCCGGCTGCTTGGCTTGAAAATGCAAGTGGCAACACAGGGCTCGCCTGTTTGCATAAAAGCCATCTACGGGGAGGATCTCGACATCAGCACAGGTGCACACATGCTTCGCACTTTCAGATTGACTTATAGACAGATCTAATGTAGAACTGCAGCTGTCGGCCAAGATAAAAGTCAGGGCAGGTGCGAACGTGCTGAGCACTTTAAGATCTATACGCAACATACAGCAAGAGCTCCAGTTGTCAATCTGGATGAACGTCTGGGCAAGTGTGCACATGATGGAAAGTTAAAAAGAGCTGAAGGGCTCAAGTAGGTTTGACAACAGACCTAATGCAGATTTGATGCAGCCAGAACTGTGGCAGCATGCAATTGAATACAAGGAGCTGCTGCAGCACTCAATGGCAGCAAGCATCAAAACAAGCGCATGTACTGCTTTAGACCAGGAGCATTTCCAGCAAACACACCCAGATCCAGGGCGGCTCTGGACGGCAAACAGCAAATTGTCTTTGCCTGTTACGTAGCCAAGGAGCAGTGACACCAGAAGCATCCAGATCCAGAGCATCCCTCGCCTGTTGTTAATGGATCAACCTTTTGCAGAATGGCCTTATCCATCCTGGAAACCATTGCTGTAGCTCCTTGCTCCCACTGCAGAGGGACCCCTACAAAACCATGCTACTCTTGCTGCGCAATCAAATCTCACCACTCTTGCTGCGCTATCAAACTGTGCTACTCTTGCTGCGCTATCAAACCGAGCTATTCTTGCTGCGCTATCAAAACGTATTACTCTTGATGCGCTATCAAACCGTGCTACTCTTGCTGCGCTATCAAAGTGTGTGCTGCTCGTGCTGCGCTATCAAACCGCATGCTGCTCTTGCTACGCTACCCAAGCGTGCTGCTCGTGCTGCGCCGTCAAACTGCGTGCTACTCTTGCTGCGCTATCAAAGTGCGCTTCTTTTGCTGCACAGCAAAGCATGGGGCATCACTGAGCAGCGCGCAGCACCCTAAGGAATGCTTGTCCTGCGGTGCACGCATGAAGTGACAGCTTGAGCAAAGCCCTCAGGTGTATGCTTGTCCTGTGGTGCACGCAGGAGGTGGCAGCTTGAGCAAAGCCCTAAAAGGTGTGTGCTTGTCCTATGGTGCACACAGGAGGTGGCAGCTTGAGCGTGGCCAACCTATCTTGTAGCAAAGCCGTGAGCCTCGTGAGCAGCGGCGGGAGCATCACTGGTATGGTGCCTCCAGGACTTAGTGCATCCAAAACATAGTACGTCCAGGACATAGTGCATCCATAACATAGTACGTCCAGGACATAGTGCATCCATAACATAGTACGTCCAGGACATAGTGCATCCATAACATAGTACGTCCAGGACACAGTGCATCCATAACATAGTACGTCCAGGCCATAGTGCATCCATAACATAGTACATCCAGGATGTAGTGCATCCATAACATAGTACGTCCAGGACATAGTGCATCCATAACATAGTACGTCCAGGACATAGTGGATCCAGACAAGCTGGACACACTTGGAAGCACCTCCCTCTGTTCTCTAGTTGATGCAAAGACATGTTTAGGCTATGTAGGCATCGCCCTTGTCCACCCAGTGAAGGGCAGGCCCTTGTCCACCCAGCGAAGGGCAGGCCCTTGTCCACCCAGTGAAGGGCAGGCCCTTGTCCACCCAGCGAAGGGCAGGCTAAGGACAGGATTGCTCAGCGTGCCTGCCAATTTAGTTCTGGAGCGTGAGAGATGCGCGCACTTGTGCATGTGCGTACACGTCATTTGCCACACACACCTGATTCTGTGCATCTGAGCATGGTCGCATACATGTTAACAGCACCTGGGCATGCGCCACAAATCGGCCCAGGTGCGCTCGAGCTGGGTGGCAGGATTGTAGGTGTTGTCGATGTGGGTGCACTCTTCATGCTGTTTTGCGTCGTGATCGTGCCCTGGCCCGTGTGTAGCATCCAGCTGTCTTAGTAAGACAGCAGCACTCAATGACAGCAGCACTCGATGACACTCCAATGCCCAACGTTTGGGTGCCATCACCAAAAAGCTACTGGTGCTTGGTTTGCATATGTGCAGTGGACAGCTTGGACTCAGGCGCAAAGATCGATTCGGGGGGTGGGGCGGTCAAGGTACGCCAGGCGGCTCATCACAATAGGTGCTTGCTGTCAAGTGTCAGGCAGCTCATCACAATAGGTGCTTGCTGTCGGTCAAGGTGGGTCAGGAAGCTCACTATAACAGGTGCATGCTGTCGAGTGTGGTGCAGCTCCTATTTTGCTGGGTTTTGCTGGGGTCAGTCAGTCGCAACAGCAGTTGCTTGTGAGATCACCAAAATAGTGTCAAAGAGCGCCTTGGGACTTCCTGCAGGTGCACTTGCAAGAAAATGTTGGCTTGGTCAACATTGAAAGTGGCAGTGGTGACGTCCAAATAGCGGCGACCCCACAGGCCCACATACAAATTGCCGTGCATGGCGCGAGTGAAGCAACTTGTGCAGATGCTGGTGAGCGACAGTAATGGAGGTTATAAGGGTTTCATTCTTGTGTTTCATTCTTGGTGTTCTTGTGGTCTGTGATCTCAGCACATGGTCTATACAGCGCATAAGTCTTGAAAGCAAAAGCAACTTGCTCCTCCTGCATGGGATGAAGCAAGTCCAAGGCACTTTCAAGTGAGAGCAGTCTCATTTGATAATGTGCTCCAATTCTGACTCAGAATTTCTGAGTCCTTTCTTCACTTCTGAGTACTTTCTTCTCTTCTTTCCACGGCTATGTACATGTGCAGAAGCTTGCCAAAGCCAAGGCGCTGTTATGTTCAACATGCTGCCTACTTCATCCTCCTTGCCTTCTAGAGGGTGAGTAGCCAGGAGTGATTTAAGTTGAATATCTTGTTTGAAATTGTCTGCACACCGGTGCTTTTCAGTGGTTGCATGTTTTTGAAGGAGTGTTCTTGCCACCTTGCATGCAGGACAAATTCGAAGCTGCCCGAAGGTGAAAGCAGAAGCACAGTCAAAGTCAGCACCCAAGGAGGGCGTGTGACTATCAAGCGGGCGGGCTGGATGGAGATGGTCCAGCAGCGGTTGGGGCTCAAAGATTGATAGCTTGTGTGTGCATTTACAAATTGGACAAATCATAGCCTATGTATGATTCATAGCCTATGCCTTGTAGCTTATACTTCAAAGCCTGAGCTCACCTTCCTATAATTGAATGGAAGAGGAAAAGATGAGGTGGATTTCCTGAAACTTTTGTAGACAATATGGGGTGGTCCCCACAAACGGCCCCCCCTCCCCAACTGTCTCATCTACCGTATCTTGCTCTTTGCACTCCTTCCCATGTTCCATAAGCACGGCAAGGCTGTCTTTATGTCACAAACGTTCAAGTTGGGCTTTGCTGAATTTTTGGCATCCAAGGTTAAGGTTGTTTTGCACCAACTGTGGGTGCAAAGTGAATTTGGCAGGAAAGGGTGAAATTCCTAAAATGCCCCAAATGACCAGAGCTCCAGGACTCACACAGAGGTGTCATCTGCTGCCTTGGCCCCAGATGGCTCTGAGCCTGAGCCCTATTCCTAGAATGTAGGGGGTGTATTCTGCTTAATGCAGTAGAAGTGGCTAAGCTGCCCTCTTTTAGCAGATACAGCCTCAAAACCTTAAATTTTAATAAAGTAGACAGCTTTTCATTAAGAGCATGGTTTTGTTCCTTTGGTCATGCAGATTTACTGCATGATGCAGACCTTCTTCAACATTGTTTTCTTTCTTCGGACATGCAGATTGCCAGACCTTGGACTTGCCTCTCTTTTGAAATTGTACATGCGATGTTTGTCTTCAAGAGAAGTTCTCTCCCTTTGAGGTTCTGAGCACTTTCTCGTTCAGGCTCAGCCCAGGCTGGTAGTCATATTGGCCACTGGCGGCAAGCCTGGCAGTTCCAACATTTGAGCTGAAGAGTCACACCAGATGAGTGCAGCGCCAGAATTACTTGCATTGTGGCCTGGAGGTAGGTTCACGTTGACTCAAGTTAAGTCTGTTGGCAGCCTGAGAGCTTTTGATCCTGTTGGTGTCATGGTTACAGCTCAAGCAGGGGAGATAGCGCAAACAAAGTCGCAAAAAAGACAGAATGTAAAATAGAAAGACAGTTAGCCAATGAAGTAGGCAGCTTTTTGGCAACTTGGTTAGGCCTGCCTTCGCGCTTGTTAAAAAACAAGCCTCATGAACACGGGCATGGACACATGCTCTTTGGTGCATTGCTCTAGCGTTGTACTTTCCAAAGCCAACATGATGCTTCAGATATGCACAAAGCACTTGGATAACCAAGCAGGGAGGTCTCGTTGTTACCCATAACTTGCTTTCTATGCTTGCACCATATTTCGCGGGATGCACACACAGGGCATTTGGCTGTCCAGATCGATGAGGTCATGACATGATTCCCACCCCAGCCACGTTGTGAATGACAAGAAAAGCACAAGTCTTTGGCAGATGAGACTGGGAAAGAGCATGGCCGGGGTGACACAGAGGGGTAATGGATGGATTTTTAGTGCACACACACACACAAACACAAACTGATGGCTGCTACCAACAATTTGCTAGCCTACCCAGTCACATGGCAACGGGCCCCAAGAGCTGCTCCAATCTATCCCAGCAGTGCTTAACACTATGACTCAAACATAATAGAAGGTTAGCTACCTAAGTAGACGGGCCTCGTGTCCTAGGACACATACCTGCCACATGCAGACGGGCCTTGTGTCCAGGGACACATAATTACCACATGCAGATGGGCCTCGTGTCCTAGGACATACATGGGGAGCAAAAACTAGCTAGTGATCGGCTGCCACAAGCAAAGACTATCCGTGTGATCCCTTTCCTACCAAGCAAATTAGCACATTCCTTGGATACAGAGGCCCAGGCAGATCTTTGCACATCGACATTGTATCATGACAATCAATTTGAGTGCTGGTTCAAGCAGGCCAGTTGTCCTAGCAAGCAAAACCCAGCAAATAGCATGCAACTTCCATCAGGAAAAAGCCTGTTTTTAGCACAACTTGGCTTAAGAGGCATTTTTCAGGCTGGCTGGCCTTAGTACTTAAAAGCAACAAGCAACATATAATGATGAGCAGGCGGGATGTGTTGAATCTGTTCCTGATGCACGTCCATGACCTTCCTTTTCTTGAGAGACACGGTACTTGGATCACATCACAGAAAACATGTCTTGTCTAACACAACTTTCGCCCTTGATTTCATTCCAGGCACACCAAGATCACAGCACATCACCTAAGAAATAACAAACAAATTCAAGAGGCACATTTGAACTTGCTGGCAAGTATGTAAAATGCACTTTTCCCTGAGCTTAAGGCTAGTCATGAAATCTTTCTAATGTTGTGAGCTTGATGGCAAAGTCGTGTACTCCTTACCTATGCTGTGCACCAACCTTCAGAAGTTTAAACTTTCCCAAGGCGATTGCAAGCTGGAGATTAATGCCCACAATCAGGTTGTGCCCAGAGATTTAAATTCATGCCAGGCACTCTGCCTGCATGTGCTCTTGCAACGCCAGCCTAGCAGCGCACACTATCTCAATTTTCCCAAATCATTCTCCATCCAAGGAAGGCACGCGGACATTCACCGACCGAGAGCCATTTACTTGAAGCTCTACTCGAAGCTCTTGTGTGCAATGAAGATTGCATGGTGTGAAGGCATGTAGCTATCATGCAGCTGCTGCTGTGCATGTCCTTGCAGCACGCGATCTACACACACACGGGCACGGGCCCTTGTGGCCTGTGATCTACACACCCGGTGTCAGTGTGCAGACCAAGTGTGCGGTCATGACTGTCATATGGTCATGGAGTGACCACACAGGCCCCAGCCTGGCAGCACGTGGTGCACACACAGACGGCCTGGCAGCACGTGGTGCACACACAGGCCCCAGCCTGGCAGCACGTGGTGACCACACACACAGACAGCCTGGCATCACACATGTGGTCCACACACACCGACAGCCTGGCATCACACATGTGGTCCACACACACCGACAGCTTGGGCCTAAATCATGGACCTAAATCTTGCCAAGCACAAGCAGCAAATCAGCATGCTCAACAGACAGGAGCTTGAAAGGTAGATGATGATGATGATGATGATGATGAATTGGTGGTGAGTACCCAGTGCTTCTAAATCTTGACGAGCAACGGGCCATCACAAATTTCTGCCAGCTATGGCTTTTGTGCCAAGTGCCTGCCTATCCCGCCATGACAGGCTGCACTCCTCTTGAATCTTCTGCCATCAAACGACATCTCCTGCTTACACCTGGTATCCCCTGCTTACACCTGGCATTTCCTGTTGATACTGGTCCTGCTTACACCTGGTATCCCCTGCTTACACCTGGCATCTCCTGTTGATACTGGGCACCCTTGCTCCGAATGAACGCGCACAAGCAAGCAGTACAGCACCCACAAGGCATTGACAAATGATGGAAGTACATGCATGCCAGTGCCTTCCAAGAGACAGGAACCCACTCCGTCCTCTAAAACACACGCACACACTCAAAATGTTATCCACCAGGAACATGCTGCTTCCAGGCAGCTGGCTTACATTCATTCTTGGTGCTCACTTGCAGCTCTAATCCTCGCACACGCGCATCTAGCTCTTGCGTGTAGTGCGTCCATCGCACAGTTTGCGGCACTGACCCCTGCTCCCACGCACCTCCAGGCGCTCTCACAATTGGCCCTGCTCCTTGCGCAAGGGCAGCCAGATTGCGTGCAGCGCGCTCCCATCGCGCAGCGTGGCCCATGCCCCCATGCACATCAAGGCGCTCGCTTGCGGCCCTGCTGCTCCTTGCGCAAGGGCAGCATTGGGTTGAGCACTGACGCAACAGCCTCCCCAAGGGCGGCCTTGAGATTCAGCATTGACTTCCCGCCAGCCCAGCCGCGGCCGCGGCTGCCGCCGCCGCTGCCGCAAAAACTGTTACCGCTTGCCCGCACATCCGCCGCGCCACTCTTATTGCGCACCAGTTGAGCCGATTCACGTGAGCCTCCGCCGCTGCCGCTGCCGCTGCCGCCTGTGCCGCCTGACCCAGTTGCCAGGGAGGGCGCGCGCGCCCCCGGGGCACTGCTGCCGACCTGCTCCTGCTGCTGCCTGGTGCTTGGTCGTGAGGCGGCCCCGCTGCTGCTGGTAGGCAGGGATGCTTTTGGGGTTGGGCGAGCCTCGCTGCTGCTCAGGCTCCGGGGCTTGGGCGGGGGTCCAGGCCGGCCGGCGCTGGCAGCTGCGTTGAGGCTGCTGAGCGTGGGGGCCTGCGCATCACGGGGGGCAAAATCTGTGGAGGGAGCAGGACTTGCGTGGTGCGCATGTGCGATGAGCGGTCGGTGGTCCCTTGAAGCCTGTTCGCCTCAGTGGTTCCATGAACACTTACCTCAAAGCCCTTGCCTTTGTGGTTCATCATGCTGGCTCTCTTCGGCCTACTACTGGTGGGCACTCCTGCAGGTGCGCAAGTGAGTGCAGGCACACATCTGCGCACCATGATGGGTGTCGGCACCTGCAGGTGGGCGCATCATGCTGTGTAGCAGCCTTGCCAAGAGGGGGCTGCACTGTGCGGCTGAGGCCGGGTGAGTGCAGTGCGCATGTGTGGCGGAAGGCAAAGCCAGCAGGTGCACCGTATTGCACAGCGGTCTGTGCAGGAGCGGTCTGTGCAGGAGCGGTTTGTACAAGAGCCGTCTGTGCAAGAGCCGTCTGTGCAGGAGCGGTCTGTGCAGGAGCCGTCTGTACAAGAGCGGTCTGTGCAGGAGCCGTCTGTGCAGGAGCCGTTTGTGCAGGAGCGGTCTGTACAAGAGCGGTCTGTGCAGGAGCGGTCTGTGCAGGAGCGGCCTGTACAAGAGCGGTCTGTGCAGGAGCGGTCTGTGCAAGAGCGGTCTGTGCAGGAGCGGTCTGTACAAGAGCCGTCTGTGCAAGAGCCGTCTGTGTAGGAGCGGTCTGTGCAGGAGCCGTCTGTACAAGAGCGGTATGTGCGGGAGCCGTCTTTGCAGGAGCGGTCTGTGCAGGAGCTGTCTGTGCAGGAGAGGTCTGTGAAGGAGCGGTCTGTACAGGAGCGGTCTGTGCAGGAACGTTCTGTGCAGGAGAGGCCGGCGCACCACTATGCCTGGCGCCCTGCAACACGTTTTGACTGCGCTGTGAGGTTAGGGGCACACAACGACCTTGCCAAGCGTTCAAATGGCGCGGCAGGCTTTGCTGTGAGTGTGTGGCGAGCCCTGGATTGAGCGAGCCATCTGAAGCAGACCCAGCCCACAGGGCAGCTTTTTGATGCACCGTGGATCAGACCAGACCCACACAGCAGCGTTTTGATGCACCGTGGATCAGACCCAACCCATACCGCAGCTTGCATGGCATGGTGGATCAGACCTATAGCCCACAGGGCAGCTTTTTAATGCACCATGCATTAGACCCAATCCAAATGGCAGCCTTACAATGCACACTGTGCAACCCACACGGCAGCTTGTGCGGCACCGCAAGACTAGCACTTTGAGGTTGGTTGTGGCAGGCATAGCTCTGCTGTGCGTGGAGAGAGCAGGCGGGCAGGGGCGCTGTGGTTATTCACGGCACGTCAATGCGCGTGCTCACGGAGGCGCACCTTCGTCCACGGTTTTTGACCTCAGCCTCTGTGTGCGTGAGGACTGGATGCGCACGGCTCCATCCTGCGCCAAGCAGGTAGCAGCAGGGGCAGGGCACAGGGGGTAGGGCCTCTGGGTATTTGAAGACTGGATGCGCATGGCTCCATCCTGTGCTAAAACCAGCGAGAGGCAGGGGCAGGGCGCAGGAGGTGCAAAGAACTTTCATGATGGGCAGCAGCACAAGGAGGGATCAAAGATGACATACCAAAGTTTGCCTGTAACATTATACAGGAGTTTATACATTATTCTCCAAACTCCTGTATAATGTTTGGAGTGTTTTATATGAGTCTGCCAGGCCCCCGAAGCAGACTCACATAAAACACTCCAAACATTATACAACAAATCAGACGCGGCGCAAGGTAAATAAAGTGGCAATTCACGCACAAAACAATGTACACTCACACAAAAAACCACTTACTCCACCATCCATCACAACCTTTGTAGTTAAGATGCTGAACGTATTCTTGGAGCCTAAGAATGCTAGACTCGTATGCTTTCTTTGTTGTATGCATCAACAATGGTTTTGCATGCGTGCGTGCCTGGACTGTGTGCTCGTGTATGCGCATATATGTAACTATGTTTGCATACGTGTATAAATGTGTTTGCATATGTGTGGAATTGTGCACATGCGTGCATGCGTGCATGCGCTCATGAATGCATGTATATTTGGGTGTGCTTGTCCTTCCTCGTGACCTAACCACAGCCCTCGCCTATGCCACTCTGCATCACAGGCGAAGCAAAAGACAACGATACACGTGAAGCCATCAAGCTTCCCAGCCATCAACCTCCAAGCCGCAGCACACCGTCTACACCATCCAGTGCACAAGGAACAACAAACTCTATGTGGGTCAAACCAACAACTTCCCACGACGAGTGTCTGCCCATAAGAGTGCTCCCGTGAAATGCATGAGAGAAGACGTTTTCCAATTTGGCTGGGAAGCTTTCCATTTCCATCCACATGCAACTTTTTCTGAAAAATCTTGTGCAAACAAAATGGAAAAACAATTGATCCAACAGAAGAGCACACAAAACCCTGCATATGGATATAACATTGTTGTTGGACCACCTTTGGCTTGGAAATTTAAAAAGAAAGACTGATGTGCATAAGAGTCGCCTGTCATGCCTGCCTCACTTACTTGAGCACTGAAATATGTCAGCACATTCCATGTAACAATTGAATGACCTACACACACTCCATACGCCTACCTCCACAAACAGGTAAACGTCTTTCAGACAGCTAAAAAAATTAAAAAGAGCCAAGATAATTATAGGATAAAATATTACACCGTTGACCAAAGTCCTTGAAAACAAAACCATTTCCTACATAAGCTCAGCTAACATACCTCCATCTACTGAGTCGCAACTCAGTCAAACAAAACAAATTTTGAAGAATCTAGAAAAATGCAATATGTTGCCAGAAAAAAAGATAAGCAGAAACAACAAAAGTATACGTCAAAAAAAGCCTCCTAACTAAATATTCATAGCTGATCATAAATAAAGAAAACAAGAGATCAGTTGCAGCCTCTCCACAAACAATTCACAGCAGATTTTCAACCCTACATACAAAACACTAATTACATCCTTCATCTTCAACCTCCATACATAAAACTCCATGCCTTACACATTCACACCTCAATCATCACCAACCAACAACAAACGCTGTGTCCATACTTCCACCAGGGACACCCGCGGCTTGGCAGCAACCCTAGTTCCAAGCCGCGGGCGAAGCACCGCGGCGGCCTCAGGCATACGTAACCGGTTAACTCATCTCGGTCACACTTCGGATGGCCCTGCGCCCTGACGCCGTGAGAATTCCACGGAAACGAATGATTAAGTTTTTGACGCCTTCCGGGAGAGGTCCGGGACCTGGGCTCCGCGGGACGGCGGATGGATATTCCCCGGATATTGCACTGACCAGCACCCTGAGACTTCACGCTTGTTTCTAAGTTCAGAAGATTTAGTATTGCTTTATTGATTGTTCATTCTCATTGCTTTTTTTGTGGCTGTTGCTGTTGTCATGAAGCTTCCGGCTGCTTCATGAAGCTTCACTGCAAAATTCTCTTTGCTTAGAATGCAAGATTACATCCAGTTTGTGTTATTTTAGATAAGTTCTTGATATCCAGGTGTATTCCTGGAGTCCTTTCCGACAACTGTGAATTTTGTTGCTCTGTTTCTTTCCACAGACTGTCTGCTTTTCTGAGTCAGAACAACAATAAGCTAAATTATTTCCTTCATGATCTTGTACCCTTTCATGAGCAGGCTAGCAGTCGCGCTTCTTGACTGAAGAACACTATTCCTTGTAGACCTTTGTAAACCCTTGCAAAGTTTCAGTGTCCATACGTCCAACGTGTGCACATGCACGGCGCGGCTCAGGGCGTGTGCGAGGGGTGTCGCACCAGCATATTTGTCTGGTAGCTGTCTGAGCGTGTGTGTGTGCGATACCGTGTGCGTATGTGTCTGTGCGCGTATGTGTGCGCGCGTACGTTCGTGTATAGCCACACCCTGGGTATGGAGTCCTGCACCCCGCCCATGTATCATAATGCTCATAACTACTCAAACCCCTTATTTTTACAGCCACAGAATGACACCCCTTCATTTCTACAGCCTTCATTTCTACTGAGCCTCACAATTGCACCCCTCATTTCTACAGAGCCTCATAATGGCACCTGCACCCTGTGCATCATGTGGTCTGATGTGGCACTGACACCCCACACTGTGCACCGACACCCCACACTGTACACCGACACTCCGCACCTTACACTGACACCCTACACCTTACACCAATACCCTTCATTGTACACTGGCACCCAAACTCTGTACATCATGTGGCCCAATGTGATCCTGACACCCTACACTGTGCACACAGTAGCCCGCACCTTACTCCCAAGCCTTCACTGTCCTTACCCTTGCACATGACCAGCCTTTTGCGCGCGACCAGCCTCTTGCGCATGAACAGTCTTTTACGCATGATCTGCCTTGAGCACATGACCAGCCTTTTGCGTGTGAATTGCCTTAAGCGCACGATTACTTATGGGGAGGCTTATGGGCTCATGGGCAGACTGCGTGAGCAGTAGCCTCCTGTTATTGAAATTTTTAGGGGCATTTGTAGGGGTATGTTAAATTCACTGTGTGCGATACCTGCACACAGTAGGCTAGGCTAGGTAATGGTGTATAGAATAAGCCGCCATCAAGATAGTATGGTACGCGCCGGCCCGTACCCATACCTTTCCAGGGGGACTTGATGGTGGAGGGGAAGGCTGAATGCGCAAGTCCTGCAAGTATGTGCGTGTGCCCCAGAGATGAGGTTGCGCACAAGGTGGCAGCAGGGTAGCTGTAGAGGGGCCAGGCCCACCCACACATCGTGTGCCACTTACTGAGGCTTCTACCGAATGTAACTCCTAATGCATGCCCAGAGCCTGAGCCGCTCGCCGCAGAGCTGCGCATGCCACAAGAGGGTTGAGCGCCAAGAAACCATAGCAGCACATGGCGCGCTGAAGAGGTTTGGAGCGCTCCGATGCATGGGTGCTAGCTAGCTAACTCAAGGACAGCGCCTGCAGGTGTACCCTGCCATCCACCCGCACAGTGCCCAGGCTCCCCCTGCCTGCATGCCAGCTCCTCTCAAACGACAAGTCGGATTCGTGCAATTTTTGCCCTCAAGGCCCTGTATTTCTGGAAAGGATCCCAGTAGACCATGGAGGGCGTAGTCATGCCTGAACACACCTGGCATCAACACGTCTGTGCAAACCGACAGATGCACGCATGCACACACACACACATACACACACACCTGGAGTCATCACGCCTGTGCACACAGACAGACGCACGCACGCGCACAGACATCTGGAGTCATCACGTCTGCGCATACAGACACATGCACACACACACACACACACGCACACCTGCTGGGAGCTGGAGCCGGGCAAGGAGATGTGGCCACTAAGGGACGCGGGCCGCTGGGGCAGGTCCAGGCTAGCAGCCACCCCACGCTTCGAGAGCCCTGCGCGTGCCACACGCGTGCGCACTGCACTGCGTCTAGGGCCTACACTGTAGGCGTGACATACGCAGCAGGCCTTGCACGCCACAGGCCTCACTCGCTGCAGGCCTCCTGTAGAGCACGTGCAGGAGCCACACGCGCGTGCACTGTACCAGTGCAGGTGCACTGTACCAGTACAGGTGCACTGTACCAGTGCAGGTGCACTGTTCCAGTGCAGGTGTTTGCACATGCGCTGCGCATGCAGGCCTCACAAGCTGCGGGTCTTGCACGCCACAGGCCTCACACGCTGCAAGCCCCGTGCCGGTTGCGCAGCACATGTGGGGGCCCCATGCAGACAGGGTCCCTAGGGCAGAGGTCCAGGCTCATTTTGATGCATCAATAACGATCAGTAATGATCACCAGTGCATCGATAACGATCAGTAATGATCACCAGTGCACCGATAACGATGAGTAATAATAATGGACCAATGCATTAAAAATGCCAAGCTGCCCTGTACACAGATTGCGGTGCCTGCCATGCCCCTCCCCCTCTCTCAAGTTGCCTCCCCCACACCCAATGCCCCTTTCCTCACTGTCCAACTCAGCCCCCCCGTACGCATGCAAATACACACATGTATACATACATGCACACAAGCAGGTGTACCTGCAGAAGAGACGCTGCCAGTGTAGGGTGCTTGGCTCCAGCTGCGTGGCTTGAGGGCCGAAGTGGGACGGGTGGGCTCCAGCGCAACCTTTTGCAACTGCGCATGTCATGCATGCCGTGCCTAAAGTGATGATGGTGCATGTGTGTATGTGTGTGTGTGTGAGAGCTTGTGCTCGTGTGCATGTGCGGGAGCGTACATGCAAAGGGTGTGCGAGGCGTACAAGAACATGCAAGAGTGGCACCAACGCACACACACACACACGCACACACTCTCTCTCCCCCACCCTCTCTCTCCTCGCCTGCTTGCGTGCTTGCTCAGAGCCTGAGCTGCCGCACCGTGCCCACCCGAGACAGATTTTGTGGCCATCATGGCTCAATGTGTAAGTACGGGCACACCCTCCAAGTGGAGTGCAAAGGCTCCGTTTTGTGCAAAGCGCGAACGGTTGTGAGATGGGGTGCTGGCAGAGCAGGCGTCATAGTTCCGTCTTTTGAATGAATAATGGGGCGCTATTGAGTGATCAAGAGGCACCACCCTGACAGTACACCGAAATGGGTGCGCCGTCGCGTAAGCGTGGTGGAGCAAGGCACGCACTGCAGCGCAGCACGCTTGTGCACAGCGGGCGTGCTGGCAAGGCAGCTCCCTGCTGCCTCACAAGCACGGCCCCTTGCGTGCAGCTCTTGCGCATGAGGCGAGGCAGCTCGTGCCGGGCTGCGCAGGCACAAGCACGCCCCCCAGCGGTTCGCGTCCATAGGAAAGCGCGCACCTCCTTGCCCCCTCCATTCCAACACGCACCTCCTTGCCCCCTCCATTCCAACACGCACCTCC
>LKMJ01001359.1_pt1 | contig 21447 bp, 23 predicted proteins | sample 643391 | NCBI WGS metagenome assembly LKMJ01 (sample SAMN04112250, study PRJNA286221) | soda lake metagenome | biome: soda lake; feature: Kulunda Steppe; material: water; isolation source: sample PL-Br10 brine of Picturesque Lake | place: Russia: Kulunda steppe | collected 2010-07
CACACACACACATACCATAGAGAGCACACACACACATACCATAGAGAGCACACACACACATACCATAAAGAGCACACACACACACACACATACCATAGAGAGCACACACATACATACCATAGAGAGCACACACACACATACCATAGAGAGCACACACACATACTATAGATGCACACAAGGACACAAATACACATGCATAAGCACTCAAACACACGCGCGCATCATGAGAAACACATGCAGACAGCGAGAGCAAGTGTACAGTGTCAACAACCTTCGTGGATTTAGATAAAAATAATAAATTGCAGCCATTCGAAGGCATGCCAACAGAGCGAGCCAAACAAGAGGAAGCACCGCCAGCTGCGAGGCCATCGTAGTGAAGCAAACCTCTCCCCCCCCATCCCTTGTCACCCTCCCAACCATGAATCCTGGGTGGTATGTTGAGACCCCTGCCAGCCCAGCGCCACCTCTCCTGGGCATGCACACTGTTGGGGATCTAAGTAAAGTGAAGCCCGCGCCAACCAATAAGTAGCAGCACAAATGGAGGAGGGGTCCATTAGTGTAGGTAACAGACTCCCCAGGGCCCCACCGCTAAATAAGATCTAGATAGTATACCTCAAACCTATGGATGCCAGGGATGACTTTTGGGGCTGTGAAGATCAGCCACAAACCAGCCACTGACCTGGGCGCGCACACTGTCAGCATCTGAGCAAGCCGCCTGCAGCTGCCGCAGCTCATCGTGGGCCCTCGCCGCCTCTGCCTGCGCCCCCTCCAACTGGGCTTGCAGCTCTGCCTCGCGCGCGCTTGCTTGGGCAGCAGCTTGTGCCCCAGCCGCCTGCATGCGCCACAGAAGGGGATGGCGGATGTCTAGAAGCCGCAAACCGTCAGGACCCAGAACCCACGCCTGGCTGGCTTATGGCCCCGGGCTACTATGGTCACTGCCAGCATCACCCGTAAGTGCAGGGGCAGGGGGTGGCTCACTCTGTGCAGTGACAGCTGCTCCGTGTAAGGAGCTGCCGGTCGCATTGTGCCCCTCGCACCTTTGTGCAAGGGGCCCTGCCAAAAGGGGCAGTTGTTGGTGACCACATGCAGGGTCACCCAGAGGGCGCCCCACTCCCAGGACGGCTGTGCACCCGCGCCGAGCGCCTGCGTCCTCATTCGACGTACACTGTGGGACAGCTGCGCGCTTACGCCCAGCGCCTGCCTATTCCTCACCAGACACGGTGAAAGCTGTGCACCAGGCCGGAGCGCCTGCCTGCTTGTGCCCTGGCGTTGCAGAGGGCAGCTGCGCATACCCACCCAGCACCAGCCTAAATGTCCCCAGGAGCTGAGGGGCAGCTGCGCATGCCCACCCAGCACCAGCCTACATGTCTCCAGGAGCTGAGGGGCAGCTGCGCATGCCCACCCAGCGCCAGCCTATATGTCTCCAGGAGCTGAGGGGCAGCTGCGGACCCACCCTCAGCCCTTGCTGATAAAATCTAAGTTCTGTGGTACAGCTGCCGCACCCACGCCCAGCGCCTGATTGAAAATGAGTACTGTGTGGCGGCCGTGAACCCATGCCCAGGGCCTGCTTATTTGTCTCCAGACACCATACGAGACAGCTGCGCACCCAAGCCCAGCGCCTGATTGTAAATAAGCACAGTGTAGCGGCCGTGGTCCCATGCCCAGGGCCTGCTTATTTGTCTCCAGACACCACATGAGACAGCTGCGCACCCAAAAGCCCAGCGCGTGTTGTGTACAGGGGCCGTGGCACAGCAGCGCCCCTGCGCCCAGCTCCTGCTCCCTTGTGCAAGGCTACGGCAGGGCGATCGTGCACCCACCTCGAGGGCCTGCTTCTCTGCCTTGGCAATGGCCGCCATTTCCGCCTTGAGCGCAGACACGGCCGCGCTGGCCGCGTCCCTCTCTGCCCCCAAGCTGTCCTGCAGCAGCTGGACCTGTTGCGGAAGGGGTAGAGGGGACAGAAGCAGGGGAGAGGTGGTGCCAGCAACCAATCACACCGGGCACAGTGGCATCTATTGATGCACCTCGGTGAAATGCGCGCTGTGGGACCTGTCTGACCCAGGCTCCTGAAGCAGATAGATTGGGGTCAGCAGCTCGGGAGCGGAGGCAGATGAGGCAGCTTGGGAGCGGAGGCAGATGGAGCAGCTTGGGGGCGGAGGCGGATGGGGCGGCCCAGGAGTGGATGGACAAAGGTCAGCAGCAGCAGCCAGGGAGGGACGGGACCGGAGCGTGAAGTGCTTTGATTGTAGTGTAGCCCCTGCTGTGAGCTGGCAACAGAGGCGCCCACACGCACAGCTTCTGACCCATTGGCAGACTGGGTGAGCAGGGGCGAACACCCCAATCTCCCTGCCAACCATACCAACCATGCACCACAGCACAGCCTTTAGCCGCCCACTGCAAACATCAGTGCACGTGCCCTTGTACGCATTCCTTGCTGCGCATGCTGCTGTGTGGCTCGCGACGCAAAGCTGCGTGAAGCGCCACTAGGCGTATGCACCTTATTGCGCAAGCAGCTGTGCATACCCCTGTTCTCACTTGATTGCGCAAGCTGCCCGCCTCATCTCTCGCAGCCTGCAGCTCCTGGAGCTGTGTCTCAAGCTGCGCCACCTTGGCCTGTGCCTCCAGCAGCTGCTGCTGCGCTGTGCCCAGGGTCTGTTGCAGGCCTGCACCACAAAACGGATTTGTGGACTGGAGGCTTGCACGTCTGGCGCGCGGCTGGTGGACCGGCCACTGCCGCCGTGTGCCTTCGTGTCTGCGACAGCGCACCTCTGTGTGCGTGCCACCTCCTGCATGCCACCTGCTAGCAACTGCATCCCTATCATGATGTGCGTTGTGGTATGTGGTTGCCTGTCGTGACCTCCTGTGGTGCAATGTACAGTGGCATGTAGCTGCCGGTTGTGACCTCCTGTGGTGCGATGTGTCCAGGTGTTTGTTTGCCTTTTGCAACCTTCCATGTTGCCCCACCCCGGGAGCACCTCCTGCACCCCTCCTGCACTTGCTCACTGCAGCACCCTCAGCCGCCTCGGACATCCTTGCATGCATGCCTGGCCGCGTGCACGGCATGACTCAGTGTTCCTGCGTGCCTGGAGCAATCCTGTTTGCCTACAGGTTAGATACTGTGCCTGGAGCAAATATGCATGCCTATAAATTGGCTCCAGTGCGCCTGGAGTGATTCTGTGTGCCTGGGACAAAGCTGCGGGCCTATAAATTAGTTCCTGTGTGCTTGGAGTGATCCAGCGTGCCTGGAGACATGCTGCATTATTGTGAGGTGCGCATGAGCAAGAGCCGCATGCACCTGCCGTGCTGCCATGGACCTCTCATGCAGCGGGGCTGTCGCCCCAGCTGCCTAGGCAGCAGAGGGGCTGCACCGGCTGGCACCGGCACCCCACTGCCATGTGGGCCCCCAAGCAGCTCCAAGATCCAAAAGTGGAAAACAAAAAAAACCAACCACGTGGCAAGTGGCAGCCAGCACCAAGGTCATGTACACCAGCGTAGCCGACAAAGTACCAACAAAGTACCCAAGAAACTTCCCAGGGTCCTCTTTGAGACACAAGGAGAAGGGCCTCTTCAAGGATATAGTAAGGATAAGGATTAGGCCCTCTTCTAGTATAGAATAAGGATGATGAGGTCATGAATACAAGACCTGTGAATTCATCTCAGGGGCCAACAGCACTCTCACCAGCCGCCTCCTCCCTGGACTCGCCCTGCACGCGCAGCACTTGCTCCTCTAGCTGCTGGCACCGCGCCTGTGCTTGACTGGCAGCCTGCCGCGCCTCTTCCAACCGCATTGCGTGGCCCTCCACCTGAGGGGTGCAAGCACAAGCGTACAAAGTGCATTCACGCGACCAGCGCTGCACAGACCCTCACCTGCAGGTGCAGGCATCCACACATACACACACACGTGCATCAAGATGCTCAGCTTTGCGTGCAGGGGCCCACACAGCTATGCATGCACAGGTGCAAGCAGGAGCATGAGGGATTTCTGCAGACTTTTGCAGTACATCAAGGAGTGCCGCGCTGGCGATCCAAGCGATTTTGTGAGGAAGGTGGGCCAGGCAGGGAAGCCGTCACAGCCGAGCAAGCAGCGTTGCTCTTCACATGGAAGCGTTGTCTGACACCAGGGTCGCAATTGTAGGGGCATAAGTAGCATTGCCTACCATCAGGACTGGGACACCTGTGCCACCGCCTGGTCGACCCATACAGAGGCTCATAAACCTAGCAATGCTCACGCTAGCGCTATCAGGCCTTGTGAGTCAGCAGCAACACGGTTTCCATCTTGCCTTCACGGTGGACCATAGCTTGCCTCATCCGTGAAATGCAGCTCGCATTTCCAGGATTGCCAGTTTGCCTGATCAGTGAAATGAAGTCTGCTATGTGAACGGAACAAACCTTGCCCCAGTATGTGCGCAGATGCCGTGCTTGCTCACCCACTGAACGCACCTACATCCTGAATGCACACCTCTCCCTCCTGAACGCACCCGACCCTCCTGACCGCCCGCCTGAATGCAACCCCCCTCCTTCACACATCCCGCCCTCCTGAACGCACACCCCCTCCTGAACACAACCCCACCTCCTGAACGCACCTCCACTTGGCACTCTTCACGGACGGTGACCAGCTCAGCCGCATGGCTGGCCGCTGCAGCAGCCATGGAGGCTTTGAGCTCTGATGCCTGCATGTGTGGGCAATATTCATTGCACATTGTGCGCGGATGTGATGCCATCCATGAACAATAATGCCACCGCAGCCGCGCTGCCCCTTACTTGTGCACTTTTCCAATGACACACAGGCATTGGGCTGACACTCACACTCCCCTTTTGCCCCTTCTCTCTCGCTGTGTTGTGTGTCTGTCCTCTCTCCAGCTTGCGATAGCTTTGGCCGCAAGCAGCGAAGTTGTATATGAGCGCTGCACCAAGGCAAGGCACGCACATACATGCATGCACACATGCACACACACTCCTGTCATTCCAGCGAGAGCAGTGCGCTGCTGCCAAGTGGGCAGGAGCCCTGCCTTCTGTTCTGGCTGCAGATGCCCTGAATGCACGGACGAAGGTGCCTTAGAAAACGCACGCTTACCAGCGTCCTGGCTTCCTCTATATCATGCACCAGCTGCTGCTCCCCACTCGAGCTCCTCTCCGCCATCTGCGACAGCTGCTGCACCAGCTGCGCCTGCCGCTGCTCCGCCGCTTGGCCCCGCTCTTCCGCGTCAGCCAGCTGCTGCTGCAGCCTTGCCATGCACTCCTCATGCTGCAGCCCCACCGCCTCTGCCGCTGCCTCTGCCGCGGCCAGCCGCTGCGCCAAGGCGTCTGCCCGGCCCGCCTCTTGCAGCGCAGCAGCCAGCCGCGACTCAAGCTGTGCCAACTGCGGTTCTAGCTCCCCCAGCCGCGTCACTGCTTCGTGCCGCGCAGCCGCCAGCTCCTGCTCCAGGCCTGCTGCTTGGCAGCGGGCATCCGCCAGCCTGCGCTCTGCATCTTTTAGCTGAGCTTGCACCCGCTGCAGCTCTGCCGCAGGTACCTGCGTGTGCATGTGTGCATGCAGGTATGTGTTTCGTACTGATCCCTTGATGTGTGCATACAGGCATGTGTTGAACTGGTACCAAAACACATTTTCGTGCCTGCACCACTGCAGGCAATGGTGTTTGTGACACCAAGTGGACCAGGCATTCCCGCCGTCTCTGGGACTGCCTGATCTATTTGCGATGGCGTTGTGTCATGAGGCAATCATGGTTGGAACAGCGGCTCTTTGCGCTTCCAAGCGATTGTCGCGACTCGGCAAGCGGTGCACCTGGAGGTGCGGCCCCCGACCGTCGAGTACCCTGCTGACGCCCCCTCCTGCGCCCTCGACCGCGCTTCGCCACTGTATGTGCCTGAGAAGATGTTTTGCTGATAGTTATGGGCGCGGGAGGGCGCGGACACGCTGTTCTGACGCGTGCTTGCCCTGAGTACACATTATACCTGAGGCCTGTCCACCCCTTTGTGCAGGTTGCGCCCCCCCGTTGCAAGGCATGCCCCACATTGCTTGCAACCAGTAATTTGTACAACAATGGTGTGCGGGGGAGGAGGCGGGGCAGCGCCGCTGGTGGGTAAGGTTGTGGTCAGGGTCCATATGCAAGCCATACATATATCCGCCCCTGCAGCCCCTTGCAGCACCCACTGTCAACAGCTATCACACGCACGTACTTGCACACATGTGCACACACACTCGTACATACACTTGTACACACACACGTACATACACTTGTACACAAACACACAGGTGCCGTCACCTACCGTGTCACAGTTGCCGCTGGCCACCTTGGCAAATGATGCCTGCTCAGACGGTACCTGTGCCAACTCCACTAGCGCTGCTTGTGCCTGCGCCTCCGCTGCTCCTATCTTGGCCCTAGCGGACTCCATCTGCCGACGTGAGCAGCAGGCATGCTTACATATGCACGGTGGTGTGAGCGTGACTATGCGTAAAATTGTGCGCGTTTGAATGCGTGGTTGTATAGTTGACAGCATGATTAGATTGTGAGTGCCTACGCACGCTTGTTTGCTTCTGTAAGATTTTGCAGGTGCGCATGTGCTTGAGCACGGCTGCCCCCACAAGTTGGCAAGAGCAGTGTATGTGCGCTTGCTCTGGACAAACTGTCCACCAACCACCAACCACCCCACACTCATCTAAGGCCTCCATAATGTCCCACAGGGCGTCAAGCGGGTGTTCGCCACTGCCTGCTAGTCCCACCTGCTGGGCCTAAACCCCTTTTTCCTGCTTAGCCTGGATCCCGCGCACTCACCTCTGCTTCCAGTCCCGCCACTTGCGCTGCCCTCTCTGCCAGCTGCCCCAGCGCCGCCGCCAGCTCCTCCTGCACTCTCTGCAGCTGCACCTCCGACGAAGCTGCCTGCGCCTGCAGGCGCTCCACCAGCCCATCCACCTCCTCGCCGTGCCCCTGCGTCTCGCCATCTGCTCCTGCATCTTTGCCCTCCGCAGCTCGACAATTTTGCACCCTGGCAGGCCCCAGCAGCAGCAGCCTGCCTTGCGACACATCTCCCAGCAGCGCCCCCAGCGTGTCACCTTGGGCGGCACTCGTGGCCTGCAGCACAGCCTCCAGGGGCCCCATGGCTGCACGCAGCTCCCACACCAGGCCTGCAACCTCCTGCTGCAGCGCCATGCGCGCCTGCGTTGCCGCGTGCTGCTGCGCCGCTTCCTGCACCCCCGCCTGCTTTGTCTGGTGCTCCTGCTTTGCCATCAGCTCCAGCTGCTGCTGCTCCAGGCGCAGCTGCAGCTCCCTTGCCTGCCGCGCCACCACCTCATGCTGCTCCTGCGCTTGCTGCTGCTTAAGCTCTTGTTCCACCTGCTCCTCCTGCTCCCGCTTCTCCTGCTGCACCTCCTGCACCTGCTGCTGGTGCTGCACAAGCTGCATGCGCTGCAGCTGCTCCTGCTGTAGCAACGCCTCCCACTCCTGCAGCTCTTCCTGTAGCAGCGCTTGCCGCTCCTGCTGCTCCTGCTGCCCCTGCCGCTCCATGTGCACTTGTTGCGCTGCCTGCTGTTCCTCCTTCTGCCGCAGCTCCACCATCACCTGCACCTCCTGCCGCTTCCACTCCCTTGCCTCCTCCTCCTCGCGCCGCCACCGCTCTTCTTCAGCCTGCTGCTGCCGCCGCCGTTGCTCCTCCTCTTCCAGCTCCGCCTGCCGCTGCAGCCCCTCCTGCCGCTCCAGTACATCCTGCGCCACTTCCTCCTGCATCTGCTGTAGGGCCTGCTGCTCCTCCAGGTCGCGCCGCACCCACTCCTCCTGCAGCAGCTGCGCAAATGCGCCACCCAAACACAAACCTATGTGTGAGTTTGTAAGCAGCAGCGCAATGGCAGCAGCAGTGGCAGCAGCACCAGCGGCAGCAGGGGTAGCAGCGGCGGCGGCAGCGGCTACAACAGCAGAGACAGCCAGAGACAGCAGCAGCAACAGTTGGTGGCAATCATGGAGGCAGCTGCAATAAGCGATGAGGCGGCCGCGTGGCACGAGTGTAGGGCTATGGCAGGTAGCTGTGCCAGATCGTTATGCCAGATGGCCACGTTGGATGGCTGTGGTGCATTACAGTGGAGAATTGCTGCTGCAAATTGCTGCGCCGCAGTGCCGTGCCAGCCGCTGGGAGGAGCACAGCCACGCGCAGCTAGCTCAATAAAAGGCAGCGGGAGGTGCAGAAGAGCTGCTCAGCTACAAGCGCTCACCTCCCAACCGACCAAACAACCAACTTCTACTCCTGACAGGGCTTTTCACAGGAGAGGGCTCAGCACGTGCGCACGCACACATGCTAAGTGCAACACATGCATCAGTGTAATACATGGATGCCCACATACGGGCAAAGTGCGAGGCCCTTGAGCAGCAGGCAAGCAAGCGTGCACGCCCGCCCAAACAACAGCAGCATGAGGTGGTCCTTCTGCCAAAAGCACGTGTGCCAAGGACCCACCTGCCGCTGCCGCTCAGCCTCTGCCCACCACTCCTGCTCTTGCCGCTGCTGCTCCTCACTCTGCAGCAGCGTGTCCGACCTCGTCAGCAAGGGCGGACCTGGGGCACCCTCTGCACCGCCTGCAGTGCCCAGTTGCTGCTGCTGCTGCTGCTGCTGCTGGGCCTCTCTCAATGAATGCAGCTCGGCACACGCAGCTGCCACCCGCTGCTCTAGCCGCAGCGTCTCGGCCTGCAAGCGCTGCTCAGCCACTGCCAGGGCCTGCTGCGCCTGCGCCAGTTCAGTCTGCAATGTGGCTGCCTGCGTTTGGGCAGCGGCCTGCGCCGCACTGGCTACCGCATGCTGCTGCTGCCACTGTGCAGGCAGGCACAGGCAGGGGCTGGGTGTCAGGTTGCACATACAGGCAGCAGCGGGCCGGTTGGCTAGCTTAGACTGTTTCTAGGGCTTTTAAAGCAGTTGTGCCCCATGCTACACTCAGGGCAGCGGGGAGGTCTTCAGGCACCCATGCCTAGGCGCACAGGCCTCGAGCACCCTTGAGGGGCCGGGGAAAAACTGGGCACAACAGGCTCAAGAAGTGCAGGCAAAGAAAGAGAAAGGGGATAAACATGCCTGTTGTAAGGGTGTGGGCAAAAGGGGCCAGTAGGAAGTTCATAAGGTGCAGGCAGGGGCTGACATGCAGCTTTGGCTGACAACGGATAGAGAGGGTGCCTTGCACAAGGCGGTGCCTGGCAAGCGTGCAAGCGCACCAGTGCGTGGCCTGGGTGCGTGCACTGCAGCGCTGGATCAGCACAGCAGGGCAGACAGGCAGCTTTGGCTGACAACGGATAGAGAGGGTGCCTTGCACAAGGCGGTGCCTAGCCAGCGTGCAAGCGCACCAGTGCGTGGTCTAGGTGCGTGCACTGCAGCGCTGGACCAGCACGGCAGGGGCAGACATGCAGCTTTGGCTGACAACGGATAGAGAGGGTGCTATGCGCAAGGCCGTTCCCTGGCCAGTGTGCAAGCGGACCAGTGCGAGGCCTGGGTGCATGCACTACATCGCTGGACCAACATAGGTTTTCTCCGCCAGAGCAGCTGCATTTCTCATCAAGCAAAAAAACAAGCTGCTTGCTTGCGTGCCGCCTGGTGGCCCTCCAACCCATGCATTAGAGCCATGTGCTGCTCGCCCACCGACCGACCTGCTGCAGCTGTTTTGTACTATGATGCCTGCGTTCACTGCCTCCCCTTGACCAAGCCCCCCTCCGCCCCCTCCCCCGCACACCCTTGTTGGTATTGATGCCTGTCGCACGCAATGCGAGGGGTGCGCTGTGTGCTGGGAGGAGCGCTTTGCAGGAAGGGGGGGGCGGACCGACCGGCGTCAATTACATGCAAGCACGCGCGCCGAGGTCCAGCAGCACCGCGCGCCCCGCTTCCCCCTGTGCGCGCCACTGTCACGAGAACGCCAGCACACACAAACCAGCACCAAATAACGCACGCGGGGCGCGGGAAGAGGCACAGCGCGGCACCTGCAGGCCGGGGACGCTGAGCCTGAGTACACCGTTCGCCCCGCCGCGACCACCGGCAGAGTCCCCGCGAACTGCGCTGTCCAGCCAGCATTGTCTTCTGCTTCCCCGACGCGCTCTCACACAAAATCGTCCACCTTCGGAACGGGCGAATTACCTGCTGCTGGATGCTGACCAAGCGCTCCTGCATCTCTTGCATCTGCTGCGCAGCAGCGTCCCTGTCACGACTCAGGGTCGCGCAGCTTGCCTTATACTCATCACACTGCTGCATCAGCTGCTGCTCCCGGGCATGGGCCTGCAGGGGAGGGGACATGACCTCACCTGTTGGCACTCAGGCAAAGGGCCTGGGCTTGACACACAAGCAGCCCACATGGCCTTGAAGTTTTGCAGCGTTGTGCAACACACTGCAAGAAAGAGGCAGACATGGGCCCCACGCGCATTTGCAGCGCCATCTGCACCTCATCGTGGGACACACAGCGCAGCAGCCCAGCCATCAACCATAGCCTCACCTGCTGCTTCACACTCTGCAGCTGCACCTCCACCTCCAGCAGCTGTGCTTGTGTCGCGGCTTCAGCCCCGGCCGCTTTAGGATACCCCCCCTGTGGCTGCTGCTGCTGCTGCCGCTGATGCTCCTGGTGCCCCACACCGTTGCCCTCTTGAGCAGCAGCACCAACGCCGCCGGCCCCAGCACCCGTCGCCTGAAACGCAGCTTCTTGCTCCTGCTTGAGCGCACTCAGCTGCTTCTTCAGCTCCACCACCTCCTTGGCTTTTCGCCTGCCTGCGCTGTCCAGGCGCTTGGCGGTGTCATGCAGCTCTTGAACCCTCGCCTGCAAGCAACAAACACACAGGCAGGCAGCACTTCTTCCCGCTTGGTGGTGCTTTTTTACCTTGAATCTTAGAGTTGGCCCAGACGGGCCACAACAGACTCATGCTATGGCATTTGAGCTTGGACATCTGAGAAGGGGCAGCAGCAACACACACCACATCTCTGGGCAGGCAAGCATACGTTTTTTAACACCTGTTCTAGGGCAACAAGTTGGGCTGCCTGGCTAGTATCAATCGGCTGCAGAGCAGCCACAAGGTCACTGTGCGACTGATACACCACCAAGTCGTCTCCACGCGCACGGCAGCTCAATCAACACAGGAGCGCCCACCTCCTGCAACAAGCGCCACGCACTTGCCTGCAGTTTCTGGTTGGCTGCCTGCTCTGCTGCCAGCTCTGATGCCTGCGCCTCCAGCTGGCCCTGCAGCCGTGCCACCTCCTCATCCGCCCGGCTGCCCACAGTGTTGGCTGTCTCGTTGGCTTGCCTCGTGGCATGTTCAGATGCTGCGCGGGCAGCCCGCTCCGCCGCCATCCGTTCCTGGCAATGAGTTCACGCGGGTGACATCTGTCCATCAGCTTGCTAGCAGGCGTCCATGGGTGCACATGTGTGTGTGTGTGTGCGCGCGTGGAGGTTCATGGGTGTGCGTGTGTGCGCTTGTGCGATTAATGCACATGTGTACGTGGAGGTTTGCATGCGCATGCTGCACATGCTGGCATCTGAGTCTGCCAACTTACAATCTAGAGGTATTGATCCACTTATTTATCCATTGATTGATCCATCCATTGATCAGCCAAATCTGGTTACGAAACCAAATGTGGTCACAAAACCAGGGAATCTGAGGGGTGAGGGAACAGGGAAAGGGGCGCACACCCCCTCAAATGCAAGCAAAGCACGTTGCCGAACATCCACGTGCTTGCACATGTGCACAGCCCCTTCACCACGCCCTACCCCGCCAGTGCCAGCGCCCCGCCCCCTCCCCCGCACACCATCGTTAATCTTGATGCCTGTCGCATGCAACGCGGGGCGCGCTGCGCTGTGAGGGGCGGTTGCGCAGCGGGGCGGAAGGACGGAGACGTGCACACGTACTCCATGCAAGCATGTGTGGGAACATCACGCCAGCCCCCTCCTGCCCCCTGTCTGCGAACTACTCTTTCCAGGCATCAATTCCCAGGCATCAATCAAAGCGCCAATGACATGCTTTTGTATAAATTTGGCTGTCTCAGACACCCCGGCAATGAACTGTACCAAGTGGCCAACTGGCCCTGATAAGGTACCCCCAAAGAAGGCATCAGTACAGACCAAATGCCTCCAGCATACACCAACCGTGAGCTTACCAGACTCTGTCTGCTGCTCAAGCACTGGTCAGGCTGTGAAACTGACCGCCAAAATTTGGTGTAGAAGAGCCCAACACTGATGCAAAGTCCAAAACACGCATCATTGATGCGGTACCAACCTTCATGTGCAAAATGCAAGAGGTGGTCCCAAGAAGCATCTACTGCATCTATAAGAAGGCCCCTAGACCCTGAGGCATGGAATGAGCAGTTTGCAATCAACTCTGTGATTTGGACATAAGTCGAGCATTCGATATCCTCAGGCTATCCATGACAGTCGGCATCCACCAAAAAAGCTCCTTATGCTTGCCTATTGACCGTCCGGCTGGCAAGATCAGCCACACCAACCAGGCCACGAGCTAGATGCTGTGGAATGCAAGGCCTCGGCCCTTACCAGGATTTTGGCTCAGCCTCAAGCCCCACCACCTCAGCTGAGCTTTGACCCCACCGTTCCAGCCCGGCCTTGTCCCCAGCAACTCTTTGGCCACTACTTCTGTCATTGAAGCTATAAGATTACCCTGGAATCCAGATTCCCCAAGAGCGCCTCTTCATAGAAGCATGGGGCCCTTGCATGCTGGCAGCTGTTTAGCATGCCCCAGTGCGTGCGCAGACGAGGCCCCAGCAGGCTGGCAGCTCTTGTGTGCGCCAGTGCATGCGCAAAAGGGACCCCAGCAGGCTGGCGGCTGGTTCTCGCACCTGCAGGTCCTCTAGCTCCCCGAGCGCATCCGCAGCGGCTGCTTCCACGGCAGTGAGCCTCTGACGCAGCTGCTCATTCTCTGCCCTCAGAGCTGCGGCGATTGATGCGCTGCCCTGCAGCAGAGGGCATGTTTAGGTAGAGGCACACACAGGGGGGTGGGAAGGACATAGATGACCGCTGAGGGGGATGAGCCTCAGCCAAGGAGCTGTAATATGAGCCCTTGTGGATGGGTGACTGTGGACATGTGGCATGGACCAGCACAGCAGGCACTCTCTGCTTGCTGCCCCAGCGCTTTGAGAGCAGTTTGTGACCTGAGAAAGCCCCAGGAGCGCCTGCAACAGGGATGCATGGAGTGTGGATGATAGTGATAAGGCTGCTGTGGCACTTGTAGGTGGACACGTGGCAGCAGGTCTGCTGACCTGATGGGGGCTGTCGCCTTCTTCAAGGGGAACATCATCAAAGCCCTCCTGGTGACTACTTGCAGCTCGGCCTATCTGATTCTCCGGGGAGAGCAGGCTGTGCAGCTGCAGGCGCAAGGGTGTGTGTGTGTCTGTGAGTTTGCGTGTGTGTTTGTGTCAAACAGGAATAAAGATGCTCTCACATATTTACACACGCACACAGAGGCAGATAGAGCAACGGAAATGTTTGAGGGGAGGGGCGGACAGCGGCTACAGACAAATACACTCCTAGCTCAATCACGCTTTGCAACTGTCCACAACCTCTTAGGTCTTAACAGATAGAGAACAATAACAGAGGCCCACCAATTCACCTGCTTTTCCGCACTAGACTGCTGCTTGTGCGTGTGCTCTTGGAGCACGTTGTCAGCTAACCCTTTCAATTGTCCTGTGAAAGTTTCCCGGGCATTGTTCTGCAACCAATAGTCAGCGGGACACTTTACTGACAGGCCTCATCATGCATGCATCTTCCACCTGCCTACAGCCATTGCCTGCAGCGTTATGCTGCTCGCGAAGGTGTAAAACTTGCTTCAATGGCGCCTTGGCGTGCACATCAAAGTGCATCACAAGATGAGGGGCAATCCCTTGCAAGCGCATGGCATGCAATAAAGGGCATTCTTACCAGGGCGTTCACATCTATCCCAGCCTGCTCAGTCAGATTCTTTGCCAAGGAAGAGAAGTTTCCCCACATCCTTTTAAAGGGACGCTTCTTTCAGTAAAATTGTGACAGGTCTGTGCCTTCACTACAATTCATCACAGAGATAGTTCTGGTTCCAACACTTCCACCAAGACGACCTGCATGAACTTACATGCTGGTATCTTTGAAGAGATCAGTAGGGTTTGGGTTTCTGCAAATTTAATTAATTTTTAAGAATTTCTAATTGAAATGTGATGTTAAAACAATAGATAGTTATCTTTATGGATCATCTGCAGTGCCGCCTGTGATGCAGCTTATCTGAAAGTGGACCAGCATACAGTAAGCTGTTGTGTATCTAAGCAGGATCTGGGCAGCTAGGGCTCTCTGAACTGAGGCAGGAGTGTTATTTCAGCGCATGCCTGCTGTTGGGGTGTGTCACCACAGTTGGCAAATTGCATGTGTTTAAATCTTGTGGACGGGGCATTGTCCCATCCCCTTGCGCATTGCACAGGAGAGCACCGCCACTGAGCCGGAGGGCAGCCAGTGTGCCCTCAGCCGGAGGGAGGCAGCCATGGCAGCCTCAGAACAGCTGCAGCTAGGGCCAGAGGTGTTTTCCTTGCTGTATGCCCCGAGGTCGCAGGCCCAGCAGCTGTGGGAGGTGCAGTGCCTCGTGCAGGAGGCGGACCCTTCATCTGCAGCCAAAGCAGGGCGGGCGCCTGCCCCTGCCTGCGCCCAAGAGGGTGATGAGCAGCCCATACAGCTGCTGGCAGGTGCCCTGGTGCTCGTACAAACAGATGGGGGCAAGAGCAAGCTTCGGCAGGTGGCGCTAGCATCCCAGGCGGCCACAACGCACGCCAAGCAGCAGCAGCTGCAGGGCCCACGGTGCCAGCTGCACCTGCAGGTGAGATGCAACTGGCAGTGCCAGCAAGAGGGTGGAATTGCAGTGCAACAAGGTTGCTTTGCAGTGGTCGTGCAGCTGGTGTCTCTCTAGCTGTGGCTGGCGCAGGAGTGCATACAGGCTTTCTCACCCTTCTAGCAGCTGCCTAGCTCCCCTCAACGAGTTTGGCGGACATTGTGTGCAGGATGGGCTGACGATAGGACTGGAGCAGTTGGATGCAAGGACCATGGAACAGCTGACAGACCAGCAGATCTGCAACCTGCTGTGCGAGCACGCATTCTGGGCGCACGCTGTGGAGGCCAAGCCCCTCACGCGGCAGCAAGTAGCGGAGACCGTGCACAGGATGTGGGTGGTGGTGTCCCTGCCCAATTTCAACAAGCCAGCTTCCCTCCCCATCTGCCACTGACGTTGAATGCTGTAGGCTGAATCCTTGTGCGCGCGCTTCGCGCGCTCGCCTCAGTGTGTGTATGTGTGTTGTGTTTGTGTGTGCATGTACATGTGCGCGCACGCACGTGTCTGAGACGATGTTAAAAAAGGTGTTGCAGTGTCCAACTATCCTCATCTTCTCTCCTCCACACCTCCCTCCCCCGCCTGCATCTCCACCCCACCCTGACTCCTCTCCGTGCTACCTCCACAGGTGGTCCGGCCTGCTCAGCTACAAGCGCGCCGCCGCCTCCATCCTCAGCTCCATCGCAACAAAACGCAAGCAGGTGGAGGAGCAGCTGCGACAGCCCCTCCCGCAGCGCCTGCTGGACCGCATCGCCGGCCTGCCCACGCATGTGTTTGCCCTGCAGATGGCAGCGGTGATGGCGTGGCTGACCCACACAAGCCAGGCCCGGGGGGCGTCGCCCGTCGCCGCCGCGCAGGCACCACCTGCAGCTGCACCTGCGCCTGCTGCAGCCGGGCCTCCCGCCCACGCAGCAGCAGCGCCAGCAGCAGCAGGCGTTGGAGCACCCGCCCATGCAGCAGCAGCAGCAGCAGCAGCAGCTGCGGTGGCACCTGCATCCACGAGGTCCGGCCGCGACAGCCCCTCAATCGAGCCCGGGGATGGGGAGGGCACATCCCGCAGGACAGGCACCCCCACCCCACGCATCAAGAAGCGGTGGGGCCCACAGCCCAGCCTCTCCCATGAGCACAGCCCTGCGGCGAGCCCCGTGCCGGCGCGCACCGCAGCCGCTGCTGCCTCGCCCTCGTCAGAGTTGGGGAGGAGGCAGTGGGGCCCGGTGCCCAGCCCGCCCACGCACCAGCTGTCCTGCCTGCCGGAGGGGGCTGCGGGGCCAGCTGCTGCTGCGGAGGAGCCCGCTGGCGCTGCGCGGGCGGCATGCTCATCAGCGCCGCCCGCTCCCCAAGACTTGGACGCACTGCGCAGCCTTGCGCTGTTGCGCTCGGCGGAGGCCCTGGATCGTGGTGCGTGTGCGTGCTGGGTGGGAGAGGGGCGAGGGTGGGAGGAGGGGGGCGCTTGCCCTCCTCTTCCATCTGACAGCCTGGAGCCGCAGGTGCATACGGGTGGGACCTGGTGTCATGCGCCAGGCAGCCCACTTTGTTTCATAAGACTCTTTTGAGTGTCCTGTCTCAAGCTTGCCCTGTCTCAAGAATAAATCTTAATGAAAGTGCGTCTTACACAGCGCTTCATCTCCAGGGCACTGATGCACAGGCCAGCTGGGTAGTGGGTCGGGCGGCAGATCTCGTCTGATGAGCGCTGATGCACAGGCCAGTCTAGCTCCCAATGCCAGGTCCAGATGAGCTTTTGATTTGGGGCACAGGTTGTCTCTCTTTGAGGCGGTAGAGGAAGGAAGGCCACTGGGCCAGGGCCCAGAGGAGTTTTCCTTTGGGGGCTTGCTTGCCTCCCACGCCTGACACCATGCAGCCAGAGAGGCCTTTCTTGTTCAACCAAGCACGCCTGTGCTTCAGTGATGCATGCCTTCCATCCACGTTGAAGATTATTCGTATGGAGAGGCGCTGCCTGCCTAGCGCAGCCTTGGCTCGCACACAGCCCACACGGTGCTGCACAAGCGCTGCCGCACGCAGCGCTCACGGTGCAGCATGATCGCTGCTGCACACAGCGCACACAGAGCTGCTCTCGCGATTGTTGCTCCAGGGGATGCGCAAGCCGCGCAGGCGCATGCCCACGAAGCCTCGCAACTGCTCCAACGGCAGCAGCAGCAGCAGCAGGGGGGGCCGCGCACTGACCTGAAGCACGCAAGCGTGCGCAGTGGAAGCGCAGGGGTCAGGCAAGAAGGGGCGGGCTCGCAGGCCAGCTCGGAGGCCAGGTCCGCCACCACAAATGACAAGAGGGCAAGGCCCGGCACAGGGGACAAGTGCGCGCGACCCGCTGCGGCGAGTGAGAGGGAGGGGAGGAGTGGCCGGTCCATTGCCAGGGAAGGGGCGGCAGGCAGGGGCAAGGACAGCCGTGGCAGGGCTGGAGACAGTCAGGGCATGCCTAAGAAGAGCGGCTGCAGCGCAGGCGCCAGGGCCGGGGAGGAGGAGGATGGCGATGGGCAGCGACAGGGCAAGGACCGGGGCAGGGCCAAGAGGCCCGTGCCAGCGGGGTCTGGGCCATCGGGAACGCAAGGCAAGGAAGGGGAGCAGGCTAGGAAGCACGCGAGGAGGCCTGAGGAGGACGCAACGCCCAGGCAGGCAGAGCCTGACGTGTCCCAGGAGCCGCGCGTGGGACAGGTGGGAGGGGCCCGCAGGCTGGCTAAGGAGGGGGGCGTGGGGAGCGCACGGCCGGCGGAGGTGGCCGCACGCGCGGGCGAGGCAGCGGTGCCGGCTGCCAGCGTGGCAGTAAAAGAGGCTGCGGCTCCAATGGGAATGGGTGCTGCGGCTGGCGCGGAGGATGGGGAGGGCACGCGAGGTGGAGTTGACGGGGGGCAGGCTGTGGCAGGCGCGGCAAACAGTGGTGCTGGGGCAGCAGAGGATGGCCAGGCAGAGGAGCGCAACAAGAGCCCCCCGCCGCTCGTTGTCAAGTTCAACACCATCACCAACCCAGCGCAGCGGCGGCAGCACGCCCGGGCGCAGCTATCCAAGCAGCAGCAGCAGCAGCAGCAGCAGCTGCAGCTGCAGCAGGCGGAGCAAGAGCCGCGCCTGTGGGACCCTGGGGCGGCGCTCTCGGCCATGCGGGCGACGCCCTCCGTCGCAGCCGCCGCTGCAGCCGCCGCAGCCGCCGCGGTGGCGGCTGAGCAGCAGCAGCGGCAGGCGCGGGTGCAGGCGCCTGGAGTCGCTCAGCCCTTGATGCCCGGGGCTGCCCTGACAGGGCTCGGCCCCGGCCTACCGGGAAGGCACTCCCCAGGACCTCTCAACAGCCTGGGCCGCCCGCAGCACATCCCCCCTGTTGCACCCCCCCTCTGCGTGGCCATGACCAGGCCAATGCACACGGGCCTGTCGAGCGCTGGCCAGGGCCCTGGCACCGGCTGGGACATGGATGCAGCCTGGTGCCGCAGTGCGACCGTGTTCAAGGTGTGTGGTCGTGCACGCGTGCGTGCAGCGCGCTTGCCCGCGTAGTGTGCACGCGTTTGGCGCTGTGCAGTCAAGAGGAGCATTCGCGCGTGCCTGCACGCGACCATGTTGAACAAATTGCGTGCATATGCAGGTTTGTGCCTCTGTGCAGGTGTGCAGGAAGGCGAACGAGCGCATGCGTGACTGATGAAATGAACGGAGGCCGCCACTGCTTTGTACACGCCGCCCCGGGCCTTGTTGCACTGCATCAGCTGAGGCAGCAGCGGCCGTGAGCCATGCACATGTTTAAGGGCCGCGATATGCGTGCATGCGTGCAAACACGTGCACACACGCGCACATGTGAGCCATGCACATGTTTAAGGGCCGCGATATGCGTGCATGCGTGCAAACACGTGCACACACGCGCACATGTGCGCACACACTAATGCACTGAGGCGCGTGCGCTTGTTGCCACCTCTGCTGTGCAGACGGAGCTTTGCAAATACGTTGCGTCCGCACGCCCTTGCGAGAATGGCGCAAACTGCAGGGTGGGTGGTGTGCGACCTCTTGTGGCAGACATGCTAGGAGCTTACGATCAGGGTGCACTAAGCTGGGATTGTGTTCAAAAAGCCCCTAGCGTGAGGCTGGCGGTGCATGCAGGACAGGCAGCACTGTTGCCTGTGGCGGAGCATGCAGGACAGACAACAACTTTGCAGGCCCCAGCACAGTTGAGCACAACATTTTTAGGGGGATGGGCATTGCAAGTGTGTGTAAGGTGCTGACTCGCCAGGCGCCCGCCCAAGCCCTCGGGCCCTTCTTTTTTTGCTTGAATGACTGCCCCTGCTGGGCCCAGCAACAGCCCATTTGTTTGGATGGCTGCCCCTGCTGGGCCCGGCGATCGCATCACTGTTTGGATGGCTGCCCCTGCTGGGCCTGGTGATCCCCTTTGCACGCCCACACTCCGTGACTGTGAGAGGCCACACATGCCTCACAAGCGCCCCTCTGCCAGCTGCTGCTGCACCCCTGGATGCCAGGCTCAACCATGCTGATGGCCGTGCTTGGCAACTGGCTTGTGCGTGTGCGTCCATGCATGCGCGTGTGCATGCGTGCGTGTGTGTGTGTGTGCGCATGTCGGTGCAGCACCCTAGGGGTGGCGCACCAGCCTTGACCCTGCATGCGCCCATGGCCCGATCTGTAGTATCTGGTGCAGTATCTGTGGTGCAGTATCTGGTGCAGTATCTGGTGCAGTATCTGGTGCAGTATCTGTGGTGCAGTATCTGTGGTGCAGTATCTGTGGTGCAGGGGTGCCTCCTCTGTGCGCCTTGCGGGCCACTTGGGGCCTTATCCCCACGCTCTGCTGTGTGACCGTGCAGCTGCTGTGTGGCCATGCAACCGCTGTGTGAGCATGCAACTGCTGTGTGGCCATGCAGCGACTGCGTGACTTTGCAACTGCTGTGTGGCCATGCAACCGCTGTGTGACCATGCAGCTGCTGTGTGACCATGCAGCTGCTGTGTGGCCATGCAACCGCAGTGTGGCCATGCAACTGCTGTGTGGCCATGCAACTGCTGTGTGACCATGCAACTGCTGTGTGACCATGCAACCCTGGCCACGCCCCTGACAGAGCTGCTAGCGCTGGGGAGTTGTAGAAAGCCATGACAGGTCCTGTTGCTTGTGCGCGCTCCCTACTTGGCACCGCAGTTCGCACACGGGGCTCAGGAGCAGCGCACCTGCCAGCACAACCAGGCAGAGATCAGGGCGTGGCTGGTGCAGCAGGTGCGGGGAGCTGCGCGCCCTGGCTGGTGGCTTGCTCCGCTCTGCCCATTCAGCAAGAAGCATGTGGAGAGCACTGCAGCGTGCTTGCGCAGCGCGCAGGGAGCATGGGCCAGGGTTCATGAAGCATGCACAGCGCGCAGGGAGCCTTACGCAGTGTGCAGGGGCAGGACGTGCGCAGTGTCCCACACTCTAGCGCCCTCGGCGTCGCCTGTGCCACTCCAGCAACTTGTGCTCGCGCGGCCTGGCTGGTTTGAGATTGCTTCACTGTGGTGTGGTGTTCTGGCGTTTGGCATTCCGTGCTGGTCTGATGGAAACCCCCTCTGATGCAGCACGTATGAGCGGGGATTGATGAGGGGCTTGGTGAGGGCAAGGGCAAAGGCAGGGCTCACGCCGCGGGGCATGTAGAGTGTAAGGGCAGGGTTGGCATGTCAACACGTTGCCTGGCATGAGTGTACTGTGGGCAGGGTTGGCATGTCAACACGTTGCCTGGCATGAGTGTGCTGTGGGCAGGGTTGGCATGTCAACACGTTGCCTGGCATGAGTGTACTGTGGGCAGGGTTGGCATGTCAACACGTTGCCTGGCATGAGTGTACTGTGGGCAGGGGGCAGTGTGCTGTGGGCAGTGCACTGTGGGCAGAGGGCAGTGGGCAATGTACTGTGGCCAGAGGGTGGTGTATAGTGGGCAGAGAGGGCAGCAGGAAGTGCACAATGACCAAGAAAGCAAGGAGGGCCAGGTGCACCGAGCTGCTGCGAAAGGCTGCCTCACCAGCCATCATGCACTCCCTCATCCGGCCCTGCGCTGCGCCAATGCTTTGCAAGCACACATACGTGGACATTTATAGATACATATGCATGGCATATACTATATGCAACCCCATGTGGGCATGCTCATGTTGACAAACACGCACACACATGCCTGCACATGTATTTGCGTGCGCCCAGGGCAAGCAGCAAGTGGCCGCGCAACTGCTGCCGCCGCAGCCGCCCCAAGCGCCGGACCTGGCCCTGGAGCCTGGCGCGTTTAACGCCCGCCTGGAGGCTCTGCGCAACAAGATTGCTGCACAAGCGCGGCAGCGCGAGGAGGCTGGGGTCATAGTTCCTACCGTGGAGGAGCGGCCCCCGCCCTTGCTCCATCCTTCGGCACCCGCCCCTGGTGCAGCCGCTGGCCCGTTGGCCGCGCAGCCGGGTGTGCCGCCCCCGCCTCCTGGGCCACCGCCCGCAGCAGCTGCGGCCCCAGCCGCAGCAGAAACAGCAGCCACAGCAGCAATTGCAGCACCAGGAGCAGATGCAGCAGCAGCAGCAGCACCAGGCGCAGCGCCAGGAGAGGATGTAGCAGCAGCAGCAGCAGCAGCAGCAGCAGCAGCCCCAGTGGCCAGCCCCCTGCAGGCCCCCCTCCCCAAAAGCCTGCCTGCCCCCCAGCCAGAGCACGCACCAGTGCTGCCTTTCGGCGCCCCCCCCACCCCC
>LKMJ01001360.1_pt1 | contig 21434 bp, 20 predicted proteins | sample 643391 | NCBI WGS metagenome assembly LKMJ01 (sample SAMN04112250, study PRJNA286221) | soda lake metagenome | biome: soda lake; feature: Kulunda Steppe; material: water; isolation source: sample PL-Br10 brine of Picturesque Lake | place: Russia: Kulunda steppe | collected 2010-07
GTGTCAAAACAGAGTCCTCGAGAGACCGACGGCTCTTTGATTAGCGTGTTCCGAACAGGTGTGTGCAGTCCATCTTTGTCCTGCAGTCGGTCGGCGAGGCACTGCTTGAAGTGCTTGCCGCTTGTCGTCCGTATTGCGGTTGTGATCTCGGTTGCAGTGTATCTCGCCAACGTCGCGGTTGCGTTCGGACTCGTCGAACAGGTTGCGGGACTCTCAACGTATCTAACAGGCCCCGCAAACCTGCCTGACGACGTGGGAACCGCGATTCTGACCACGACTGTCTCGACGTTCAAGCGGTCGATCCCATTTCAGTATGGGATTTGGGGCGCAGAGTTCGGCATGAAAGTCATCATCGTCAACACAGTGCTCAAGATCGTCTTTATTTTCCTAACAGTTGTGACACTGTTAGCAATCTAACTCGAGTCCAAAGGAGTGGGTGGGTAGACGGTGAGTTGTGGTCAGTTGGTCTGTTCGACACGCCAGGTGGTCGCCCCAGTGTACGACCAGCGTTCGATCGAGAGATCGTCAACTGAATCCTGGAGTTTGACGATCAACGCGCCGATTTCTTTCGACGAAAGGCCGACATCGTCGGCGATGAACTTACTTTTGAAGTACATTTCGCCGTCTTCAACACGGTCGCGAAGATACGCTGCCAGTCGCTCGTCTTTTGGTTGGACGTCGGTCGTCTCGTCGGTCGGAACGGATTGTGGTGTAACACTCATAGTCAGTTGTGGGTGTGGTTGTGTCCAACGAGCAGTGCGATCAGATTCAGTGCAAGCAGACCAATGACGATGTACCCAGTCTGCGGCCCCAAACCAACGAACAACAGTGGCAGATACACCAGCGGCAACAGGATCGCCGACCAGAAGCTAATGCGTCTGATCGTCGAGCCGATTAGGCGTGTGCTCTGCCGGGCGAACGCTGCCGCGGAGTCGGCGTCGCCGCTTGTGTTTTGTCCACGGTTTGGGGTGAGGTTTTTCATGGGTTGGTCACCGTCTGGATACATCATGGAGCCATATCCATATATAATACGACGAGCATTGGCACATATTTAGACGCTTTATCGGTGAATAATCGGTTCCTATAATATTTTATAACGGCTTCAAAACAACGTAGACATTTTATACTCTGATCTAATCAGTTTTTGTATTTCAAGTAATCCATATTATATTAATTCGGATAACAACACCGCGGCCAGCCCCAGCAGCCGGACTCGAGGATCAACACCGCAGAAACGAACCGGCCGACACTCACCGAGAGGCCGGATCAATCGGAGTGCCGTCTTCAGTTGGCGGGGCAACGGCGTCGATGATCGATTCGACATCGGGTTCGCGGACAGTCACTCGGACAGTGATATCCCCGAGTTCGTCGGGTTTGCCGACCGCAAAGTTGACCACGCCCTCGAAGGCAGCTTGTTTTTTCAATGTGAACGAAAACGAACCCTCATCAGCATCACTGAAAAACTCACGGCGAGCCGTATCTAGGATCTCCTGTTCGTAGAGCACGTCCGAAAACGGCTCTAAGGTGTGAGTTTCGGCGACGAGCCGACCAGGTTCATGCTCACACTCGGCGTTCGGAAAGACCGTACAGACGGCATCTTCGACGCGGTCGGTCACTTCTGTGTGTTTGACTGGAGCCTCGATTCGGACATCGATACTGTAGATCATTGGATCGAATCCACGTCCGGAGTGTCCAAAAGTAGTTCGTGTACACGCTCGCGGAACGACTCGAGGGAGTCTGTGTTTTCGATCCGATAGTCGGCAGCCTCCATGACCTCGCCCATACCGAATTCGAGTTCACGTTCATCACGGGCTCGCAGCGCCTCGAGGTTGCCATCCGAGGCATCCCGTCGGCGGTCAGAGAGACGTTCAGCACGGAGTCCAAAGGGTGCTTCGACGCTGACAACCTCGAAGGCCTCGCCGAAGGCGTCGGCGAAGACCTCGAGTTCAACCATCGACCGCAGCCCATCAACGACGACGATGTCGGCACCGCCGTCGACGGCGTCTCGAACCATCGGTAACGATCGTTCGGCAACAGCAGCAGGACCGTCTTCGTCGCGGAGGATTTTGGCGACCGTACCGTGGTCTTCGGTAGGATCAAGCCCACGGTCACGACAGGCCTGGCGGATGACATCGCCCATCGTGACAACCGGAATTCCCTCTTTGCGGGCGACAGCCGCCAGTTCACCCTTGCCACTACCGGCAAGACCGACTGTTCCGTATACTCTCATACCTCGCCGATAGTTGATTGGCAGACTTAGATGTGCTGTTCGTCGCGTCGAACCCAAACGGCTTTGTACGCCATTGGTCGACCATTCGATGGGGGCACGTAGCTCAGTCTGGATAGAGCGTCGGACTTCTAATCCGACGGTCGTGGGTTCGAATCCCATCGTGCCCGTTTACTCGCAGCGTTCGTTTGGGACACAATGCTGTTTCACGAGAGATGGAACCGCTCGAGTCTATTGTCTGCGAGTAATTATCAACATCGGATAACCAGTGCCAAGATGTTTTATTCATTACAAAGTAGTAGTTTACAATGGAAACAGAACACCGCGTCCACATCGGCGATTCACAGTCATTGACGGAGGTCGATACCGACGCCGTTGATCTCGTTGTGACCTCGCCGCCGTATCCGATGATCGAGATGTGGGACGAGCTGTTTTGTTCGCTTGATCCGACAATCGAAGACGCCCTTGAGGCCGGCCAGGGGCGAAAAGCCTTCGAGGCGATGCACACAACGCTGGATTCGGTCTGGGAGTCTATCGGGCGTGTACTCGTCGACGGTGGAATCGCCTGTATCAATATCGGCGATGCAACTCGGAGTCTGGACGACTCGTTTCGGCGGTATCAGAACCACAGTCGGATCGTCTCGGCGTTCGACGCGCTGGGCTTTGAGCCGCTGCCGTCGATTCTGTGGCGTAAACCAACCAACAGCGCGGCCAAATTCATGGGCTCTGGGATGGTGCCGCCGAACGCGTATGTGACACTCGAGCACGAATATATTCTGGTGTTCAGAAACGGCCAACGACAGCGGCGGTTCGAGCCAAACGCCGACCGGCGGTACGGAGCAGCTTACTTCTGGGAGGAACGAAACCGCTGGTTCAGTGATTTGTGGACGGAGATCATCGGTCGCAGCCAACAGCTAGGCGGAGCCGAATCCCGCGAGCGGTCGGCTGCCTATCCACTGGAGATTCCATACCGACTGATCAATATGTACTCAGTGTACGGCGATACGGTGTTCGATCCGTTTTGGGGGACAGGAACAACGACGCTGGCAGCGATGGCTGCGGGACGACATTCCGTTGGTAAGGAACTCGATGCGGCGTTTCAAACCGAGTTCGATCGGCAAATCAAGGCTATATCAGACATTACTGACGAGCTGATAGGCCGTCGGCTCACAGCCCACGAGTCGTTTGTTGCTGATCAGCGTGCGGATGGTAAACAGTTCGAATACAGCGCAGAAAACTACGGGTTTCCGGTGATGACAAAACAGGAACAACCGATCAGATTCTATCAAATAACAAACCTCGAGCGAAACAACAAGAACTACCAGCTTAGCCACACCCTGCTGGGTGCCGACTGGGAACGCGAACTCGAGGTCGAGCCGGCGAATACAGAACAGTAAGGCTCAGTACCTCGAGGGGAGGAACGCAAAGGTGATAAGCGAAACAACGAACAGCAGTGAGGTAACGATTGTGTAGTTGAGTCCGGTGACCCGGTCAGCGAACTGCTGTTGGGCCTCGAGTTGTTGGTCATAGCCCGTTGTATCCTCAGTAAGCATCACTGTATCTGAACCAGGGAAGAACGTAAGATACTCGTTGCCGTCAGCGAGTTCGATCATTCCGCCCTGTTCGAGATCCTCACTGTTGGTCTCATCTTCGTTCCAACTGAGCGTGACTTCTTCGGGCGTCACATCTGTGACGGTGACTGTCCGGTCGTTGTAAGTGAGTGTCTCTCCCTCACTGTAGCTGATCGTTGCAGGATCATCGAAGTACTCCTCGACAGGGACGAGTTCTTCGTCACCATTAGCTCCGACAACAACGAACTCCTCGTCGTCCTGTTCGATGGTTTCATTACCAGCGTTGGGGTCTGCTTCAAGGATTGCCTGGCGATCGAGAATCTCCTCGAGGCTGAAAGAGGTTGGTTCCTCATCGTCGTCAATCTGTACTTCCCAGTCGGTGTCGTCGACCTCGACTGTATCACCATTGGCCCACAACTCAGTCATCTCGACGTCCTCTTCGATCCATTCGATACTGCCGGCGAAGGTCATGGTGCCGTCTTCTTCGTCTTCAGTCTCTTCGATCTCGGTTATGGAATACTCTTGGTCGCCGACAGTGAGCGATTCGCCCTCCGAAAGCTCGTAATCGGCGTCTTCGAGTGTTATGGTGGGCTCTTCGGCTGTCGCGACCAGCGTGTATGATGCCGCCGCGATAAGCACAAAAAACGCGACATACACTGCTACAGCGCGTCGTTGCATATTTCTGTCAACGAACAGCCGCCGTATAACGATTACTAAGATAGACGCCGACAACACCCACGGGTCACTGCTTGTAACTGTGTGTACTGGCCCCAACGGCCGTCGACGAGACAGTGTATTCGGGCGTTGGTTCGACGAACGTATCGTTGTCGTTGTCGTCGGATTGAGTACGGGCGAGTTCGAATGCGGCTCCCGACCGAGTGTAGACAACTGGTGTCGGCTGGCTCCGATTGAGCGTATAGCCCAACGGAAGCGTTCGCTCGGAGTCGGTCGGTGAGACAGCAAACGATGCTGGCAGACAGAGCGTCGCGCTGCTGGCTGGCGAGAGCCGAAGCGAGTCTGTGAGATGATATCGGTCGGTTCGGGTATCTGTGATTGTCGCACGCGTGAGATTGACGTGCTCGAGACCATCGTTTCGAACGACCAACTCGAGGTCGTCTCCACGAGATTGATATCGAACAATCCGCAGATCCGAGCGCGTCTCTAAGCCTGAAGCATACCGGTTGTAGGCGACGACAGTTGAGACAACCCAGACAACTACGCCAACGACCGTCGCCCACGGCGAATCGACACCAAACAGCCAAAGACCGCTACCGATGGCTGTGGCCAGCAGAAAACCACCCAGCGCTGCAATCGTTCGAGTCTCGAGATGTCTGAGAGTCGCATATCGGGTTCGAACAGGAGAGAGGTTGGTGTCGGTTGAGCCTGCAGTTGGTCGGCGACCTAGCAACCAGTAGGTAGCAAGCGGCCATATACAGACCATTGTGGCGGCGACGACTGTGGGCCGATAGCTGTAGTATACCACACCAGCGGTCACAACGGCACCACCGGCAATGCTACAACAGACGCCGAACAAGACTGCCTGGGTTCGACGGGCCAGTCGCATCCAGCGCGCACGAAGTGGCTCACCAATCCACTCGGCGAACAACGCTCGTAGCGTCTCGAGATTCTGCAACAGGATGCGACACACCAATCCGACTGCAAAACACACCCCGAAAAACTGAACAAACACCGCTACTGTCGGCGGGATTGGAACCCAACCCGAAAGCACTGCCACTCGCCGTGGAGTGCTGGCTGCACCGGCAACAGCAGTGAGCACGGCGGCGACAGCAACTGACAGCATTGTGAGCCGAGCGTAGCGTTTGGCGTATTTTTCACCCGTTTTTCGGAGGTTGCTGACCGACATTGGAGAGACTGGTTCGGTTATCGTACTTAAAATACCGGCCAAAGAGGAGGGCTCAAGCCTTTCAGTGATAACGCAGCATCACCCGTATGGCCGCCTATACCGCTATCGCCGAGGTGAGTCAGACACTGCGTGAGTTGCTATGCGAAGAACTCACCGCCCGCGAAGATATCGTCTCGTTCGATGCTGACCAGATTTCGCTTGTAAATCCCGCAGACGTGAGCAGCGACGACCAGACGCGGCTGTCGATTTCGTTGTATCATCTCGAAGAAAACGCTTCGATGAAAAACAGCCAGCCACGCCAGACAACCGATCCGAACATCGCCGAAGGGTCTCCACTCGTGGTCGATCTCTACTATCTAGTGACCGCACATACGGGTGGCAGCGAGAACTCGACGGCCCAAACAGTCGAACAACAGCGCGTGTTAGGACTTACACTCCAGACGTTTCAGGACAACGCGATTCTCAGCGGCGAACAGTTACCCAAAGGGCTCAAAGCCGACGGGCCGCTAACAGTTTCGCTTGTTAACCACTCGCTCAGCGAGCGGACGAATCGCTGGTCGGCGGCCCCCGAGACTGCATTTCAACCGTCGGTGTTGTATCAGGTTCGCTCCGCAGTGATCGACTCCCGGAAGCGCGAACAACTACAGCCCGTCACCGAACGCGAGACAGCCCTCAGCCGTCAGCCCGACACCTGACAAAACTTTAAGTGTGATCATCGAGCCACGGGTCATAACCGATGTCGCGGACGATTCGCTCGAGGTCGGCCTCAACGCTGGCATCCACCGCAAAAAAAGGAGGTGACAGCCCGTGAGCGACGGGCAAGTAAGTCCCACAGTCGGCCAACGAGTGCGGCCGATTACGATCAGCCAGTCGGAGACCGATGAATCGGAGCCACCGAGAGTACCCAACCGGCAGTCGATCAAACGGATTACACACCATCCGACAACCGTTGTCGGCAGTCAGCCAACACCGATCCGAAATCGTGCGTTTGGAGGAGTGTTGGGAGTCGGCATACTCCATCGTCGTAGTCCCGCACGGCTGTTGTATCGGACGTTTGGCCGAAATCCGGTCGGCGATCCAGCCATTGACTCACTGCCGGAAACGCCACCTGGTGCCGAAACGATGGCTGGTAACCGCCGGAGGCCACTCGCAGTACTCCAAGCCCGCCGAACGACCGAGATCCAGAACCGACAGCCAGCAACTCGAGGCACACAGCTAACTGCCCGTTTCTCACAGCAGCCACCGGTCAACAGAACCACCACCGAGCCTGGAGGGCAAACACAGAATCCGGCTGAACAACAATCCCAGAGACCGATCTTTCTCCCGGAAGTAGATCGCTCGTCGGCTGAGCAACAGACCACAACAGCAGACGACATCCCCCACAGCGCGAACAGTCCACAGCCGGAGACTGTGGCTGCATCACCACCCAGCAGTACACAGATGATTCGGCGTCGAACAGCGAGCCAACCCACACGGAGAGACGACGGCCGGCAGTCGTTGTTGAGCCGGGTCATCGGGCCGGCACGTACAACGTCCACAATGGGTCACAACCGAATTCGACGCCCACTGCAAACCCGTAGATTACCAACCAGTGCAGTACGTGACGACCTCAAGAGGCAATCATATCGGGAGAAACCACAAACGTCTCTACAGCAGTCGGTGGGTCGGCCATTTCCGGTGGCCGCCTCGAGACAGCAGCGCGAAACAAGACGTTCAGACGGCAAGCAGCCTCAAGAAGAACTGGTTTCGCTGAACAGGCCTCCCAAACAGAAAGAACAGACCAACCAACGCAGCCGGACTGAACAGACTAATCATATCGGCCGAACCGAACGGATCAACCAACTCGAGCAAACCAACCGGCTCGAACGGAGACGAAATCGACCGACACACAAACACTGGCTGACCAACAGTGACAGTCACAACCAGCCATCGACAGCACGGATTCCACCGAGACAGAAACCCAACAGCACTGTGAGTCATCTGTTCGGTCAGGCTTCGAGTGCGAACAACGAAGCCAATCATGCGACCCCAACCCACCCTAACAGAGCCGACAGCCCCTCGAGTCGCCTCCTTAGACGCCGGCAGACGCTTCGAAGCCGTCGTTTGACTAGCCAGCAATCGATAGCAGCGTTTGGAAACAAAGAGACGAAAACGGCAGTACCGCCTGGTTGGGCGATAAAACAAAGAAAGGCCCTGGTAGGCAGACACGCAGCCGAGAGCGCCACAGCAATCGGACAATCAAACGCGTTAGTTGACGCTGATATCGAAACGCCGTCAGCAGTGCTCAGGGTGAGACCGGCTACAACACAACTGCAAGCGGCCCTTGGAGTACAACCAACCACGACACAGCAGTCAACGGCCATCGGCAAGCCTACGGCAGGGTTTAGAACGCAGCAGGCCGGAGTACGCCCGAACGCCTCGAGACGTAGCGAATCACAGACCAAAGGAGACAAAAAACCGGCAGTCAGCAGGACGGCTCGAGACCTCAGTGCTGGCGGCCTCTCGTGGCGAACGCTCTCGAGACAGAAAAATCGACACAGAACAAAACAGACGGCAACATCAATCAATCTGTGGCCACACAAAAATACGGCAAATCGAACGCAAAGGCGAGTTTCGATTGATGCGGCAGACTCCGCAAACAGGCGAAGACGAGAGACAACACAGCCACAGCAACCAGTACACACAACTCAGCAAGCTCGACCATCCGATATGCTGTATTACACACAGGAAAATCGAGGGAGCCGACCATATCGTTGGGCGGCCAATCGACTCTCAGAGGGAGCGACTGCCGGCAGTTTGAGTACGCCGTTGGCGAACCCGGTGTTGCCTGAGAGCCAAGCGGTACAACTCGAGTCGGCTCCCACCGCGGGCTCGAGCGACCAGATCCCACAGGAACTCTCGAAAGCCGGGTGGCCGGTTCAGCACCACCGTGTGTGGCAACCTGCCAGCATCAAGTCGCTTATGTGGAGAGCTCCATCACAGAGTCGTCAGCAGACCGACAGCGAGACAGCGAATTCACAGACCGCCTACGATCCATTCAGCCGACTCGGCAGTTCCAGTCGGCAGCCACTCAGTACAACAAGAGCAGTGCTGCCAAGCGGTGTCAATGCCACAAATCATCCACGAACTCACCAACAGTCCGGCTCGAGGCGGTCAGCGAGCGATCAGAGCGACACCCAAAAGGGTCCAACACTCGGCGGAGAGACGGACACAGATGACCTGTCAGCGGACCTGTTCTCACCCAAAGATCCACCGGGTGACAAGGTACAAACAGCAGCACCAGCGAGACAGCTGCTGCAAGCAGTGTGCCAGCCTAGACAGACCAGTCGATCGACTACCAGTCTGCCAGCGACCCGAGGGTACACAGAGTTACGCCGGATGACCTACCAACGGAAACAGTCAGGACTCGAGCGATTGGCCACCACGACAGAAGCCACGAGCCTTCAGGCACACCCACTCGAGGCGGAGAATGAAGACGAAGCCGCGACGAGTAGGTCGAGACCGGCCACAGCAACCGAGCGACTCCCAACACAGTCAGCAGTGACACGGAGTCAAAAAAGCCGCCGCACAGTACCCGAAGACTCCAGGCTGTCGAATGGATCAGCCAGCGGTTCGAAGACGACAGCAGTGTCGGCCGTCGGTTCCACAGTCAGGACTCGAGTGGCTGGCCGACTGGCAGACAGTTCCAGCAGCCACTCGAGCACCCAAATCGCCAGGAGTGAGCATCAGCTATCAACCGGCTCGAATCAAAAGCTACCGCTTCTGTCGGTGGGCAGTTCGGTATCACAACAGCCTGAAACGGACGAAGCAGTTGGTGGAACAAAAAAGCAGTCGACGAAAAGATTCCGACTGTCGGCGCTGGCGAGTCAGTTCCGAGCCAGCCAGCCGATGACGCGGTCGCACTCATCAGTTCGGCCACCGACAGTAGTTCGAAACAGACTCACCAACCAGAGTCTTGCCGTACCGAACAAGCAGTCGGCTACTGCAACAGGAACTCCCAACCATCGAAGAGGCCGACGCAAAAAGGAAAGACCAACAAACACAGGCTCGGTTGCGTTTGGGCCAACAGAACTCAGCCGACTGACCGCCTCGAGAGACACCAAACCAACGACCTCATCGAGACCTCGAGTGCGAACACAGCCTGCGGTACAACGGACGACTGCAGGCTCAGTAGGCAACCAGCACAACGCAGCAGGCCAACTGGCGATGACACCCACCGAGGGCCTCGGTCTGTCGGCTAAATCAACCGGCAGTCAGTTGGTAGCCGCTGCGGTGAGAGACTCGGAACCGACGACGAACAGACGGGCGAACTCGAGAGCGACTCGTCTCACTCGAAGACAGACGACACTGAAGCAGTTGGGAGAGCCGACATCAGATCCGTTGGGAGAATCGAACGCCCACCCCCTGGTTCAACCGAGCGAGCCACACTCGAGGAGTATCCAACGAAGACCCGAAGGCAAGATTCGGGACACCGATGAGGCGACTAGCGCCTCGGCCACCGAATTCGAGCGAATCCGACCCCAAGCCAAACTGTTCGAACCTCAGTTGACGGTCGCAGCACGTGGTGGGGAGACACCCAACAAGCAAGCCGGCGATCGCGGGAAACAGCAACGCCCAGATGCAGCGACAAAGCACTGGCCAAATCGGCAGAAACGCCACCGTAGATGGGTACGCAACCAATCGGTCAGTGAGTTCTCGAGAGTTGGACGAAGCAAGGCGAGTGTAGACAACACGACAGACGAGAAATCAGCAACAAGTAAACGACCCACGACCAGCCGTCGGCCGCGGCTAACACTTGATCAACCGCGAGTTGGAACGCGGATGCGAGCCGACGGAACCGACAGCAACCGACAGTCGAAACGGGTCTCGAGTACTGCAAACCGCGGTGCAAAAACAGTCAACCGTACCGAAAACAGGCCGCCACCGCACACACCGGAAAGCCCGTTTGCATCCCTCGAGCGAGCAAACAGCCCCTCCGACAGCATCACAGGGACTACCGACAGGTCAGGTGGCCAGCAAGCCGGGCGTCGTCGCTCGGACGGTTCAGACAAAGAGACACCGACCACACAGCGGCGACGTAGTAGCCAACCTGTGAGGTCGTTGTCGTACGATGCCGATGTCGATCGGCTGGTCGAGACGTTGTATCGCCGATTCGAACGGAAACTGCGGATCGAACGCGAACGGAGAGGATTATAGATGCCAGCAACACAAAGCGGGAAACTCGAGAAAGCACAGATCATCATCCTCAACGGGAAAAAAGAGGGCGAAACAATCGACTGCAAATTCAACCCCACGGCGTACACGGTGAACAAAAGCATCAACTATGGCGAACTGAAGGCCACAGGGTCTGGGGCGTCGATTATGCAGTTCGTCGATGGCAATGCGGAGACGCTGTCTATGGAGTTGTTTTTTGATACGACCGACGAACTCGATAGTCCAGATCCTGACCAGGGGGCCGTCGATGTCCGAAAACAGTACACCGAGTTGATCGACACGCTGTTGGCCGTCGACGGAGAGCTTCATGCGCCACCAGTGTGCCGGTTCGTCTGGGGCGACGGAATCGACTTTACGGCCCTGGTCGAACACGCCGAAAAGCGCTTTACGAAGTTCCTGCCGAGCGGTGTGCCGATTCGTGCGCGTGTATCAATCCAGTTTACGGAGTACAAAACCGCTGACTATCACAAATCCGAGGTCTCGCCGGAATCGACTGACAAAACCAAACGCTGGACAGTCGCCGAGGGTGATACGCTGTGGCTGATTGCTGCCGAAGAGTACGGCGATTCGAGCCACTGGCGGACGATCGCCGACCACAACGACATTGTGAACCCTCGAGCAGTCGAAACCGGCGAGCAACTCGAGTTACCACCACTATGACGACGATGTTTCAGCCACGGTACTCACCACGGTTTGCGGTCGAGGTTGGCTCGAGGACGTTCCAGGAGCCGGGTGGCCGGATCGCCGATCTGGTCGTCGAGACCACACTGTCAGGTGCCGACCGGTTTTCGTTTACGCTCAACTATCCGTTCGATGAGGAACTCGGCGAGTTCAGCGGGCTCGATTGGTCTACGTTCGAGATCGGCACCGCTGTCGAAATCGCGATGGGCTACGGCGGCGATGGCACACTCACTCCACTTTTGACCGGCTCGATTGCGTCGATCCACTCGGAGTTTACGACCGACAATGGGCCGACAGTAACGGTCAGCGGCTTCGGGTTGCTCAAAGAATTGATGAACGGCACAGACTCCCGTTCGTGGGAAGAAACAACCGAGGAACTAACCGTGGGTCGAGCCGTCGAAGAGATCCTCTCGGCGTATCCATTTGCGACGGTCGATGTGCGGGATGCAGATATCAAACGCGTGAAACTGATCCAAGACAACCAGAGTGATTATCGGTTTCTCGAGGCGCTGGCGGATCACTACGGCTTTTCGTTTTATGCCGAACGCGATACCGTCCGGTTTCATCCTCGGAGTGGTCGTGGCAATGACCGCGAGCCGGTGGTCGAACTCTGGTACGGCGAAGCATTGCACGATTTCTATGCGGAGATCACCGACACCAGAGACGACCACCGAATCGAAGTGCGGTCGTGGGATGCCGAAGCAGGCCAAGAGATTATCGCAACGGCCGGAGCCAAAACCGCAGCCAACACCGAGGTGTTCAGAGTGCCAGTAATGTCACAGAACGAAGCCCAGCGAATCGCTGAGAAAAAACACAGCCGCCATGCCGACGGCCGGATTACGGGCCACGGCGAGGCCGACGGAACTCCTGAAATTCGTGCCGGTGAGCTAATTTGTCTCGAGGAGTTAGGCGAGCGGTTTTCGGGCCAATACTACGTGACGAATGCGACCCACAGGATGGGGGCCGCAGGGTATCGAACCACCTTCGAGGCGACGGAGGTAGCCTGATGGACCACAGCGAGTTATTCGAGCGGTCGACAAAAAACCAAGATGGGATCACCGGGGTTCGAATCGGCATTGTCACTGATAATGACGATCCCAAGAATCTGGGTCGCATTAGGCTTCGGTTCCCGTGGCGTGAGGCCGACGACGAAAGCTACTGGGCCCGAATTGCAACGCTGATGGCCGGCAAGGAGTACGGCTCATACTGTGTGCCAGAAATAGACGAAGAGGTGTTGGTCGCCTTTGCAGGCGGTGATGTCCACAAGCCGTTCGTGATTGGCTCGCTGTGGAACGGCACCAACAATCCCCCACAGGAAGCCAACGAAGAAAACGACATCCGCGAACTCGTCTCTCGAGACGGCCATCGTCTTCAGTTTGATGACGACGAAACCGACGGTGGGCTCCGGATCGAAACCAATGCGGGCCACACGATAGAGTTGGCCGACTCCGAGGGCGGCGAACAAATCGAGATCAGCGATACCAGCGGCACCAATCGGATTCGGTTGGACGCCGAAAGAGACACTGTCTGTATCGAGGCGACCGACACCCTCGAGCTTCACGGTGAGAAAATCACACTGCGTGGTACAACAGTCGATATCAACGGACAACAGTCACTGAACCTCTCGAGTAACTCCTCGGTTAAGTTGTCGTCCAACGGGAGAGTCGATATCGAAAGTCAGCTCGCGATGGCTCTCGAGGCTGGCGCGATTTTAAATATGAACGGGAAGATGATATTCCTCAACTGATGCAACCTGCCGCACGAGTTGGCGATATGACCGCCCACGGAACACCACTACTCGGGAACGGTAGCACAACAGTTATGATTGGCAACAAACCCGCCTGGCGCGTGTTAGACCGCCATACGTGCCCGCTTTCGACAGTCGGCGTGCCGCACGTCGGCGGGGCCGTGATGAAAGGCAGTCGCTCGGTGTTTATTAACAAGCGGCCGGCCGCTCGGATGGGCGATACGATCATCGAAAACGGCCCACCGAACAGTATCGTCTCGGGTTGTCGGTCAGTGCTGATCGGGTGATTCGAATGAGCGAGGAGTTTCTTGGAACCGGCTGGAGCTTTCCAGTCGAGACCGACCAGCGGGGCGATATCAAGCTTTCGAGTGCCGAAACGGACATTCGAGAGTCGATTCGGATTATTTTAGCCACAGCGAAAGGTGAACGACTCATGCGGCCCGAGTTTGGCTGCGATATCCACAAATACGTGTTTTCGGCAGCCACACCCGCGACGCTGAACCTAATCGAAAGCAGCGTCCGAGAGGCCCTAGTCCGCTGGGAGCCCAGAATCGACATCGAATCAATCGAGGCTCGAACTGACGACCGTGATCCCTCGAAGGTGTTGATCGAAATCGAATACCGCGTTAGAACCACCAACAGCCTCTCGAATATGGTGTATCCGTTCTACACCACGGAGGGCGACGGATGAGCCGAAACGAAACAACGGCCCAGCCACCTACGATCGACGATCGAACTCCCAGCGAGCTTCGGGCCGAGTTGACGACGCTGGCCGAACAGTATGTCGACGACTGGAATGCCGAAAGCGAAGATATGGCCACTGAGTTGCTTACAGTCGGCTCGGAGTTCGGCCACGAGGTGATACGGCGGCTCAACCGACTGCCAGCAAAACACCGGGCAGGATTTCTCGAGACACTTGGTAAACAACCACAGCCGCCACAGCCCGCCCGCCTGCCGCTGTTAGTTGAGCCTGCAAGCGACCTCGAGCGAAACGTGGAGATTCCCAGCGGAACCCAGGTGACAGCCGCAACGCCTGACGGCGGAACGACAGTTTTCGAGATTCCGCCCGGCTCGGGCTTCGAGGCGACACCGGCCTCGCTTGTCGCAGTGTACGCCGTCGAACCGGAGTTGGATCGACTCACAAGCCACGGCCCGCTTGCTACTGGAGACCGCCAACAGCTGTTTGATGGTGAGAACCTCCAGCAACACGCACTGTATCTGGGCGATGAATCGCTGTTCGAAGTAGACTGTGGGGCCGTCTTCGAACTCGAAATAGAAGGCCACCTCGCCGAGGAGTTCGACAAGAGCGTTGTCTGGGAGTATTACGGGACGAAACCCGACTCCAGCGAGACAGAACGCGACACGGAGGCTGCTGGCTGGCACCGACTGTCACCGCTCGAGACGGACAGAACGTCGCTTCGCAGCCGGCTCGAGGCACTATCGAACGGCGACGACCAAGCCGAGTATACGACACGCCGAGTGGTTCCCGGCGAGTTCGTCGAAACCAGCATCGATTGCATCGAAAGCCGGTGGATTCGCTGTCGGGTAACCGATCCGACCGCCGCCTGTTTCGAGAGCCGAATCGAGAGGCTCTCGATTACCGCACACCCACCAGACGACCGCCCGCAGGCGCTGCCGGACGCCGCGTTCGCCGACGACGTACCGCTCGCAGTTGAGGCAGCTGGCGATATCGAACCGCTGGGGCAGTTTCCGCAACCTTCCTCGAGGCTGTATCTCGCAAGCGATGAGGCGTTGTCCAAACCCGGTACAGCGGTTCGTGTGTCGTTCGAGCCGCCAGCCGAACCACACGAACCAACTGAGAAAACAGCAGACAGCCTCACTGCGGAGTTCGGCGCTCTCGAGGAACCGCCGGTGGTCTCCTGGGAGTACTGGAACGGCTCGGGGTGGGTCGGGCTTGCGGTCGAAGATGGGACGGCAAACCTCCAGAAGCCCGGCGAAGTGACGTTCGTCGTTCCCGACGACCTCGAGGCGACCGCAGTGGCGGGACAACAGGCCTACTGGATTCGCGGTCGGCTGGTCGCCGGTAGCTACGGGGCGCTCGGAGCCGCACTGACGGCTGACAGCGACACAGGAGTCGATCGACCACGGTTCAGTTCGATCACCGTTAGCTATGAACACACTGCCAGTGAAGCCTCACAACAGGTACTCGAAAACAACGGACAGTTCGAACGATGGTCTGCCGACGACTGCCGGCCGTTTCGGCCGCTGGCTACAGACAGCCAGACCGTGTATTTCGGCTTCGACGGCCCGCTCGAGGAGGGGCCGATTCCAATTTTCGTTCCGCTCGAACAGACAGACACGTCCAGAGGGTTCGACCCCGGCGTTCGGTGGGAATACTGCAGTGAGCCCCAAACAGACAGCTGGTCGCAGCTCACAGTCACCGACGGCACCAACGGCCTGACCGAACGCGGCGTGGTGAGCCTACAGTGTCGCGAGCCGACCCAGTCCATAGAACGGTTCGGCACGGCGTGTCACTGGATTCGAGCCGTCATAACTGGCGATCAGTTCGCCCCACCGACAGGCCAATCCAACACCGCTGGCGAGCAGCCGACAGCTGAAACGGCGGAGAGCCGATCAACAGATGACCACTCGATCGAATCGATAACACAGCCGCCAACGCTCGAGGGGCTGTATCCGAACACCCAGTGGGCCGACAATGCCCGAACAGTCGAAAACGAATTGCTCGGCTCGAGCGATGGGTCGGCCAACCAGCAGTTCGCGTGTGCTCACGAGCCACTACTCGAGTGTGAGCTGTGGGTCGACGAATCGAACGCACTGTCGAGAGCCGACCAAGCCGAACTACAGGCGACCGACCCCGACCGCATCGAAGTCATCACCGATGACCGAGGAGAGCCGACCGCAGTCTGGGTGCGCTGGCAGGCGGTCGATCGACTGAAAGCCGGCGATAGTCGGGTCTACCGACTGGATAAAACCGACGGCACCATCCAGTTCGGTGACGGTGACTGTGGGAAGATCCCCCCGCAGGGAATCGACTCGATTCGGGCGACATACCGAACCGGCGGCGGGCCAGCAGGCAACATCCCGCCAAGAGCAGTCGAAGCGCTCAAAACACCGATTTCGTTGGTCGAGTCAGTCGAGAATCCGTTCGGAGGGGCGGGCGGAACGCCAATCGAGCCGACGGCGGCACTCGTCGAGCGTGCTGCAGGCGAAATCCGCAGCCGGGGCCGTGCGGTCACTCCACAGGAGTACGAAGCAATCGCTGCCAGTGCGGTTCGAAGCCTTGGCCGCATCACCTGTCAGCCGAATCGTGGGCCAACAGGCGACCGAAAACCGGGATGGGTGAGAGTGGTTGTCGTCCCCGAGGGGGCCTGCGAGCGACCCGCGCCATCGTTAGCCGTCAAAACACGTCTTGAGGAAGCACTCTGTGAGGCAGCCCCCACTCACATTACCCGCGGGTCGAGGTCGAAACTCAGTGTGTCCGGGCCGACGTACATCCCCTGTGATATCGAGGCTACACTCGAGATCAACCACGGCGAGAGCCGCTCGCGGCTCACAACCGAAATACAACAGCTGCTGTCGGCGTTTCTGCATCCGATAGATGGCAAAGCGGGCGAGGGGTGGGCGTTTGGCGAAGCACCACGAACCGATGCAATCTGCCAACGGCTACAGCAGATACCGGCGGTCGCAGATGTTCGGGCGCTCTCAGTGAGCCTTCGGGTTGATGGCGAGCGACAGCGCCTCGACGAACGGCCACAGCCACCGACGCTGCCGGCAGACGGCTTGCTTTGCAACGGCAGCCACCGGCTCACACTGGAGGTCGAAAATGAGCCTTGAGAGTCCCGAGTTGGACGACACCAGCTACGAGCAGTTGGTGAGCACCGCCAAACAGCGGATTGCTGCCCGAACCGACGAGTGGACAGATTTCAACCCTCACGATCCAGGAATCACCATCGTAGAGTTGCTGGCGTGGCTTGCTGATACCCACATCTACGAGGCCGACCAGCTTACCGACGCCCACCGCAGAAAGTACCTACAGTTGATGGGCATCGAACCAACTCCACCGCAGCCTGCGTCCGTGTTGCTCGAGGTTTCGCCAACCGACGGTGGCGGCCGACTGCCTGCCGGAACCCGGCTGTGGGCAGACGACGGCCACCAGCAGGTCGCTTTCGAGACAGACGACCCCATTGCAGTGACCGAACGCAGCCTCGAGGCCGTCGTCGTCAACGGCGAGGCCAGAACGCACGCCAACGAAACCGATGGGATGTACTACCGTCTGTTCGGCGACGAGCCGGCGACCGGTGATTGGTTCGCCGTTGGGTTCGATGGCGACCCGTTTGACAACGACCGCCTGCAGCTGTTCGTCGAGTACGACGACAGCGGGTTTCCCGAAGCGCCCACAGACGATGCGGGACTGTTCGAGCCCTCCGTCGAGCTGTGCTGGGAGTACTGTCAGTCGTATCCAGCAGGTGTCGATGCCGAATCCAACGCCGAGGTCAACGCTGAGGCCGCTGACTGGAAGCCACTGGATGTCCAAAAGGATACGACAAACAGCCTCTATAAGCCTGGATTCATCACACTCGAGCGTCCTGATTCGTGGGAACCGACAGCCTGCGAAAGCAAGACCGAAGACTGCGTCGGCCAGCCAGCAGGAGTAGTGTGGCTCCGGTGTCGGCTCACACACAGTGGCTATGAGATCCCACCCCTGTGTCGAAATATTAGACCGAACGTTGTCGCCGCAAGCCACTGCTGTGAATACGACCACCAACTCACACCGGCCGGCGAGAGCCCAGCCGAGGGAGCCGGACGAACCTACCAGTTCGAACAGACACCCGTTCTGTCGGCAACCGTCACTGTCGATGGCGAACAGTGGACTGAGGTATCAGATTTCGACGCCTCAGGGCCGACCGATTGCCACTACGTCCTAGATCGTACTGCCGGGAGTCTCACTGTTGGCGACGGCCAGCGTGGCAGCCAGCCTCCAGCAGGAGCCTCTGTCCGGGCACAGTACGAGGCCGGTGGCGGCGCGGTGGGAAACGTTCCCGAAACCGCACGGTGGTCACTCGAGAACGCCGACAGACACCCAGGAGTCGAGATCGAACCACGAGGCCCAGCAACCGGAGGCACCGAGGCCGAACCGCTCGAGGCGGCCATCGAGCGCTGTCGTGCCGAACTTGAGACCACACACCGAGCGGTGACAGCCAACGAGTATGGACGGCTCGCCGAATTAACACCCGGCGTTCGCATCGCCCGAAGCACCGTCCTGCTACCAGAAGCCGATACCGAACCCATCGAGATTGTCGTCGTCCCGTACGCACCGCCGGACGTACGGCGTCCAACACCGAGCGAGGGGTTCAAACAGGCCGTCGAGACCTATCTCGACCGACGCCGACTGCTCGGTGACTGCTTCGAGGTTCGTGGGCCGAACTACGTCCCAGTGAGACTCGAGCTAGCGGCGGTTCCAGCGACAACTCACACCGCAAGCGAGATGCGCCGACAGATCAAACAGCACCTCGAGGCTACGCTCAGACCACTCGGCGTCGACGGCGAGGGCTGGCCGTTCGGTAAATCGCTCTCAGAGAGCGATCTCGCAACGAAAGTAGGAGAGCTATCAGCAGTAGCGTACGTCGATGGGCTAACGATCCGGACTGTTGGCGGCCCAACAGTCACCACCGACGGCCGTGTGGTGATCGACGATACAACGCTGTTTGTGCTCGAAGGCCTCGAGATCGAGTGCTGTGAACCGAACGGAGCCAGCGACTAATGGAGTTTTCACAGCGAACGACACTGACCGACGCCGACTGGCAGCAGTGGGCTGGCCGGAACATCGCGATTCGTGACGGCGGCATCGAACTCGCCTACAAATCGGAACCCGACAGATCGGATGGAGCCACAACAGGTGTCGCCTACCGGCAGTTCGATGCCGAACGCACCGCAGTCCAGTGGCATCGGTTGGTTATCGACCACCAAGAGCCGGCGGCCGGCACGCAGCTTCGAGTGGCGTATGTGGCGAGCGACGAGCCGACACCGCTCGAGGAGTCGCTGGCAGCGATCTGTGGACTGTCCAAGTCAGTACTTCAGGCGGCCGAAATCGAGACAATCTGGGAGTTTCTCGCCCGCAAACCGAGTGAACTCGCCGAGCTGAGCGACAACTCGCCGGAGACGATACGAAAAGCACAAGACCGCACACTGTCGAAAGCTGTAGCTGCAATCGACGATCAGTGGCAACCAGCAAGCACAACCGAAGACATCCTGTTGGCCGCGGCAAAGGGTCGGTATCTGACTGTACGAGTTGAACTCGTCGGTACCCAGCAGGCCTCACCACGCGTGGAGTCGGTTCGGGCCAGTTGGCCTCGCCAGTCGTATCTGCAGTATCTTCCGGAGATATATCAGGATACTGACGGCGTTCTCGAGCAGTTTTTGGCGGTTTTTGGAACGCTGTTTACCGACATCGAACGAGAAATCCAGACGGTCACCGAACTGATTGACCCACGGGCCACACCGGCCGAGGCCCTTCCGTGGCTCGCCGCATGGCTTGGCGTCGAGACACCTGCGGAGTGGCCACTGCCAGCGATTAGAACGCGGCTGGCGGCCGCCCCAGAGCATCACCCGACGCGGGGAACCAGAGATGGACTCCGGAACATGCTCGCGTTGTATCTGGCCCACATCGAACCGGCCGAGCCGCTGGATTCTGCGCGGTTGGTGCCCTCCGAACAGACTCCGGTCGGGATGGACGTCGATCTCGAAGAGGTCAGCCACGGACTGTGGATTCTCGAGAACGCCGACCTCGAGAGTATTGGCCCAGCAGCGACCGATGCCTACAGTCGGCCGTTCAGCGAAAGCGAGTCGGTGGTCGTCTATGCGGGGCCTTTCGAACAGCAGTCTCACAAACGGGCAGTCGAAAAAATCATTGACCGGCAGACGCCTGCCCACATCACCCACCGGCTCGTCGAGATTGGCACCGAATGGCGGTTGGGCCACAACGGCTTTTTGGGCGAGACGAGCCGGCTTGCCGACCGCAGCTTCAAGCTCGGCGGGACACGGCTCGGCTCGACGGCCCACCTCCAAGCTACTCGAGTTGATGCGGCGGCTGACGATTAGTCGGCGAGATGCGAGCGGTCGTTTTCGCGGTGAATCGTGAGGTTGTCGCCGACGGCGATTTCGGTGAGCCCGCAGTTGTCTTGGGTTTGATCGAGAATCGTCGCCTCGATATCCAGCCCGCGAATCCAGCCAACGACAAGGTACAGCGGCCCACCGTGAGTGACGACGACTACAGTCTCGTCGGCCTCGAGGGACTCCCGAAGCGTGCTGAACGCCTCGAGGACTCGCTCGCGTTGGTCGATTAAACTCTCGCCGCCTTCAGGGGTTGCCTCGGCAGCCCGGTAGCCGACTTCACTGAGTGCAAACTCCGGATGACCCAAAAACAACTCGCCGTAGGACAACCCTTGCAGTACGCCGAAATCACGTTCGCGCCACCGACGGTCGGTCGTGAGCTCACAGCCGACTGCTCGAGCGATCGGACGGGCCGTCTCGACAGTGCGGCGGAGATCCGAGCTAACCAGCCGATCGACCGAGTAGTCAGTGGCGAGTCGGGCTGCCAGATGGGCTGCCTGGCTGTGGCCGCGTTCAGAGAGGCCAACAGGAGCCCAACCCTGCACGCGGCGCTCGCAGTTCCAGTTGGTCTGGCCGTGTCGAACCAGCAGGATCCTCGACATACCACAGCCTGAAGCCGAGCAGTCGTAACGCTTGCTATCAGTCGCCCCAAACACCAACCAATGAGCCGTCCAGTTAGTTTGAAGCTGTACACACGCGAGCAGTGTCATCTCTGCGAGGAGGCCAAAGCAACAATCCAGTCGGTCGCCGCCGAGATCGACCGCCCAGTCAGTATCGAAGAAATCGATGTCGACTCCGAGCAGCGACTGCAAGAAGCCTATGGCGAGCGCGTTCCTTACGTTTTCGTCGAGGGGTGGCCGGCGTTCAAATATCGTATTGACGAGACAGAACTGCGCCGACAGCTACAGGAAGCGTGACCTCCTCCTCGCGGTGAACGGAGAGGGATCGAAGATTCCTCAGGCAGTCGGGCTACGCCCGACGACGGCGAGGCTTCCCACGGCACCGCACCGCTGGGTTGGGATATTTGCTGGTTTGCGA
>LKMJ01001361.1_pt1 | contig 21432 bp, 18 predicted proteins | sample 643391 | NCBI WGS metagenome assembly LKMJ01 (sample SAMN04112250, study PRJNA286221) | soda lake metagenome | biome: soda lake; feature: Kulunda Steppe; material: water; isolation source: sample PL-Br10 brine of Picturesque Lake | place: Russia: Kulunda steppe | collected 2010-07
GAGCCGGCGCGGTTCTGGGCGCTCACGCCGGTGGAGCTACTGATCATGCTCGGGATCGAGGCGGGCAGCGCCCCGGTCACCCGCGCGCGGCTGGAGGAGCTGGCCGCGCGCTTTCCCGACAACCCACAGGGGGCGGATGATGGATCCGGAGGAATTCGAGGATCAGCTGGCGGCGCTGGAGGCGCAGCTGGGCAGTGCGCAGAGCGTGACGGCGGCGTTTGACGCCGAGCTGCAGGGCATGAACAGCGCGCTGGTGATGACCGGGCGCGAGGTGGACACGCTGTCGCGCGGGATCGGCACCGGGCTGCGCCGGGCCTTCGACGGGCTCGCATTTGACGGGATGCGGCTGTCGGATGCGCTGCGGCAGGTGGCGTCGAGCATGGTGGACTCGATGTACAACATCGCCATGCGGCCGGTGCAGGAGGCCGTGGGCGGCGCGATCGCGCGCGGGCTCGGGGGGCTGATGCCCTTTGCCGATGGCGGCAGCTTCGCGCAGGGGCGGGTGATGCCCTTCGCCGATGGCGGCATCGTCTCCGCACCGACGGCGTTTCCGATGCGCGGCGGCGCGACGGGCCTGATGGGCGAGGCGGGCCCCGAGGCGATCATGCCGCTGGCGCGCGGGGCCGATGGCAAGCTCGGCGTGCGCGCGGGAGATGGCGGCGGGCGGGCGCCGCAGGTGGTGATGAACATCAGCACCAACGATGTCGAGGGCTTTCGCCGCAGCCAGTCCCAGATCGCCGCGCAGATGGGCCGGGCCCTCGCGCGCGGCCAGCGCAACAGGTGATCCGAGATGGCATTTCACGAGGTCAGTTTTCCCCGCAATCTCAGCTTCGGCGCGATCGGCGGGCCCGAGCGGCGCACCGAGATCGTCACGCTGGCGAGCGGGCACGAGGAGCGCAACGCGCCCTGGGCCCATGCGCGGCGGCGCTACGATGCGGGGATGGGGTTGCGCTCGCTGGACGATCTGGAGGCGCTCATCGCCTTCTTCGAGGCGCGGGGCGGGCAGCTGCACGGGTTTCGCTGGCGCGACTGGGCTGACTACAAGTCCTGCCCGCCGTCGCGCGATCCCGACGCGGGCGACCAGGTCATCGGCTACGGCGACGGGGTGACGCGGGAGTTTCAGATCATCAAGCGGTACCGCTCCGGGCCGCACAGCTATGACCGGCCGATCACCAAGCCGCTGCGCGGTTCGGTTCGGGTCGCGTTGTCGGATGACCGGCTCGAATCGAAGGTGCATTGGAGCGTCGACGAGACGACGGGCATCGTGCGTTTCGTCTCCCCGCCGGGCGGCGGGGCGCGGATCACGGCCGGGTTTCTCTTCGATGTGCCGGTGCGCTTCGACACGGACAGCATCCAGGTTTCGGTGGCGAGCTTTCATGCCGGCGAGGTGCCGAGCGTTCCGGTCCTGGAGGTGCGGGTATGAGCGATCTGGGGGCGCATCTTCGCAGCGGGGCGACCACTGTCGCGCGGGCCTGGGCGCTCGAGCGGGCCGATGGGGCAGTCATGGGTTTCACCGACCACGACCGTGATCTTGCCTTCGACGGGGTCACCTTTCGCGCCGACTCCGGGCTGAGCGCGCGGGCGCTCGCCCAGAGCACCGGGCTTGCGGTGGACAACACCGAGGCCGCCGGGGCCCTTTCGGACGCGGCGCTGCGCGAGGAGGACATTCTCGCGGGGCGCTATGACGGGGCGGCGCTGCGCATCTGGGAGGTTAACTGGGCCGATGTGGCGCAGCGGCGGATGATCTTTCGCGGCACGCTGGGCGAGATCAGCCGCGCCGACGGGGCCTTTCGCGCCGAGCTGCGCGGTCTTGCCGAGGCGCTCGGCCAGCCGCAGGGCCGGGTCTATCAGGGGGTCTGCCCGGCGGTGCTTGGCGATGCGGCCTGCGGGGTGGATCTCTCCCAGCCGGGGATGTCCTCCGAGCGGCCGGCCGAGGCGATCGAAGGCGGCCGGGTGTTTCGCTTCGAGGGGTTCGCGGGCTTCGAGGAGCGCTGGTTCGAGAAGGGGCGGCTGCGCGTGCTCTCGGGGGCCGCGCAGGGGCTTGCCGGTGTGATCAAGAACGACCGAATGAGCGGCGCGGGGCGCATCATCGAGCTGTGGGAGCCGATCCCGGCGGGTGTGGCGCCCGGCGACATGCTGCGCATCGAGGCCGGGTGCGACAAGCGCGCCGCGACCTGCCGGCTGAAATTCGGTAATTTCGTCAACTTCCGGGGCTTTCCGCACATTCCGGGTGAGGACTGGCTGATGGCGGTGCCGCGTTCGGATGCGGTCAATGACGGCGGGAGCCGGTCGTGAGCGGGCGCGCGGATGTCGTCGCGCAGGCGCGGCGCTGGATCGGCACGCCCTACCGCCACCAGGCGAGCCGGCTGGGCGCGGGGTGTGATTGTCTCGGGCTTCTGCGCGGGATCTGGCGCGCGCTTCACGGCGCGGAGCCCGAACCCGTGCCGCCCTACACGCCGGACTGGTCCGAGCCGGCGCGCGAGGAGGTCCTCTGGCGCGCGGCGCGGCGCAACCTGATGGAGAAGTCCCTCGGCGCGGTGTCGCCCGGGGATGTGATCCTGTTTCGTATGCGCGACGGCGCGGTGGCCAAGCATCTCGGCGTGCAGGCCGAAACGGGGGGCGCGGCGAGTTTCGTGCATGCCTATTCCGGCCACGCCGTGGTCGAAAGCCCGCTCTCGGCGCCCTGGACGCGGCGCATCGTAGCGCGGTTCGAATTTCCTACTGGAGGTCAGTAATGGCGACGATAGTGCTTTCGGCGGTCGGGGGCGCGGCCGGTGCCAGCGTGGGCGGGAGTCTGCTCGGGCTGTCGGGGGCGGTGATCGGCCGGGCGGCGGGGGCCGTGGTCGGGCGGATGATCGACCAGCGGCTGCTCGGGCTTGGCAGCGAGGCGGTGGAGACCGGCCGGATCGACCGGCTGCGGCTGACCGGGGCGAGCGAGGGCAGCCCGATCGCGCGGCAATGGGGGCGCGTGCGCGTTGCCGGGCAGGTGATCTGGGCGTCGCGGTTTCTCGAGGACAGCACCACCACGGGGGGTGGCAAGGGGTCGCCGCAGCCGGAGGTGACGGAGTTCAGCTATTCGATCAGCCTGGCGCTGGCGCTCGGCAAGGGGGAAATACTCGGCGTGGGGCGCGTCTGGGCCGATGGCGAGGAGATTGACCGCACCGGGATGCAGATGCGCGTCTACACTGGCAGCGACGACCAGCTCCCGGACCCGAAGATGGAGGCTGTCGAGGGGCAGGGGATGGTGCCCGCCTATCGCGGCACCGCCTATGTCGTGTTCGAGGAGCTCGATCTGGGCCGGTTCGGCAACCGGGTGCCGCAGTTCAGCTTCGAGGTGCTGCGCGCGGCGGATGCGCCGGATGTTTCGGTCCTTTCGGAACTCCTGCGGGGGGTTGCGCTGATTCCGGGGACCGGGGAATATTCGCTGGCGACGACGCCGGTGCATTATGATTTCGGTCCCGGCGAGAAGGAGCCCATCAACGTCAACAGCCCGGCGGGGGGCACCGATCTCGAGGTGTCGCTCGATGCGCTGACGACCGAGCTGCCGCGCTGCGACGCCGTGGCGATGGTGGTGTCGTGGTTCGGGGATGATCTGCGCGCGGGCCAGTGCGAACTGCGGCCCAAGGTCGAGCAGGGGGACTTCGACGGGGTCGGGATGTCCTGGCGGGTTTCAGGGCTGGCGCGTGATGCGGCGGAAGAGATCGCCGAGTACGAGGGGCGTCCGGTCTATGGCGGGACCCCGTCGGATGCGGCCGTGATCGAGGGGATCGAGGCCATCCATGCGCGCGGGCAGGAGGTGCTGTTCTACCCGTTCCTGCTGATGGAGCAACTCGAGGGCAACGGGCTGCCCGATCCCTGGAGCGATGCCGACGAGCAGCCGCCTCTGCCCTGGCGCGGGCGGATCACGACATCGATCGCGCCGGGTCGCGACGGCACGCCTGATCGCAGCGCCGTGGCGGAAGACGAGGTCGCCGCGTTCTTCGGGCAGGCGCAGCCGGGGGATTTTTCCGTCTCAGGCGGGGTGGTGCAGTATGACGGGCCCGAGGAATGGTCGCTGCGCCGGATGATACTGCATTATGCGCATCTGTGCGCGGCCGCTGGCGGGGTCGAGGCATTCTGCATCGGCTCCGAGTTTCGCAGCCTCACACAGATACGCGGCGAGGACGACAGCTTCCCGGCCGTGGAGGCGCTGCGCGCGCTGGCGCAGGATGTCCGCGCAATCCTGGGGGACGACTGCAAGATCAGCTACGCGGCGGACTGGTCGGAGTATTTCGGCTATGATGCCGGTGGCGGGAACCGGTATTTCCATCTCGATCCGCTCTGGGCCGACGAGGCGATCGATTTCATCGCCATCGACAACTACATGCCGCTCTCGGACTGGCGCGACGGCGACGATCATCTCGATGCGGATTGGGGCAGCATTTACGATCTCGCCTATCTCGAGGCCAATGTTGCGGGCGGCGAGGGATATGACTGGTTCTATGAAGGCGAGCAGGCCCGCGCGGCGCAGCGGCGCACCCCGATCACGGACGGCGCCTACGGCGAGCCGTGGATCTGGCGCTACAAGGATCTGCTGAACTGGTGGTCGCGGGAGCACTTCGAGCGCCGTGACGGCGTGCGCGCAGAGGAGCCGACAGCGTGGGAGCCGCGCTCCAAACCGTTCTGGTTCACCGAATACGGCTGTGCGGCGATCGACAAGGGCACCAATCAGCCCAACAAGTTCCTCGATCCGAAATCCTCCGAGTCGCAGCTGCCCTATCATTCAAACGGGCGCCGCGACGATTACATCCAGATGCAGTATCTGCGCGCGATGAACGCCTACTGGGACGATCCGTCGAACAACCCGGTCTCAGAAGTCTATGGCGGGCCTATGGTGGATATGGATCGCGCCTTCGTCTGGGCCTGGGATGCGCGCCCCTTTCCGCGGTTTCCGGGCAATACCGAGCTCTGGACCGATGGCGAGAACTGGGCGCGCGGGCACTGGCTCATTGGGCGCGCGGCAGCACAGCCGCTCGACGCGGTGGTCGCCGAGATCTGCCGCGATGCCGGGCTGCGGCATGTGGATGTGTCAGGCCTGCACGGGCTGGTGCGCGGATACGATGTGCCATCGGTGGAGACGGCGCGCGCGGCGCTGCAGCCGCTCCTGCTTGCCCATGGCATCGAGGTGGTGGAACGAGGGGGCGCGCTGCGCTTCGCGATGCGCGGCAGGACCGCCCCGGTGCGGATCGATCCGGAGCGGCTGGCGCTGTCGGGCGAGGACGGCGGCGGCTTGGAGACGGCGCGGGCACCTCAGGCCGAGACCGCGGGGCGGGTGCAGCTTACGCATGTCGAGGCCGAGGGCGATTTCGAGGCCCGGGCGGCCGAGGCCGTGATCGCCGACGAACCCACCACCACCGTGGCACGCACCGAGCTGCCGCTGGTGCTCACGCGGGCCGAGGGGCGTGCGGCCGTCGAGCGGTGGCTGGCCGAGGCGCGGGCGGCGCGCGATACGGCGCGCTTCGCGCTGCCGCCGTCCAGCGGGCTCGGGGCCGGGGACCTGATCGAGTTCGAGGGCGAGGACGGCTTGCGACGCTATCGCATCGACCGGGCGGAGTCCGCCGGGGCGCTGGAGATGGAGGCGGTGCGGGTCGAATCCGAGATCTACACCCCCTCGGATGCCGCCGAAGAGCCGGTGACCCCGCGCCGTTTCAACGCGCCGGTGCCGGTCGATCCGGTGTTTCTCGATCTGCCGCTCCTGACTGGTGACGAGGTTCCGCACGCGCCTCATGTGGCCGCCACGGCAAGGCCATGGCCCGGCTCGGTCGCGGTCTACAGTTCGCGCGAGGATAACGGCTACACGCTCAACACGCTGCTGGAGCGGCGCGCGGCGATCGGGGTGAGTGAGACGCCACTGATGCGCGCCGCACCGGGCCGCTGGGACCGCGGGCCGCGGTTGCGGGTGCGGATGCCCGGCGCGGCGCTCGAGTCGGTGTCGCGCGGGGCGCTGCTCGACGGGGCGAATCTGCTCGCCATCGGCAGCGGGTCGGATGATCGCTGGGAGCTGCTGCAATTCGCCGAGGCGGAGCTGATGGAGAGCGATACCCACGAGCTGTCGATGCGGCTGCGCGGCCAGCTCGGCACGGATGCGGTGATGCCGGATGCGTGGCCCGTGGGCAGCACCGTGGTGCTCATCGACGGTGCCCTCGCGCAGATCGAGCTGGCGCGATCGGCTCGGTCGCTGGTGCGGCACTACCGGATCGGGCCGGCGCGGCGCAGCCTCGACGATCCGTCCTATGTCCACGAGGTCCGCGCGTTCGACGGGATCGGCCTGCGGCCCTATTCGCCGGTGCATCTGCGTGCAGAGCGCAACGCGTCCGGGGATGTCGCGGCGCAGTGGATTCGGCGCACGCGGATCGACGGTGATAGCTGGTCGGGGCGCGACGTCCCGCTCGGGGAGGAGAGCGAGAGCTATCTGCTGCGGATCCTGCTCGGTGGTGCGGTGGCACGAGAGGTCGTGGTGAGCGAGCCCGAATGGGTCTATCCGCAATCCGCGCAGCAGGAGGATGGCACTGAGGCGGGCTTCACGCTCGCGGTGGCGCAAATTTCCGAGCGGTTCGGAGCGGGGCCGTTTGCCGAACGCGCGGTGGCCGGCTGAGATGCGGCCCGTTCTGATGGGGGATGTGATCGCGGCGGCGCGCGTGCTTCTCGGCGTGCGCGGCGGCGCGCGCGCCGGGCTGGCGCGGCGCTTGCTGGAGGAGGCGCATACCGCGGATCTCTACCGCAAGCGCACCGCGCGCGCGCATCCCGGCTTCGGCAATGGCAGCCTGATGGCTGCCGCAGCGGCGCGGGCGCAGCCGCCCGAACCCTGGTTGGAAGATGCGGATTACCTTCGCTGTCTCAGCACGGTGCTTGCGGCGCTCGCGGAGCGCGCCGACGGCGCCGGAATTCGCCCTTGCGCCCTGTGCGGCGGCTCTGCTTATGCTAGTTCTCGCGCACATCACGCGGCGGCGGAGAATCGCGATGGAACGGCAGCGGGAAAATCTGGCAAGTTTCGACCCGGTCTGGAACCGGATCCGCGAGGAGGGCGAGCAGGCGGTGCGTGACGAGCCGCTGATGGGCGGGGTGATCCACTCCTCGGTGCTGCATCACGCGACGCTGGAGCGTGCGGTGGCGCATCGCATCGCGCTCAAGCTCGAATCGCGGGAGATGAGCGCGCAACTTCTGCGCGAGATCGCCGATGAGGCCTATACGGACGATCCGTGGCTAGGCGAGGCCGCGCGCGCAGACCTCGTCGCGGTCTATGAGCGCGACCCGGCCTGTAACCGCTTCATGAAGCCGCTGCTCTATTTCAAGGGCTACCATGCATTGCAGGCGCACCGCGTCGCGCACTGGCTCTGCGCGCGCGGGCGGGTCGATTTCGCGTCCTTCATCCAGATGCGGATTTCGGAGGTCTTTGGTGTCGACATTCACCCCTGTGCCCGGATCGGAAAGGGCATCATGATGGACCATGCCCACGCCATCGTGATCGGGGAAACCGCGGCGGTCGGTGACAACGTGTCGATGCTGCATTCCGTCACGCTCGGCGGCACCGGCAAGGAGGATGGCGATCGCCATCCCAAGATCGGCTCCGGGGTGCTGATCGGCGCGGGGGCGAAGGTGCTCGGCAACATCCGCATCGGGGAGTGCTGCCGCATCGCGGCGGGGTCCGTCGTGCTCGAGGACATGCCGCCGCGCAAGACGATCGCCGGCGTGCCGGCGCGGATCGTCGGGGAGGCCGGTTGCGAGCAGCCCTCCGTGACGATGGATCAGCTCTTTCGCGGCGAGATCTGAGCGCGCCTTGCGGCTCGCGCGGTCCGGCGAACGCATCGCGGCCGAGACACCGCCGGAGCGGGACCGCTACCTCGACGCGCTGCGTGTTCTTGCGGTCCTCTTCGTGGTGTCCGGGCACTGGCTCGTGCGTGTGATCGTGGAGACGGGGGAGGGTCTGCAGGGCGCGTATCTGCTCAATCTGAGGCCGGATCTGCAATGGGCGACGCTGCTCTGGCAGGTCATGCCGGTCTTCTTCTTCGTCGGCGGCGCGGTGAATATCGCGAGCTGGCGGCGCGCGCGCGCGGCGGGTGAGAGCGCCTCGCGCTGGGTGTGCCGCCGGGTGCACGGGCTGCTGACCCCGGCACTCCTGCTCATTGCGGTGCTGGTGCCGCTGGCGGCGCTGGTGGAGGGCGTGGCATCGACGCAGGCATTGGTCTTCGATTTCGGCGTCGCGGTTTTCCCGATGTGGTTTCTCGCGGTGTATATCCTGGTGACGGCGCTCGTTCCGGTGACAGTGTCGCTGCATAGGTGCGGGCGCGGGTGGCACCTTCTGCTCGCGGGCGGCGCGCTGGCAATCGTGCTCGATCTGTTGCGCTTTGCGGGGCAGGGGCCCACGCTGGGGACGCAGCCCGCGGTCGCGGCCCCGAATTTCCTGATCGTCTGGGTGCTCGTGCATCAGGCCGGTTATTACTGGGCGGACGGGGCGCTGGCCGGGCGCGGCGCGGCCTTGATCGGGGCGGGTGGCATGGCGCTCATCGCGATGATCGCGGTCGGACCCTGGCCGCTCAGCATGGTCCCCTTCGAGGGCACCGCGCGCGCCAATAACGGCGCGCCGCCGAGCACGGCGCTCTTGGCCCTCGGGGCGGTGCAGCTCGGTATCGCGATCCTGCTGCGCGAGCCGGTGGGGCGCTGGCTGAAGCGACCGCTGATCTGGGCGCCCGTTGCGCTCATCGGGGCGCACATCATGGCGGTTTACCTTTGGCATCAGCCCGCGATGGTGGCCGTGGCCAATCTTGCGGTCACGTCAGGCTGGCTGGTGTCCGGGACGGAACTTGATGCCGACTGGTGGGCCGGGCGGCTCGGCTGGGTATTCGCCTGCGGGGCCGTGCTGCTGCCGCTGGCCGTGGTGGCGGCCCGCGTCGGCAATCTGTGGCGGCCAGCTGACTCCGAGCCGGGCGACGCCATCACCGGGCTCGGAGTCGCGCTCGTCTGCGGTGGACTCGCCGGGTTGATCGGGGTGCGGCTGGTGCAGTCGGGAATGCCGCTGAACCTGCCACTGGTGCCGCTCGCGGCGGTGCTCGCCGGCGCGGCGATGCTCGGGGTGTTCACCCGGCGCGCCGGGCGCGCCGGGTAGCGGATCAGGCCAGCATCGTCATCGGGCTGCGCAGGCTTTTCACGACCGATTCCAGGAACTGCGCGCCGAGGGCGCCATCGATCACACGGTGATCGACCGAGAGCGTCATGCTCATCATCGTCGCACTCGAAGGCGCCCCGTCCTCTCCGACCACCGGCTTGCGCACCCCGGCGCCCACGGCGAGGATCGAGCCGTGGGGCGGGTTGATGACGGCGTCGAAATTCTCGATGCCGAACATGCCGAGATTGGAGACCGCCATCGAGCCGCCGACATATTCGTGCGGCGCGAGCTTGCGTGTGCGCGCACGCCCGGCGAGATCCTTCATTTCCGCTGACAGCGCCGAGAGCGATTTCTGGTGCGCGTCCTTGAGGACCGGGGTGAAGAGCCCGCCCTCGACGGCGACGGCCACGGCGACATCCGACGGCTTGAGCCGCAGGATCCGGTCCCCGGCCCAGACCGCGTTGGCGTCGGGCACTTCCTGCAGCGCCACCGCGCAGGCCTTGATGATGAAGTCGTTGACCGACAGCTTCACGCCGCGCGACTCAAGCTGCTTGTTGAGCGTCGCGCGAAACTCCATGAGCGTGTCGAGCGAGACCTCTCGGCGCAGGTAGAAATGCGGGATGGTCTGCTTGGCTTCGGTCAGGCGGCTGGCGACGGTCTTGCGCATGCCGTCGAGCTTGACCTCCTCAAAGTCGCGGCCTTCATACATCTTCGCGACCGCATCGGCGGCGGGACCGGTGGGCATCGCCGCGGCTGCGGGCTCGGCCTTCGGCGCGGCCGCCGCGGCTTTGACGGCCGGTTGCGCCCCCTCGACATCGGCGCGCACGATGCGGCCATGCGGGCCGGAGCCATTGAGCGCGGACAGATCGATGCCCTTCTCGGCGGCGATCCGGCGCGCGAGCGGGGAGGCGAAGATGCGTCGGCCCTCGGCATCGGCCGGGGCGGCGGGTGCGGCCTTCGCGGGGCCCCCGTCGGGGGCCGCCTTGGCGGCCGCCTCGGCGCGGGGCGCCTCGGGCGCGGCGTCGCCGCCGGAGCCGGGCGCCGCCGCCGGCGCGGCGCCGCCCTTGGCGGGGAGGTCGTCGGCGCTCTCACCGTCCTCGAGCAGCACCGCGATGGGCGTGTTGACCTTCACCCCCTCGGTCCCCTCGCCGATCAGCAGCTTGCCGACGGTGCCTTCGTCCACGGCCTCGAATTCCATCGTGGCCTTGTCGGTCTCGATTTCAGCGAGCAGATCGCCGGAGGCGACGCTGTCACCCTCCTTGACGAGCCATTTCGCGAGAGTGCCCTCCTCCATGGTGGGAGAGAGGGCGGGCATCAGGATCTCGGTGGGCATGTCGGGCCTCCCTCAGCGATAGGTGACTTGCCGCACCGCGTCGACCACCTCGTCGGTGGTCACGAGGGCCAGCTTCTCGAGATTGGCGGCGTAGGGCATCGGCACGTCCTTGCCGGTCAGGTTGATCACCGGCGCGTCGAGCCAGTCGAAGGCCTGCTCCATGATCACCGAGCTAAGGTAATTGCCGATCGAGCCCTGGGGAAAGCCCTCCTCGACGGTGACGCAGCGATTGGTCTTGCGCACCGAGGCGAGCACCGTTGCCGTGTCCATCGGGCGCAGCGTGCGCAGATCGACCACCTCGGCCTCGATGCCGTCCGCGGCGAGCCGCTCGGCCGCCTCCATCGCGTAGGTCATGCCGATGCCGAAGCTCACGATGGTCACATCCGACCCTTGCCGCCAGATCTTCGCCTTGCCGAAGGGCACGGTGTAGTCGTCGAGGACGGGGACCTCGAAGGACTTGCCGTAGAGGATCTCGTTTTCCAGAAAGATCACGGGGTTGGGATCGCGCACGGCGGCCTTGAACAGGCCTTTGTAGTCTGCCGCCGAGTAGGGCATCGCGACCTTGAGCCCGGGAATATGCGCATACCACGACGCGTAGCACTGGCTGTGCTGGGCGCCGACGCGGGCCGCAGCACCGTTGGGGCCGCGGAACACGATCGGGCACCCCATCTGCCCGCCGGACATGTAGAGGGTCTTGGCGGCGGAGTTGATGATCTGGTCGATCGCCTGCATCGCGAAATTCCAGGTCATGAACTCCACGATCGGCCGCAGCCCGCCAAAGGCCGCGCCGACGCCGATGCCGGCAAAGCCGTGCTCGGTAATCGGGGTGTCGCGCACGCGCTGGTCGCCGAATTCGGCGAGCAGGCCCTGGGTGATCTTGTAGGCGCCCTCGTATTCGGCGACCTCCTCGCCCATCAGGAGCACCTCGTCGTCGCGGCGCATCTCCTCGGCCATGGCCGCGTTGAGCGCCTCGCGCACGGTCTGGGTGCGCATCTCGGTGCCCTCGGGCCAATCCGGCGCGGTGTCGGGCGCGGGGGCCGCAGCTGCGGGCGACGCGGGCGCTGCCGGCGCCGCGGGGCCCTTGGCCTCTGCGGCGGGCGCGGGCGCTGCGCCGCGCGCGACGTCGTCGGCGCTCTCACCGTCCTCGAGCAGCACCGCGATGGGCGTGTTGACCTTCACCCCCTCGGTGCCCTCGGCGATCATGATCTTGCCGACGGTGCCTTCGTCCACGGCCTCGAATTCCATCGTGGCCTTGTCGGTTTCGATCTCGGCGAGGATGTCGCCGGAGGCGACCGTGTCGCCCTCCTTGACCATCCATTTCGCGAGCGTGCCCTCCTCCATGGTGGGCGACAGCGCGGGCATCAGGATTTCGGTTGGCATGTCGCTGTCTCCCCCTCAGGCGTCCTGCGGCGCGCGCTCGGCCAGAATGTCGGTGTAGAGCTCGGAGGTGTCGGGCTCCGGGCTTTCCTTGGCGAACTCGGCCGCGTCGTTGACGATGCCCTTGGTTTCCTTGTCGATTTCCTTGAGCTCGTCCTCGGTGGCGTGCTTGCCCGAGATCAGAAGCTCGCGCACATGCTCGATCGCGTCGCGCTCCTCGCGAATCTTCTGCACCTCGTCGCGCGAGCGGTATTTGGCCGGGTCCGACATCGAATGGCCGCGGTAGCGATAGGTCATCACCTCGAGGATATATGGCCCCTTGCCCGCGCGGCAGTGCTTGACGGCCTTTTCCCCGGCGGCCTTGACGGCGAGCACATCCATCCCGTCGACCTCCTCGCCCGGAATGCCGAAGGAGGCGCCGCGCTCCCAAAGCGATGGCGAGCGGGTCGCGCGCTGCACGCTTGTGCCCATGGCATACTTGTTGTTCTCGATCACGAAGATGACGGGCAGGTCCCACAGCATCGCCATATTGTAGGTCTCGTAGACCTGGCCCTGGTTGGCCGCGCCGTCGCCGAAATAGGTGAAGGTGACGCGGTCATTGCCGCGATACTTGTCCGACAGCGCGAGCCCCGCGCCCAGCGGCACATTGGCGCCCACGATGCCGTGGCCGCCATAGAAATGCTTGTCCTTCGAGAACATGTGCATCGAGCCGCCCTTGCCGCGCGAATAGCCACCCTCGCGCCCGGTCAGCTCGGCCATCACCCCCTTGGGGTCCATCCCGCAGGCGAGCATGTGGCCGTGATCGCGGTAGGTGGTGATGCGCTTGTCGCCCTCCTCGGCGGCGGCCTCGAGCCCCACCACCACGGCCTCCTGGCCGATATAGAGATGGCAGAAGCCCCCGATCAGCCCCATGCCGTAGAGCTGGCCGGCCTTCTCCTCGAAGCGCCGGATCAGCAGCATCTCGCGGTAATAGGTCATCAGCTCGTCGCGCGAGATGTTCGGCTTCTTCGCTGCTTTCTTGCTGGTCGCCATGGCGCGGCCCCCTCGCTCCCTTGATTGTTCAATGTTAAACAACCCGCGCACCATCTTGCAATGCGCCGCGTTCACGAATCGCGTCTGGCGGTGTCAGGGGAGCACGACCTCGTCGGCGCGCACATAGCCGAGAACGTCGCGCACCCGTTCGTCGAGCAGGTCGAGATCGAGGAAATCGTCCGAAAGCCGGCGGTTGAGAGCCTTGATGCGCGCGAGCTCGGCTTCGAGTTCATCGCGCTCACGGCGCAGCTCCGCGGTTTCGGCGCGCAGCTCGGTCTGGCGCAACACGCCGTGATTGCCCTGAACCGCCGCAAAGACGAAGTAGCTGCCAAGCAGGGCAAGCACGATAAAGATGAAGAGGCTGCCCAGAGCCGGGCGGCTGCGATAGGTGGTCATTTACTGCCTCGTTTCCGCCTCTGCCGAGCGGCTCGCCCGACAATGACATAGCCGATTCGGTTTGCAAACCGCTTTCGAACCGGGCGAGACTGGAGCGCATCGCTCGGGAGTCCGCGATGAGCGTGACGCGCACGCATGAGGTTGCCAATCAGCCGGGGCCGCGCCCCGGTGCAGATCTCTGGCGCGGCGATCCGGCGCTGCGGGCGGGCTGGCCCGAGGGGGATGCGGAACTCGCTGCGCTCGGCGCGGCGCTGGGCCGCCTGGAGACGCGCGCCCTTGGCCGCGCCGCCAATCGCAACCCGCCCGAGCACATCCCCTATGATGCCGCCGGCCGGCGCATCGACGCGGTGCAGTTTCACCCCGCCTATCACGCGCTGATGACGCTCGGCCTCGAGGCGGGCTATGCCGCGCGCCCCTTCGAGGGCGATCCGGGCGGCCACCGCGCCCATGCCGCGATGGTCTATCTCTTCAGCCAGGTCGAGCCGGGGGTCTGCTGCCCGATGACGATGACCTATGCCGCCTGGCCCGCGCTGGGCGCCGATGAGGCGCTCGCCGCGCTGTGGCGCCCCCGGCTCGCGGCGCGTGGCCATGACCCAGCGCCGGTGCCTGTTGCGCAGAAGTCCGGCGCGACGATGGGCATGGCGATGACCGAAAAGCAGGGCGGCTCGGATCTGCGCTCCAACACCACCCGCGCGGTGCCCGATGCGGACGGCTACCGGCTAACGGGGCACAAATGGTTCTGCTCGGCGCCGATGTCGGACGGGTTTCTCACGCTGGCGCAAGCGCCCGGAGGGCTGACCTGTTTCGTGGTGCCGCGCGTCCTGCCCGACGGCGCGCGCAACCCGATGCTGCTGATGCGCCTGAAGGACAAGCTCGGCAACCGCGCCAACGCCTCCGCCGAGATCGAATATGACGGCACCCATGCCGCGCGTCTCGGCCCCGAGGGCGACGGGGTGCGCAGCATCATCGAGATGGTGCATCACACCCGGCTCGATACCGCGATGGCCCCCGCCGGGCTGATGCGCGCCGCGCTCCTCGAGGCGCATTGGTGGGCCAGCGGGCGCACCGCCTTTCAGCGCCGGCTCATCGATCAGCCCCTGATGCGCGCGGTGCTGGCCGATCTCGCGCTCGACTGGGAGGGGGCGCTCGCGCTCGGCCTGCGGGTGGCGGAGGCGTTCGATGCGGGCGCGGATGAGCGCCCCTTCGCGCGCATCGCGGTCGCGCTGGCGAAGTTCCTGTCCAACAAGCGCTGCGTCGGGGTCACGCTCGAGGCGATGGAAGCGATGGGCGGCATGGGCTATGTCGAGGACACGCCGATGCCGATGCTCTACCGCGAGGCGCCGCTCAACGCGATCTGGGAGGGGGCGGGCAACGTGATCTGCCTCGACGTGCTGCGCACTCTGGCGCGGGTTCCCGGCGCGGCCGATGCGCTCAACGCCGAGCTCGACGCGGCGCGCGGGGCGGATCGGCGCTATGACGCCGCGCTCGACGCCCATCGCGCCCGCTGGCCCGGGCTGCCCGAGGAGGCCGAGGCGCGCTGGTTCACCGAACGGCTCGCGCAGCTGCTGACGGCCTCGGTGCTGATCCACCGTGCGCCCGCGGCCGTCGCGTATGGCTATGTCGCCACCCGCGCCGCCGGGGAGCGCGGGGCCGTGGCGGGCGCGGTCGCGGGGCTCGACGAGGCCGCGATCCTCGCCCGGCTCGATCAGGCCTTGCCCTTGTAGATATCCACGAGGTCGGAGAGCATCGACAGCGCCTCCGCGCGCGGGCGCTGGAAGGTGTTGCGCCCGATGATGGAGCCGTTGCCGCCGCCGTCGCGGATCGCGCGGGCATCGTCATAGACGCTGTCCGAGCCCTTCTTCGCCCCGCCCGAGAACACCACGATGCGCCGCCCGTCGAAGGCCGACTGCATGCAGTGGCGCACCCGCGCGGCCTGCGTGGCGATGTCGATGGATTCGGATTCGTAGACCTTCTTGGCCTCGGGCAGCTCGAGATCTTCGCTCGACAGCTTGATCTTGATGACATGCGCGCCCAGAAGCGCGGCCATCTGCGCGGCATAGGCGGCGATGTCGATCGCCGTCTCGCCCGGTTTTGAGAGTGCCTCGCCGCGCGGATAGGACCAGATCACCGTCGCGAGCCCCTTGGCCGCCGCCTCGGCGCGGATATCGCGGATCTCCTCCATCATCGCCACGGCCCGGTCCGAGCCCGGATAGATCGTGAAGCCGATCGCCGCGCAGCCCAGCCGCAGCGCATCATCGACGCCCGCCGTGACCGCCTGGTCCTTGCCGGCGGTCGGCGACATCAGCGAATTGGCGCTGTTGGCCTTCAGGATCGTGGGAATCTGCCCGGCGAAGCGGTCCGCCCCGGCTTCCAGCATTCCCAGCGGCGCGGCATAGGCGTTCAGCCCCGCATCGATGGCGAGCTGGTAGTGGTAGTGCGGGTCATAGGCGTCGGGATTGGGCGCGAAGCTGCGCGCCGGGCCGTGCTCGAAGCCCTGATCGACCGGCAGGATGATCATCCTGCCCGTGCCGCCGAGCCGCCCGTTCATCAGCATGCGGCACAGATTGCCCTTCACGCCGGGGGTTTCCCCCTCATACCTGTCGAGAATGCGCCGAACCGTCCGCGTCGCCTTCATGCCCGCTTCCTTTCATAAGTCGCTTCGGGGGGCATAGGCGCGGTATGGCCGCGACGCAATGACGTTGACGCTAACATGCGCCGGCCATTGACGAATCCGGTTACCGGCTCGCGCGCAGCGCCGCGACGCCGGGCAGGGTCTTGCCCTGCATCCATTCGAGAAACGCGCCGCCCGCGGTGGAGATATAGCTGAAATCCCCGGCCAGCCCCATCCGGTTGAGCGCCGAGACGGTATCGCCGCCACCGGCGACGCTGACGAGCGCGCCGTCGCGCGTCAACTCGGCGGCCTTTTCGGCCACGGCGCGGGTCGCGGCGTCGAAGGGCGGCAGCTCGAAGATCCCGAGCGGTCCGTTCCAGACCAGCGTGCGGCAGTTGTCGAGCAGCTCGATGAGCGCCTGCACCGTTTCGGGGCCGGCATCGAGGATCATCATGTCCTCGGGGCAGGCATCGGCGGGAATGATCTGGGTGGGCATGTCGGCCTCGGCGGCTTCGGCGATGACCACGTCGCGCGGCAGGTGAATAACACATTCGACCTCGGCGGCAGTGTCGAGGATCCCGCGCGCCGTCTCGATCATGTTCGGCTCGACGAGCGAGGCGCCGACGCCCAGCCCCTGCGCCGCGAGAAAGGTGTTGGCCATGCCCCCGCCGATGACGAGATGATCGACACGTTCGGTCAGGTTGCGCAGCACCGACAGCTTGGTCGAGACCTTTGCCCCCCCCACGATCGCCGCCAGCGGCCGCGACGGGCTTTCGAGCGCGGCCTCGAGCGCGGCGAGTTCCGCGGCCATGGAGCGGCCCGCACAGGCCGGCAGGAGCTGGGCGATCGCCTCAGTGGAGGCATGTGCGCGGTGCGACGCCGAGAACGCGTCGTTGACATAGATGTCGGCAAGCGCGGCCATCGCCGCGGCGAGCGCCGCGTCGTTCTTCTCTTCGCCCTTGTGAAAGCGCGTATTTTCCAGCAGCACCACGTCGCCGGGCTCCATCGCGGCGACGGCGCGCTTGGCGGGGCCGCCGATGCAGTTCGCCGCGAAGGTCACCTCGCGCCCGAGCGCCGCCGACAGCGCCGGCACGACCTGTTGCAGCGACAGCTCCGCAACCTCCGCGCCCCCGGGCCGCCCGAAATGCGCCAGCAGCACCGGCTTGCCGCCCGCCGCGATGATGTCGTTGATCGTGGGCAGAACGCGCGCGATCCGGGTGTTGTCGAGCACCGCGCCGTCCTTCATGGGCACGTTGATATCCACCCGCACCAGGGCCACGCGGTTCTCGAGCTTCATGTCGTCGAGCGTTTTCCAGCCCATCGCGCGTGCCTTTCCTGTCCGTTCGCGGTCCATTCACAGTATCCGCCGCCACGCGTCAAGGTTGCCCGCCGGATCGCTGGGCCTTTCGCTCGCGGTGTTGCATGACTAGTTTGCAGCCGAAATCACAGGAGAGTCGCCATGGCCGACAGCCAGGATCCGGAGAATACGCTCGTCATCACGCTCGAGAAGGGCACCGTCGAGATTGCGCTTCTGCCCGACGTGGCGCCGCAGCACGTCGCGCGCATCAAGGAGCTCGCCCGCGCCGGCGCCTATGACGACGTCGTCTTTCACCGCGTCATCGAGGGCTTCATGGCCCAGACCGGCGACGTGCAGAACGGCAAGGCCGGCGGCGACCTGCGCCGCGCCGGCACCGGCGGCTCCGAGCTCGGCAATCTGCCGGCGGAGTTCTCGAAGATTCCGCATGATCGGGGCACGCTCGGCATGGCGCGCACGCAGAACCCCAACAGCGCGAATTCCCAGTTCTTCATCAGCTTTTCGGACAATCACTTCCTGAACGGGCAATACACCGTGTTCGGGCGCGTGACCAAGGGCATGGAGCATGTCGACGGACTCGCCCGCGGCGAGCCGCCGGCGACTCCGGACCGGATGATCAGCGTAAGGGTGGCGGCAGATGGCTAAGGACAAGGTTCTCTTCGCGGGGCTTTTCGCGCTCGGTTTCGCGGTAATCGGCGCAATGTGGCTGTCCGAGACGCGCGGCGCCTCGGCACAGAGCCATGACGATACCGGCGGGCCCTATCTCGTGATCGAGGTGGCGGGCGGCGCCGAGGGCGAGGTGGTGATCGACCTCGATGACGACGCCGCCCCCGGCCATGTGGAGCGGATCGTCACCCTCGCCGAGGACGGCGCCTATGACGATGTCGTCTTTCACCGCGTGATCGACGGCTTCATGGCCCAGACCGGCGATGTCGAGCATGGCCGCCGCGACGGCGACCTGTCGCGTGCCGGCACGGGCGGTTCGGACATGCAAGATCTGGCGGCGGAGTTCTCCGATCGCTCCTTCGCGCGCGGCGCGGTGGGCATGGCGCGCTCGGCGGATCCGAACTCGGCCAACAGCCAGTTCTTCATCATGTTCGACGACGCGCCGCATCTCGACGGCGACTACACTGTCGTGGGTCATGTGCTCGAGGGCATGGAGATCGTGGATGCGATCACCCGCGTCGAGCCGCAGGGCGACGTCGCGGGCACCGCCGACTTCATGGCGCGGGTGACGGTGCGCGACTGAACCTGCGTAACCTTTCGCACCGGGCGGGCGAAGATGATCGTGGATACCAAGGAGGTTTCACGATGCGCCCCGCCCGCCCGCTCATTGCCCTCGCTGCGGCCCTTGCCTTCGCGGGCGCCGCCGTAGCTGCGCCGAACCATTGGCAGCGCGCCTGGCCCGATACCGATTTCTCGCGCACGAGCGTTTCCTTCGACGAGATCGTCGCCGGCGGCCCCCCGAAGGACGGCATTCCCGCGATCGACGATCCCGCCTTCCACCGTGCCGCCGAGGAGGACCGCATCGATGACCGCGAGCCGGTGATGACGCTGGAATTCGACGGTGCCGAACCGCGCGCCTATCCGATCCGCTACCTGATGTGGCACGAGATCGTGAACGATACCGTCGCCGACCGCCCCGTCGCGGTGACCTTCTGCCCGCTGTGCAACACCGGCATGGTGTTCAATCGCGTTGTGGGCGGCGAGGAGCGCGTCTTCGGCGTCTCCGGGCTGCTGCGCCATTCGGTGATGATCATGTTCGACCGCGAGACCGAGAGCTGGTGGCAGCAGGGCACCGGCGAGGGCATCGTGGGCGAGCACACGGGTGACCGGCTGGAGCTGCTTCCGGCCTGGATGGAGAGCTGGCAGGAATTTCGCGCGCGCAATCCCGACGGGCTGGTGATGGCGGAGCCCGACTGGCCGCGCAGCTACGGCGACAACCCGTATCGCAACTATGACACCGCGCAACAGCCCTTCCTGTTCGACGGCGACGACCCGCCGCACGGGCTCGACCCGATGGCGCGCGTGATCCGCGTCGCAGAGCGGGCCTGGCCGATGGAGCGGGTGCGCGACGCCGGCGAGATCACCGAGGCCGGGGTGACGATCACCTGGACCGAGGGGCAGGCCTCGGCCCTCGACACCGGGCGCATCGGCGAGGGTCGGGAGGTCGGGACCGTGCGGGTGCGCGACGCCGAGGGCAACGACCTGCCCCACGACATCCCCTTCGCCTTCGCGTTCAACGCCTTCCATCCCGACGGCGAATGGATGCTCGGCGAGTGACCTTGCGGCGCGCCCCGGCAGGGCCGGGGCGCAAGAGCCCCGTTGGCGCGCTGTCGCGCGCGCCGGTGCTCGTTGCGGTCACTCGGCCAGGGTCACCAGCGCGTGGCGCTTCTTGCCGGCGGTGAGCTTGCGCGGTGCGGCGAGGTCGTCGGGGCCGAACAGGCGGCCGGGATCGTCGGCGAGCGCGTCGTCGATGCGCGCGCCGCCCTCGGCGATCAGCCGCCGCGCCTCCTTGCCCGATTTGGCGAGCCCCGCGCGCACGAAGAGCTGCGCCAGCGACACGCCATCCTCGAGTTCCGCCGCGGTGAGCGCCAGTGTCGGCAGCTCCGCCCCTGCGCCGCCCTGCTCGAACACCTCGCGCGCCGTGGCTTCGGCGGCGGCGGCGGCCTCGGCGCCGTGGCACAGCGTCGTGACCTCGTTGGCGAGCCGGATCTTGGCGTCATTGATCTCGGCGCCGCCGAGCGCGCCGAGCCGGTCGCATTCCGCGACATCGAGCTCGGTGTAGAGCTTGAGGAAGCGGCCCACATCGGCATCGGTGGTGTTGCGCCAGAACTGCCAGAATTCGTAGGGGCTGAGCATGTCGGCGTTGAGCCACACCGCGCCGCCGGCGGATTTGCCCATCTTGCGCCCGTCCGACGTGGTCAGGAGCGGCGAAGTCAGCCCGAAGACCTGCGCGTCCGCGACCCGGCGCGTGAGATCCACGCCGCTGACGATATTGCCCCACTGATCCGACCCGCCCATCTGCAACAGGCAGCCATGCCGCCGGTGCAGCTCGAGGAAATCATAGGCCTGCAGGATCATGTAGTTGAATTCGAGGAAGGACAGCGACTGCTCGCGGTCGATGCGGGCCTTGACCGATTCAAACGACAGCATCCGGTTGACGGAGAAATGCCGCCCGATATCGCGCAGGAATTCCAGGTAGTTGAGCCCGTCGAGCCAGTCGGCGTTGTTGACCATCACCGCGCCGCTGGCGCCGTAATCGAGATACTTGGCGAAGACCTGCTGCATGCCGTCGATATTGGCGCGGATGGCGGCGTCATCCATGAGCGGGCGCTCTTCGGAGCGAAAGCTCGGATCGCCGACCTTCGAGGTGCCCCCGCCCATCAGCGTGATCGGCCTGTGGCCGGTTTTCTGCAGCCAGCGCAGCATCATGATGTTGAGCAGATGCCCCACATGCAGCGAGCGCGCCGTCGCGTCATAGCCGATGTAGGCGGGCACGGCGCCGCGCATGAGCGCCGCGTCGAGGCCCTCGAGATCGGTGCAGTCGGCGAGAAAGCCGCGCGCGATCATCACCTGCAGGAAGTCGGATTTCGGCTGGTGGGTCATGTCGGGGTGGTCCATGCTTTGGCGCGCCGTCTATAGCGGGCGGCCCGGGCGAGGGAAAGGCCATGATCGCACAGGGCAGCGGGCCGGTGCGCGCGCTCGGGGCGATGTCGGGGACATCGCTCGACGGGGTCGATGCGGCGGTGCTGGAGACGGACGGGGACGAGGTCACGGGCTTCGGGCCCTCCGGCTACCGGGCCTTTACCGCCGATGAGCGCGCGACGCTGCGCGCCGCGCTCGGGCGCTGGCCGGGCGAGGCGGGCGTGGCTGCGGCGGCCGCGATCGTGGAGCGGGCGCATTGCGCGCTTTTGGCCGGGTTCGCGGATGTGGTGCTGGTAGGGTTTCACGGCCAGACGCTGGCGCATGAGCCGGGCGGACGCGGCACCCACCAGGCGGGTGACGGCGCGGCGCTCGCCGCGGCGCTGGGCGTGCCGGTGGCGTGGGATTTTCGCAGCGCCGACGTGGCCGCGGGCGGGCAGGGCGCGCCGCTGGCGCCGTTCTTTCACTTCGCCTGCGCGCGCTGGATCGGGGCAACCGCGCCGGTGGGGTTTCTCAATCTCGGCGGGGTCGGCAATCTGAGCTGGGTGGACCCGGCGGCAAGCGGGCCGGAGGTTGCGGGC
>LKMJ01001362.1_pt1 | contig 21428 bp, 19 predicted proteins | sample 643391 | NCBI WGS metagenome assembly LKMJ01 (sample SAMN04112250, study PRJNA286221) | soda lake metagenome | biome: soda lake; feature: Kulunda Steppe; material: water; isolation source: sample PL-Br10 brine of Picturesque Lake | place: Russia: Kulunda steppe | collected 2010-07
AACAATGAGTTCGGAAGTTCGGTTCATCGATTTCAAGGCGGACAAACAGCCGACGTGGTGTCCGGGCTGTGGCGATTTCGGTACGATGAACGGCATGATGAAAGCCCTTGCCGAGACAGGCAATCACCCTGATAACACGTATCTGGTTGCTGGGATTGGCTGTTCGGGCAAGATTGGCACGTATATGCACAGTTACGCGCTACACGGAGTCCATGGCCGTGCGCTGCCAGTTGGCATTGGTGCGAAACTCGCCAATCCGGACCTTGAAGTGATGGTCGCCGGCGGTGACGGTGATGGTTATTCGATTGGTGCCGGCCATTTTGTTCATGCAGTGCGCCGCAACGTCGACATGAGCTATGTCGTGATGGACAACCGTATTTACGGCCTGACGAAAGGCCAGGCTTCGCCGACCAGTCGTGAGGATTTCGAAACCTCGACCAGTCCCGACGGCACGAATATGGCTCCCGTCAACCCACTCGCACTTGCGCTCGCCGCCGGCGCCACTTTTATCGCCCAATCATTCTCCTCAGACAGCAAACGCCATACGGAAATCGTAAAAAAGGCCATCGAACACGACGGCTTCGGCCTTGTCAACTGTTACTCACCGTGTGTCACTTTCAACGACGTCGACACCTACGATTACTTCCGCGACACCATCGTCGACCTCGAAGACACCGACCACGACCCCACCGACTTCGACGCTGCCACCGAGAAAATTATGGACAGCGACAAAGAATACACGGGCGTCATCTACCAGGACCCCGACAGCATTCCCTACGAACAACGCGAAGGCCTCACCGAAAATATGGCCGAGATTCCCGACGGCGCCCCAGACGACGCCATGGACCTCGTCCGCGAATTCTACTGAACTGCAACCCGACCGTTGAGGGAAAATCCGGTTCATGATTTTCGTATTGGAATGAACTTTTGGCTGAGAGACTGTTTTACAAGAAGCAATATACGGAGATAAGCGTACGTGCCGAGAGCAACGGCTCGTTTTGGTACGTGTTTTAATAAAACCAGAATACGTGTTTCGGTTATGGGACTTCTTCAGGGTCCTCAGGTTCATCGAGCAATTCAACGCTGACTAGCCCTTCGACAGATTCAGCCTGCAACAAGTCGATAAATTGGACAGGCAGACCAGTGGCTTGCACACCAAATTGAACCTGCTCGTCAACGGTAATATCCGTCTGGTCTTCGATTGTTGCCACAATCGTATTAACGGCCTGTTGAGTGATTTGCTCCTGTTCCGCCATTAGTGCTTCCTGTTCTTCCTGAAACTCTTCTTCATCAATTTCGCCTTCTTGAAGTTCCTGTTGGAGCGCCTGTGCCTGTGCTTCAATCTCCTGTAGCGCTTCCTGGTCGGGGGAAGCGATAATGCCGACGGACCGTTCGTCCCCGTCTGGAATATCGAGTTCTTCGGGAGTTGCCTCGTCATTGCCATCGCTCTCATTCCCGGTGCCATCATCGTCAGTATCACCACCAGCATCGTCGTCGGAGCCAAGATTTGAACAGCCAGCGAGAAGAGTCACACCACCAACACCGGCACCCTGAAGGACGCGACGGCGGTTGGCGAGGATATCGCTTTCCATGTGGTGAAACGCAGGGGAAGGAAACGGAAAAAGGTTAATAAAGATTCCAACAGCTAAAAATAGCGACCGACATCCGAAATCGCCCGGTTTTTTACGTCGCACCCCGGACGACAGAGTATGAGTCACGAAGAGTTACCAACAGACCATCCGGCGGTGGTCACCTGTGGGTTACCGTACGCAAACGGGAGTCTCCACGTGGGACACCTCCGGACCTACGTGGATGGCGACCTGTTCTCGCGTGCACTGAAACGGGCAGGACAAGAGGCTGCGTTTGTTTGCGGCTCCGATATGCACGGAACACCAGTTGCAGTCAACGCCGCAAAGGAGGGTGTTGACCCGAAGGAGTTTGCCCTCCGCCACCACGAACAGTACATCGAACGGTTCGGCCAGTTCAACATCGAGTTCGATAATTACGGCCACACACACGACGAGACAAACACCGAACTGACACAGTCATTCGTCGAATCCTGGATTGACAACGACCACGTTCACGAAAAGGAGATAGCAGTCGCCTGGGATGCCGAAGAAGAACAACCGCTTCCGGACCGATATGTAGAAGGAACCTGTCCGTACTGCGGTGAGCACGCCCGTGGAGACGAATGTGATGATGGCTGTCAGCGACATCTCGAACCCGGAGAGATCGAAAATCCAGTAAGCACAATCACCGGAAACCCAGCCGAATACCGAAATCAGCCGCACAAATTCCTGAAACTCGCTGATTTCCAGCGGTATCTGCAGGGCTTTCTGGACCGACTGGAAGGAACCGAAAACGCGAGAAACCAGCCACGTGAGTGGATTGAGGGAGAACTCAAAGACCTCTGTATCACCCGTGATATGGACTGGGGAATCGATTATCCTGGTGAAAGCAGAGAGGACCTCGTCCTGTACGTCTGGGTCGATGCACCCATCGAGTATGTTTCCTCAACGAAACAGTATTCCGACCGAGTTGGGACCGAAACCTACGACTGGGAGCAGGTCTGGAAAGTCGGCGGTGAGACACAGCACGGCACGGACTGGAACGAGGAGTGGACCGACGCCAGCGGTGAGATAATCCACATTATCGGCCGAGATATTATTCAACATCACTGCGTGTTCTGGCCGGCAATGCTCCGCGGGGCGGGCTACAACGAACCACGGGCAGTCCTTGCGACTGGATTCGTCGGTATCGACGGCAAAGCGCTCTCAACCTCACGGAACAGAGCTATCTGGGCCGAGGAGTATCTCGATGCTGGCTTCCACCCTGACCCATTCAGATATTATATTGCGACCGGGTCGGACATCGAGAACGATATCGACTTCTCGTGGGACCGCTTTGCCGAGCGGGTAAACGGTGAGCTCGTCGGTAATCTCGGGAACTTCTGTTACCGCGCGTTGCTGTTCGCCCAGCGGAATTACGGTGGCACGCCGGATACTGAAGTAAGCGATGAAATTGCGGCCGAGATTGAGAGTGCTGTGAACGAGTTCGAAACTGCAATTGCCGATTACGATATTCGTGCGCTCGGCAATATCGCGGTCGAACTCGCCGCAGTTGGAAACGAGTATATCCAGCGCAACGAGCCATGGAATCTCGTTGATGACGAACCCGAACACGCAGCACAGGTTATTCGAGACTGTGTCCAGCTCTCAAAAGCCTGTGGCATTCTCATGCAGCCAGTCATGCCGGGTAAAGCCGAATCGCTATGGGACTCGCTCGGAGAGGACGGTTCAGTTGCGGAAACAACGCTCAGCCAGACGCTCGAAACACCACCAGCCGAGTTCGGTGAGCCGACAGAGCTGTTCACCAAAGTGGAAGACGAGCACGTCGAGGAGTTGAACGAAACCCTTCGAGAACGCGTTGAGGCGGCCGAGCAATCGGACGGGGAAAAAGAGGAGGACAGTTCGGCGACCGAAGAGGATATCGAACCACTCGAAGACGGCCGTATCAGCTTCGAGGAATTCCAGGGCGTCGATATGCGCGTCGGCGAAATTCTCGCAGCGGAGCCAATTGACGGCGCCGATAAACTCCTCAAACTCGAAGTAGACCTTGGCATCGAAACCCGACAGGTCGTTGCCGGTCTCAGAGAGCTACATGACGTTGAGACACTTCCCGGAACACGCGTTATCGTACTGGCAAACATGGAAAAGGCCGAGCTATTCGGTCACGAGTCAAACGGCATGGTGCTTGCTGCGGGAGAGGAGGCAGATTTGCTGACGACACACAAAAACGCACCGCTCGGGACGCGTGTGAAATAAGGACCGCCCAAGGGGAGTGTTACGGTGGTTCGTTACTTCTGGGGAATCTGGTCAGTCGACATTGTAGATGAACGGTTCCGTATCGTTCGCCAGCGATGAAAGGCAGTAACTCCACCGACAAATACAATGAGCAACCCACCTGCGACGGTCAGATACCAGCCTATCCAAGGGACAAAAATGGACTGAAAGCCAACGAGCGTTAATTCTCGAAGATACTGCAAGGGAAGTACAACAGCCCACAGTCCCGCACCCGCGATGAGCAGATATCGATAGATTGGATGAGAACGTACTGCAGCGATGGCCAATAAGACAACTATGGGGAGCAAAACCAGACCGCTCCCCCACTCGAAGCCAGCGTGCATATGCGGTAACAGGATATCGGGGATAGCATCTACTGACCGACTGGGATTGACACGAATCCAGGGAAGCCACGTGCCGATACAAACCAGTACGAAGCCACACAATATAGCGAGAGTTCGACTGTTAATGCTTCTCTGGAGGGACATATCTGTGTATATGAAAGACAGCTCAGAAAGTTGTTACGCCAGAAAAGAGGTCGCTCAGTAATTCAGAACGCACTAGATTCTTCCCTCCTCAAAACCCGAAAATTGGGACAAACTGAAAGGTGAGATATGCACCGATGGTCGAAATCAGCGGAACGACGTTTTGCATGACCACGACGCGAGCGGTCGTGGAAGGGTCAAATAGTTCGCTAGCGGCCGGGATATCTTCCGGCGTTTCCTCCCCGATCTCCGGGAGTTCCTCACCTTCGGTATCTCCCGCGAGGGAGCCAACGCTGACCGTCGTTTCGGTTTCTTTGCCGAGGTCACGAGCAGGGGTCGTTCGGGTTGCTCTCCCCCAGCCGAGTCCGATGATGCTCATGGTTGCAATAATGACGAAACTCGCTGGAATGCCGATAGCGGATAATCCGACAGTGAGGACCGACGAGACAGTTGCGACAATTATTGCGGCTGTCAGCGGGAGTGCAGTAATGTCGTTCCCGATTGTATCGAGCGTTCGCCGTGCAATAGTAAAGGACCCAAGGGCAACGGCCACGGAGCCGATGATAACGGCTGTGTTGACTTCGAGGTCACCGCTGCCGACAAGCGGCGCAACAGCATTGGCGATATTCGATGTCCCTGACGAGAAGGCCATCAGACACCCGATGCCAACCACCACGAGGACACCAGTCAGTTCACGTCGGGTCGTCTCAGGCCCGAGTTTTGGAATCGGAATCAGAGTGACCCTGTGAAACTCAAGAAGTGGGCCGTCGCTTGCGTTGATGGCAACCATCCTGTTGAGCGTCGGATAAAAATACCGCCCGATGACACCGGAGACCCAGAAGCCAATAATCGGTGCGACAATCCACCAGACGGCAATTTCACCGAGGACGGCCCAGTTGAGCGCTCCTGCAGCGTGTGCCAGCGCCGCAATAGCCCCAACTGTTGTCATCGACGTTGATGCCGGCACGCCAAAGACATTCCCGATGAACAGTGCAAGACCAATAAAAAAGAGGACAACAACGCCAGTCTGAATGGTGAATACACCCTCTTCAGTGACAATATCTTCCGAGAGTGTATCGATAACTTCCGGACCGATTGTCCACGCACCAACAAAGAAAAACACCGAAAAAAGTGCTGCAGCGAGTACTTTCGAGATGATACTTGCACCCACAGCCGGCCCAAACGCTGGACCGGTCGTCGCCCCACCGATATTGTAGCCAACGAAAATTGCGACGATAATGCCGAGGCCGAATAGAATCTCGCTCACAAATAGGGTTCAGATTGCCTCGCTGTTAACTCTTGTACTTTCCCGGTGGTGTGGAGTAATTGCCCAAAACAGCAAAGTACTGGCCAGGCGAAGAGGTTCCGAAATGCGAAAGGGAGCCCGGTCGTTGGTTGCGGATGAAACACAGGCAGCTGCTCAGGGAAAGAGCAATCAGGAGGATGAATCCGATGAAAAAGAGAACACAGCAGAAACGAGACGCTGGGTAGGGGCATTCTGGGCTGTTGTTGGACTATCGACCATACTGATTTCGCTCCCTCTGTTCGGCCTCCAGTACGAAATACAGTTTCCAGCGCTCGTGTTGACTGGGTACGGACTGTTTGTTCTCTGGAACCCACCGATTGCCGAGTCGGATGCCCCCTGGACAGGCGTGATGTGGATAACAATCGGAGTGGTGCTGCTCCTGACCGTCCAGTTTTTTACGTTTCACTGGACCGTCGAAGTAAACGGCGTTATTATTGGTCTGTTTCTCGTTTTTATAGGAATTCTTGTCGTCCTGGATCTGTGACCAGATACGACGCCAGAGCGTTATTTGCGGATGGAGAGGGACTCGTCACCGCGAATTGCGCTGGCAATCCCTGCACCAAACGCATAAGCAATTCGTTGTGTTCCGGCCCCAATTCGCTTTCGCAGGCCAAGATGTGGGTCAAACTCCTCGACTGAAATTGGTTTTTCAAGTCTCGATTCGAGGTGACTGATAACGTCCTCACGCGTTCCGAGTTCGTCAACCAGGCCAATTTCTGCTGCTTCCTCGCCGAGATAGACACGGGCCTCAGTGTCACGAATCTCCGTTGGTTCGAGGGCTCGCCGGTCGGCGATGTTTTCGACAAACTGGTCGTAATAATCATCGATAATGCCCTGAAGATACGCACGCTCGTGTTCTTCGAGGTCACGAAGCGGAACGCCGGCGTCTTTGTACTCCCCCGCGGTGAGTTGTTCGTATTCCAGACCAAGTCTATCGGCGAGTTCCGCAGCAGTCACCCGCGAGCCAATCACCCCAATCGAGCCCACGAGAGAGCCATTTCGAGCCCAGATTTCGTCACAGCCACTGGCGATTTCGTATCCACCGCTTGCGCAGGTATCGGTCGTGTAAGCGATAGTCGGCCCGTCGAACTTCTCGATGGCGAGTTTGATATCCTCGCTGGGCACAATCTCGCCACCCGGCGTGTTGAGTCTGACCAGCAGTGCCTCGACGCCAGCGTCTGCATTCGCTCGCTCAATCTGTTCGACGATTGCGTTTGCGGAGGCCCCCACAGGAGCGCGAGAAAGCGGGCTCGAATCCGAACTGCGGGTTATGGGGCCGACGACGCCAACTTCAGCGACATTATACGGTGGAGCGACCGACCGCGCAATTGAGCCGCTGACTTTGACGACGGCAGGGAGAAACAACAACAGGAGGACAATCGCTACCAGTTCTCGGGTTGATTCCGGGTAGCTGAGAAAGAGGTACCAGCCAGCACCAACTCCTACAGCAAGCACCAGGAGAAAGACGACAAGACGTTTGGCCGTATTCAGCACACGCATATGCAGTGCCTTGGGTCCATTAATAATAAAAGCACTGAGGCGACGGTTGAGTTTCAGACTGGTCGACGTGCTCAACTGGTGCTCACAGCAGGATGACAACGACCATCACAACGAACATCAAACTGGTTAACAACACCTGTAACGCTTTCGTGGCAAACGTACCAAACACCATCATGCTCGCCGCTGTCATACCGCCCGAGATGCTGTTCTGACGACGTAATTCCAGAAGAAAAACCGTCACGAGCGTGGCAACAATAAGCCCCGGAAGGCTGAAAATAAAGAAGGCGACGACACCGACCGCACCTGCAATCGTCGCGTTCACCGTCGATGCACCGCCGATTCGGGCCGACACAACAGGGCCGATGAGCCGACCCGCCAGAGCGAGAACGCCAACTAGCGTCAACAGTATGACAGTCAGCGTCCCGGGTGTACCAAATCCTGTTCCACCCCAGTACACGTAGACACCGAGTAAAGAGAGCGCTGCACCGGGAATCCGAGGAACCACACTTCCGACAATCCCAGCGATGAGCAACCCGAACGTGATGAGTGTCAGTATCATCAGTGATTACTTTCGTAATCGCTCTCTGTCCGTTTGTATTGTTGGGTCACCATATTCCGTTACAAGTGTATCAACTGCCGACCCGAGTGAACGCATAACTGCAGCAGTAGAGTCATACTTCAGTTCCTCGCGGACAGTATCCCATGGGCGTGCCTGCAGCGATTTCATAACCAGCAGTCGTTCTTCTGTGGCCGAGAGGGGTCGCTCGTGGTGACCTGCTGTGTTGAAATGAGCGTCGGTGAGATACTGCAAGGAGAGTTGTCGAATCGGTTCCGGTGCCGTCTCAAAGATAGCGGCTCCGTTTCCAATCCCTGTCAGGATTTTCCACTCAAACGGAGATAGGTTTGGCTCGTATTGCCCCTCAGTTGCCCGACAGACCGCTCGAATCGTATCCGGATTTTCCCCCGACAGCGATTCAACGAGCGTCGCAGGGAAGCGACGGAAAAACCAGTCGGTATGACGGGATAGCAGCTGGTGACCTTGTTCGGTGAGTGGGTCAATCATCAGTGCGGAGTGTTCTCCACTCCGGTCGTTCTGTGAAGTTGAGAGATGGATGGTTCGATAGCCGTTCTCGGCCCAGAAGGAAACGAGTCGGGGAGTCGCACCAAAGCTGACGCCGAGCCAGTCAGTAGTTATCGGCGAATCTCCCACCGCTCGTTCTCGCAGTTCGGCAAGCAACTGCGACCCGAATCCATGTGACCGCAACGATTCGTGTGTGGCAATACGAAGAATGCGGCGACCGTGATAGGTTGGAGCCGATTCGTCACGGAGCTGACTGGCAAGGAGGTCCGGAATCAGGTTCCCTCGGACACGTTCGCCCTCGTACATCGCGGCACAGACCTCATCCGAGAGCCCACCTTCCTCGGCAACCAGCGCAACAGAAACAGGATGCCCCTCAAAGAGCAGCGCATGGACCGAAACGTTTGGTGCGTCAAGTAGTCGTGCAAGGTCGTTAGGTTCGGTATGATAATGAGCTAGCACGAGCAACCCGAACACTTCCTGTAATAGTTGTTCGTTCTGCGTGAGTTCCCCAGATGACAACGTACGAAACGTAACAGATTCGCTCGTCGCATCCGCAATGGCTGGTCCTGCGGGCGGCCGCCCGTACAGACAGAGCGCCCGAAACGACCAGAGTTCGACCGGGTCAGCCGGTGCGTATCGGACTGGCTCTGACAGCACCACATCTGTGACCGTATGTCGGCTCTCATCGAGTCGCTCCCTGAATCGGACAGCGAATCCCCGACCAGTTCCTTCATACCCATGGACCGTTGTCAGGAAAGCAAGTCGGTCACAGGAGAGCAAGCCGGTCAGCGTTCCAACAGGGATGCCTGCGGCCTCATCGACGATGACACAGTCAGGGTCATCGGGAAGCGATTCCGCACGGTGCGGCGGTTCGTACCGAATCTGACCGCCATCAGGCAGTCTGATGTCCGTATCAACGAGAGAGTCACTCGCTGCAATATCCATATCGACACTTGATTCGAGAGATGCTGCTGCACGTTCGAACAGTACCGCTACATGGGTTCGTTCAGGTGCCGTCACCAGCACGTCAGCCCCATCTTTCGCAAGCGCAGCGCTGGCAATGCCTGCAACACTCGATTTGCCCCTGCCACGGTCCGCTTCCACAACAATTGCCGTCTCGTCAACCGTCAGTCCTTCCAGAGCGAGCAGGGCTTCCTGCTGGTCTCCCGTGAGACAGGCAGTGTAGGCCCAGTCAGGAAATGACCGGTCAGACGGTGGCTCAAGTGTTTCCGTGTCCAATCGTGGCTGTGGGTTCGTCAGCCCCTGCTTTCGAACTGTCCCACTCTCCGCATCGACAATCGCAATCCCCCGGTGCGCTGTGAGTGTCTCGACGAGCCGTGTTCGAAACGCGTTCCCAACATCAGTGACGGAGTATGGGGGGACAGCGAGCGTCTCATCGAATGAATCCCGTTGGCCCACCCACTGCTCGAACGGAGGTGTACAGAGAATGAGCAATCCGCCACCGGCGACCGTTCCAGTCACCCCGCCGAGGACGTTCGGTTCACAGCGGTCGTGACAGTTCACAATAGCTGCCTCCCACGTCGAACCCAGTAGACGACGGTACTGCTCTGCGGGAACCTGCGTAAGGGCCGGGTCACTCTGAACGATATCACCACCGACAGAGACCGCCTCATCAAACGGAATATCAGCCGCACGAAGTGCCTCAATTGCGCTGGCTCGGGTCTGCTCTGGCGAGCCCGAAACCACCAGCATCCGGCGCTCGTTTGCAGCAGTTGCCTCGCGTCGGAGCTGGGCCGCGATATCCATCTGTGGTCACCTGTGTCAGTTAAAAGAGCGCGTCGCTCTCGTCGAGTACCTGCGCAGGGCCACCAAAGCGCCATCGTCGGGTTTCAACACCACAGTCCGCGATAACGCCCTCTACCTCGTCGACGTACTCCGCTGTGGTGTTTACGTAGACGCTTGCACCGGTATCGACAGAGAAATAGACTGGGACGTCGGATTCCTCTCTCAGTTCCCTCACGGCGTTGAATATCTCGATAGTTCGTGGCTGCCAGTAGACCCACCCGGCAGGCCCCGTCATCGTCGTGGCGGCAAGTGAAAGTGAATCGTGTTCGGCCAACTCGAACACCCGGTCAAACTGCCCGCCTCTGAGTGCGTCGCGCATCTCGGCAATCTGGCCGTGGATATGCGCCATCCGTCCCTCGAACATATGACTGTCAGCGGCTTCTCTGTGTGCTTCCTCCGTCTCCTTGTAGGCCGGGACCATGCCAGCCACGATGCGCAGGTCAGACTCAAACTCGTCCGGTGTTTCAATCCACTCAGAGCGACAATCCTCGTCATTGAGTCCTGTATGCAGGTGCGAAAAGCCGCCGGTCACCGCTCGTGCTGCCGAAGATGAACCCCGCCGGGCAATTGTCGATACGTCGGGCAACGTATAATCGAGGTCCGCTGCCTCTGCAAGGGCGAGTGCAAGCGCCGCGAACCCGGACGATGACGAGCCAAACCCGATATTTGTAGGGAACGAGTTCTCGGATTCGAAACGAACTCGGGTCTCGATACCAGCCAGTTCACGAACGTGGTCAACGACGGCACGGATTCGCTCGGCACCTCGTCCCTCCACGGAGTCGCCATCAAGCACGTACGCATCCTCCGCAAGTGAGTCGTCGAATTCGACAGTTGTTTTCGTATGACTTGGAGCGGTGCAAACGCTAATCGAATCGTGATAGGGAAGCCGCAGTTCCTCGTCACGCATCCCGTGATACTTGATGAGGCCCTGAATTGGGTGAGCCTTCGCCGTTGCTTTCATACAGGTACCGAGACAGCGTCGGTACTTGGCAGTTTTGAACGGACGCGCTCGACTGCTGCCTGGCCGAAGAGTCGAACCGCATACACTCATAGTGACCCGGCGGGAAACAGTCACATATGTCGGAGTTTCTGCCAATCCCGAGCGAACACCATCCAGCGTATCAACGGATTTTGGGGTACGCGTTCGCTCCTGAAGACGGACCGGTAACTGAGGTGAATACTGACGAATGGCCACCCTCATTATTCGACCCACGTGGTCTCTATCCCAGCGGACGGAGCGAGGGAAAGACACCAGTAAGCGTCTGCAAACTCTATTATCTTGATGCTCGGGTCCGCGGTGAGTATCGCCAGATTGGTGGTCTCGGTGGGGTAGCCACGCCGCCGGAGCATCGCCAGCAAGGCTATGCAAAAGAACTCTGTCGAGGAGCGGTGACAGAATACTGCGATAACGGGGCGTCACTCGTGGCACTCTGGCCGTTCGAAACTGGATTTTATCGGACCCTGGGCTGGGCAACAGCAAACAGAGTTGTCGAATACTCGATGGCTCCCGTTGCGTTGCCAGCAGCCGATGTTCACGGACGATTTGTGCCGTTGAGTCAGACAGATTGGGAGGAACTCCGAACTGTCGAAGTCGCTGCTGGAACGGACGTTTCCCTCTCCTTGCGTCGGTCACAGGAATGGTGGGAAGAGAGGACGCTTGCGAACTGGGACGGGGGCGGGCATCCGTACTGTTATGGCTACAGGCGCAGCGGTGAACTTGCGGGATATCTCGTCTTTACCGTCGACGAGACGGAAAGTAACGAATCATTGTCGGTACAACACCTGGCATATACAGATGAACGGACGTTCGAGGCACTGCTTACCTTTCTCGGTCGGCATGGGGCACAGATTGATACAATCTCGCTCTCGCTACCTCCGGCGGTTGATTTGTTTGCCAGAGTGTCACTGCCCGGTGCCATCTCTGCGTCCCTGCATCCCGGCCCGATGGTCCGGTTGACGACGCTATCGCCGCTTGAATCGCTTGACTGGTCAGGGGTCGAATTACCCCTCACGATAGCTGTCACGGACCCACTTCTGGATACTCTCAACGGCCAGTTTGTGGTCAGGGATGACAATGGTGAAATCACAGTGACTGCTCGCACTGAACCCGTTGAAGAACCTGATTTCGAGCTTCCGATAGGAACGCTCTCACAACTGTATCTCGGCGCAACTGATATGGAGAGCGCGCTGCGTACCGGTGGGGCACACTGCGACGAATCGATTGGTGAAGCGCTCTCAACTGTCTTTGCACCTGAGAGTGTGTGGCTACAGGAATTTTTCTGAGATGAATGACGCTTCCGGTGACTCGCTATCAACTGTCGCCGGTGACCTTCTCTGCAACGAGTACCGAACTCGGGTCAAGCAGGCTGTACAGTCGCGCACCGATAACGACTAACACTGGGACTGCAGTGAGCATGAACAGGATATCGTAGACCCACTCCAACCCATCAAAGAGTGGGAGAACTGCTCCGGCAAGACCGCTATGTGCAACGAGCACAGCGGCGAGAATAATCAGCCAGTACACTGCTCCGGCGACATGTTCAACGAGTTCCTGTGGCCCGTCCAGGCTCATCCGAGTCAATGCGGCGGCTTTCGGTGCGAGATAACCGAGAATCCCCACAAGAACGAGCGTGATAATGGCACCGGCAAGGGCAGCAAGGGTCACTGGCGTCTGTGGAATGAGTCTATCAACGCCGGGAATAAGGGTGAGTAAAAATAGCATGACGACAAGCCAGAGTGCGACCAATGAGAGTTTCGTAACTGAGCGCACTGTCTCACTATCAACCGACTGCTGTAGATTTGCTTTACTGAGGTTCATAGCTGCGTCCGAGTCTGAAGGGTACTGACCAGATAAACCGCTACTTCGTCAAAGTCGCATTAAGCCAGCTTTAGCCAGATTTACTGCAGGATAACAATTCCGGAAGACTGTTTATTACGTCGAAATTCAGGTAAAGCGCAGAGTAGCCCCGGTTAGCTCACCGAGAGCACGGGAACATCGCTGTCACGAATCGTTCGGCGGGTCGTGCTCCCGAGTAATCGTTCAGGAAGCCCACCCTGGCCACGAGTTCCCATCGCAAGGAGGTCAGCATCGACACCCTCAACGTACGAGCGTATCTCTTCAGATGGCCTGCCACGTAAGATCGTCTTTATCGAATTGATACCTTCCTCATTAGCCTGTTCGACAAACTCCTCAAGCGTTTTCTCACCACCTTTCCGGAGGTTTCCAATGACGCTCCGGGGAATATCCCCGAACTCATAGAGTGTCGTATCGACAACATAGAGCCAGTGAACCGACGCATCAACGTTCTCGGCCCATTGGAGTGCGTTATTGGCTGCCCGCTCCGCTGGGTTGCTGCCATCCAGGGGCACGACAATTGTATCGAGTGATTCTGTGAGAGATTCTCCTGCCAGAGACGTAGCTTTCGGAACAGTCAGGACCGGTACGGATGAAAGCGTCATAATTCGTTCAGCCGTACTTCCCAATCGCCTGTGGGCAGACCCGCCTTTGCCGACCACTATCAACTCGGTTCCCCTGGACTCGGCATAATCAAGGAATGTTCGGTACGGAACGCCACGTCTGGTGATTGTTTCGAATTGATCCTGGATTGCCTCTTGCTGTGCAGCTTCAATCAGGTCTCCAGTCGCGTGTCCTTCAAGTTCTTCCAGCAATGTGTGCTCATCAGTCTCACTTTCAGCACCCGGAAGCAGCCGTTCGTCAACGACGTGCAGAACTTCCAGGTCACTTCCGGCGTGCACTGCAATTGACTGGGCATAACGTACTCCGGACAGAGCCTCCTGACTCCCATCTGTACCCGCCAGAATATGCTCGTACATGTCTACTGGTAGAGCTGGATTGCATGTAGTTCTATGGGCCGGAGTCCGCTCTCTGCGTCGGTGCTCGCAGTGGGTTTTTGAAAAATATAATAGCCAGAGTGAATATCCGTAGACTATCTCAACAGTATTTTCGAAGCACTAATCATTATTCAGCGAGTGAAAAGAGTCAATGGATTCGCTGTATGAATCGATTGTCGAAAAGAGCAACGATGGGATCTTCGTTGCAAGAGACAGCGAAATTATCTACGTTAACAGGAAATTAGAGCAGATGAGTGGATATGAGGAGGCAGAGCTTGTCGGAGCCTCCAAAACAATAGTTGTCGCTCCGGAAGCAGAAGCACAGGTTAAGACCTATCACGAGGCTCGGTTGAACGGTGAGTCTGTCCCGGACCAGTACGAGGTGACGTTCGAAACTAAATCCGGTGACCTGTTTCCGGTTGAGCTTTCGGTGACTCAGATTGAACAGAATGAGGAAACCGCTGCGGTGGTGTTCTGTCGCGATATTACAGACCAGCGTAATCGGGAGCGTGAACTCGAAGAGACAAAATTACGGTTCAAGACCCTATTCAACAAAGCTCCGGATGCGATGGCCATTCACGACAGTGAGGGCCGTATACTCGACGCGAACGAGCAACTCGTCGACAATCTCGGTTATGCGCGTGAGGAACTGCTCTCGATGACTCTCACTGATTACGAAGTGGGGCTTGCAACGGAACAGGTTCGCCAGTTGTGGGATACGATGGATGCAGAGGAAATCCTCAAAGTAGAGGGAAAACACGAACGAAAGGATGGCTCACAGTTTCCGGTTGCGGTCTGGGTTTCGAAAATTCAGATTCAGGACAGTACACGCTTTCTCGCTCTCAGCCGAGATATCACTGCCCGGAAGGAACGCGAACGAGAGCTCAAACGAACCAGTGATGTAATCGAGAAGACACAGGAAAATGCATCAATCGGGTGGTGGGAAGTTGACCTCATCGAAGATACCCTCCACTGGAGCGATGAAGTGTACCGTATCCACGACCTCCCTCTTGGCAAGGAGATGAGTCTCGAATCAGCATTCGAATTCTACCATCCCGAAGACGGACCGGTACTCGAAGAAGCATTTGAGAAGCTGATGACAGAGGGGGAATCATACGACCTGGAAGTTCGAATTTTTACTGCGTCGGACCAGCTACGATGGGTTCGGACTGTCGGTGATCCGAAGGTTAACGACGATGGCGACGTCGTCGGAATTCTGGGAATCTTTCAGGATATCACTGAGCGAAAAGAGCAAGAGAAAGCAGCGACGGAAACCCGAGAAGGACTCCGAAAGGTAATAGATTTGCTCCCTGACCTGTTGTTCGTGAAAAACCGCGAGGGAGAGTATCTGCTGGCAAACCAGGCGACTGCCGATGCATATGGGCTGTTCCCGGAAGAGCTAGAAGGGGAGAAAGAACCTGCTGTGCTCCCGAACCCTGCTGAAGCTGAGGGATTTTCAGAAGATGACAGAGCAGTCATCGAATCAGGAGAGCCGAAACAGATTCCGGAGGAAACAGTAACGACAGCTGATGGTGACTCGATGCGCCTTCAGACAACAAAAATACCGTTCTCAGTTCCTGGAACGGATGAAGACGCGGTTCTGGGTTACGCCCGTGACGTCACTGACCTGAAAACGTACGAACAGCAACTTGAGACTCAACGGGACAATTTGCAAATTCTCAATCAGGTTGTTCGGCATGATATCCGTAACAACCTCCAGCTCGTACTCACGTACGGTGAGTTGCTGGAGGAGTATGTGAACGAGGAAGGCGAGCAATATATTAGACATGTTCTAGATGCCGCTCAAGATGCAGTTGATATCACGACAACCGCACGAGACGTGACTGAAGTGATGCTCCAGGCCGATGTAGACCGACATCCGGTTCAGTTACAGCCAGTTCTCGAACGAGAGGTAGCCAACGCACGAGGGAACGAGGAACGAGCGCTTGTGACTATAGATGGGGACCTCCCATCAGTCAGGATTCACGCTGATAGCATGCTTGAATCAGTGTTCCGAAACCTGCTCTCGAACGCGATTCAACACAATGACAAAGAGGTCCCGAACGTAACGGTCTCTGCAACACAGACAGACGGCTCTGTGGTTGTCAAAGTCAAAGATAACGGCCCCGGCATTCCCGATGAGTACAAGGACAACATATTCGACCAGGGTAATATGGGGCTTGAGAGTGAGGGTACGGGTCTCGGGTTGTATCTCGTTAAGACGCTCGTCAGTCGGTATGATGGTGAGGTCCGGGTTGAGGACAACGAGCCCGAGGGGTCAATTTTCATTGTGCAATTGCCAGTTATCGAGTGAGATTTCTGTATTCCTGACAATCAAACGGGGTCAGGGAGACAGTGTAGTAGCGTGTCATAGAACCAGTCACAGCCGATTGTAGTCGGCAAACACTTGTTTGTTCCGGGCAAGGCGTCCGTATGGATGCCACATACCTTCCCTATGCACTTCTCGCAATGGGAGCGTACGCGCTTGTCTCCCCACTGATGCGCGTCGCAACAACCGGTTCTGATGCGATTCCAAGCGATGTTGCCGTTGTCATCTCTAACGTGTTGCTTGTGATGATGGCACTCGGTGTGTTATGGTATACGGACCAGGAGTTCGTCGCTCATTTGTCCTCACCGAAGATGGTGTACGTACTCGCCGCAGGCTTCTTTTTGGGGATTGGAATCCTCGCGTTATATCGGTCGCTGGCCCTCGGACCTGTTAGCGTGGTCACGCCCATCTTCGCCATGTTTCTCGCGTTCTCGTCCGTGATTGGGTTCGTTCTCCTGGGCGAGGAGTTCACAATACGGAAAGCGCTTGGTATCGTCTTTGCCGTCCTCGCTGTGTATTTAGTTTCAGGTACGTGAGGATAGCGACGACACGAGCCTGAGAATAACGGAATGGAGACGCCCCATGGTTTTGGCATTCCCCACATCCATTGGACTGTCGGCTACACAGCTAAAAATTGCATACATTCAGGGACAGTATCCCAAACCGTTTATCTGGGTCCCCATCGGCGAGCATCGATTGTCTCCTTTGCAGCGACGAAGTGTTTGTTCCCGACGACGAGTTCGTCAGCCTTTGACTCGGCCGCCGCTGGCTCGATAGTATCTGCAATTTCCCGGATAGCATGCATCGATGCTTCGCGAACGAGCGATTCCAGTTCAGCCCCGGAATACTCAGCAGTTTCTTTAGCAAGGGCCGTCAGGTCCACATCGTCACCAAGTGGGGTGTCTCTGGTGTGCACTTCCAGAATCTCTCGTCTGGCATCTGCATCCGGATTGGGGACTTCGATATGCTGTTCAAGCCGTCCGGGCCTGAGCAATGCTGGGTCCAGACTGTCCATCCGGTTGGTTGCGCTCAAGACGACGAGGGTTGGATGGTCCGCAGCACGGTCTAGCTCTGTCAACAGCTGCGAGACGACACGTTCAGTTACCTCGTGACCCTCCCCACGGGTGCTCGCAATTGCATCAATCTCATCGAGAAAGACAATCGCCGGTGCAGCCTGTCGAGCCCGTTCAAAGAGTTTGCGGATGGCTCGCTCGGACTCACCGACGTACCGGTCGAGAATCTCCGGGCCAGCGACGCTGATGAAGTTCACGCCAGTTTCACCGGCAATGGCCTCCGCGAGCAGTGTTTTTCCGGTCCCCGGCGGGCCATAGAGCAACACACCCGTTGGTGGGTCTGTCGCTGCAGCCCTGAACAGTGGGTCATACGACAGTGGCCACTCGATAGCTTCCCGGAGCCGTGCTTTCGTTTCATCGAGCCCCCCGACATCCTCGAAGGTCAGTTCGGGCTGTTCAGCAACGTACTCTCGCATTCCCGATGGCTCGACGCCCGTCATGGCGACTTCGAAATCCTGCGCAGTCACCACCGGTTCTTCCTTTTCTGCCCCTTTTTCAGTTCGTTCCATCCGACGCAATGCGGCCATCCCTGCCTCCGTCGCCAGTGAAGCGATATCCGCGCCGACAAAGCCATGTAAACGACCAGCCAGTGCATCAAGGTCTACATCATCAGCAAGCGGCATATCACGGGTATGGACGTCGAGAATTTCGCGCCGGCCGTGTTCGTCCGGCGCACCAATCTCTATCTCACGGTCGAACCGTCCACCCCGTCGGATTGCGGGGTCGATTGCATCTGCCCTGTTTGTTGCCCCGATGACGACAACCTCCTCTCGCTCTTCAAGCCCATCGAGGAGTGTCAGTAACTGGGCTACCACACGGTTTTCCATGTCGGCATCATCATCACGCGCGCCTGCTATCGAGTCAATTTCATCAAGGAAGATAATCGCCGGGGCGTTCTCCGATGCCCGTTCGAAGGCCTCTCGAAGTCGTTCTTCGGATTCTCCTTTATATTTCGAGACGATCTCGGGCCCGTGTATGGTATCAAAATGTGCGTCGACTTCGTTTGCCACGGCCCGAGCTATGAGCGTCTTGCCGGTTCCAGGCGGCCCATGGAGCAAGACACCTCTTGGTGGGTCGATACCGAGTCGGGTGAACAGTTCCGGTTCGGAGAGTGGGAGCTCTATCATCTCCCGAACGAGGTCGAGTTCCTTATCTAGCCCCCCGATATCTTCGTAAGTCGTGTCACCACCCGATTTCTCGGCATCGGTGTAACTCCCATCGGCTCCGCCTTCAACGACGGATTGAGGTGCAATGGTTGGGTTGACACCAACGCGCGTCGATTCCGTAATGCGAACCGAACCACTGGGTACCGTTTCTGTTACGACATAAGGGCCGTATCCCTCGATGCGGATTTTCTTCCCAGTCCGGACGAGTCGGTCAACGAGTTTCGACCGGAGTGCCTCCTCTGAGGGTGAGTCACTCGCGTGCTCAGTGGCTGGTTGCAGGACAACTCGCTTTGCGGTGTCGACAGACCCCTTGGAGATAGTGACGTACTCCCCGATGGTGACGCCGACAGTCGCTCTGGTATCAGCATCGATACGAATCACGTCTTCATCGTCATCACCCGGCCAGACCTTGGCAACGGTCAGCCGGTCACCTTCGATAATAATTGGGTCGCCGCTCAATACACCGAGCTGTGACTGGAGCCGGGTCGAAATCCGTGCAATTCCACGTCCCGCGTCACGTTTCCGTGCACCCTCAACTCTCACTTCAACGCCTCCGCTGCTCATAGGTCCCATTGGGTGTCGAACCGTATAACTCCTGCAACACCGTCCCAGGGAAGAGGGCTGGCGATTGGGATCTCATTTGAATAAAAACGTTCGTTGAGACCACCCAGAGCTATCCCCTTTGACTACGAAGAAAGTAGTATGACGACCGACAGTGAGCCCCCTCGGTGTGAGATAGAGGGGTGCAACGACAGGGCGAGCTTCGAGTTACATATCCCGTGGAAAGAAAACGAACTCGTCTGCGCTGGTCATGCCCGCGTCAAAGGTCGACAGGAAGGGATTGTCGCTGACGCACTCGCAAACGCGACGGATGAATTCCCGAACGGCGCTGCAAAACGGTGAATATTACTTCAGGTGGCGAGCCATCATCACCTCATCCACGTAGTCACCGTTCAGTTTGTAGTGGTCTTCACGCACCGCTTCGACCTCGAACCCTCTTGATTCGAGGAAGCTAATAGCCTTCTCGTTCGACGATGGAATCGAGTTACAGATCTTCTCGAATCCCTGCGCGCTGGCCCACTCTAGCCCACGTTCGAGCAGGTGACTCCCGATACCATACCCCTGATACTGGTCCAGCACGCCCAGTGTCAATTCTGCAGTATGTTTCAGCTTACGGAGTTCGCGGTGTTTGAGATGGACCCAGCCAACCACCTCGTCGTTGACAGTCGCCACAAAGAACATTCGCGATTCAATCTCGTTGTGGCGGAGCAATACCCCTTCACTGTCGATAACGTCAGCGACTGACTCTGCAAGAACATACTCACCATCGCCGATTGCTGCTCTGATGGCCCCGACTAATCCCGTGAGGTCTTCCTGACGGGCCTGCCGAATGGTAAAGGAGAGCGAATCCTTCTCGAACTCCTCTTCAACGCCTGTTTCGAACGCAAGCCGTAGCTTCCGGTCGTGCTCTTCGAGTATCTTGTCACGTTTCAGGATGGTTACGTGGTGGCCAAATGCTCGCTTTTCATGGTCCATATTCAACACTCGCCGGACCTCTTCAGGCGGCGTTGCCCCGTGGCGCTCCACGTATTCGTAAATATCTTTCCGGTCTTTGTGATTAAACTGTGGCCGTTCGGTTAATTCCATGTGGGCTGATACCACGGCTCGATACTTAACTATTGTACGCGAAAAACTGACATATGCGAGATAAGACCCTCAGGACCTGAAAAGAGTCGTATACGCACATAAATGGTTTAATTATCTGATTTAGTATCTCTTCCCGGAGAGGTATCGGGTTCGTCGGCTTGCGACTGGCCTCCCTCCTCAGTCAGTGAGTCAGTGTCCTTCTCGGCCTCGACAACGCTCTCGGTCGGGAAGATAAGAAACCCCACAATGATGCTTCCGACAGCAAGCCCGACATACCAGAGGCCAATCGCGCCTCGTTCATGAAAGAAGAGGCCGGTTGCTGCAACGGTCACGCCGCCGAGCAGCAGGTAAATGCCGTACAACAGGAGCGCTGTACCGACCGCCCCACCCCGTGAATCAACTTCCGAGTTGGGGTCTTGCAGGGTGTCCAGCGCGGCCCAGGCGATGAGCATACCTCCACCGACAGCGTTTGCGACGATTCCACGGAACGGGTCGTTGTTGGCAAACAGGTCGTATCCGAACAACACCACGCTTCCAAGAAAGATGGCCGCACCTGCGAGAAACAAAAGCGGCGATGCACCATCCCACGTCTCTGTCATCGGTATCTATGCTGATTCTCGGGGTGGTAGATGTTAAACTCCCGTGGTCTGGATAACGAACACCTTTTTACTACGGGTATCGGACGGGACGGTATGGCTACGGAAACCGGTGACACCACACCAGAGACGGAGGAGTTTGACCCGTACCTCCGGAGCGTGACAGTCACCACAACGGCGACGTTGATGGGTATCGTCGCTGCGGTACTTTCGATGCTGTACGCGACGGAAGGGACCTCACCAGATACCTTCATGGGTGGGCTGTTTTTGCTCGGTGCAATTGCAGTCCAGTTCCCCATTTACAGCGTTATCGGCATCGATACCGCTGAGTTCGGAACCAAAGACCAGCTGTATATTTTCTTCATGACATTCGCGCTCTGGTTCGTCACGTGGACACTACTGCTTACCACAGGTGCGCTTCAGTAACAATGGCTGACGATAGTATCGCCGTTGTCGACCTCGAGAAATGCCAGCCGGACAGATGCAACTACGAATGTGCGAACTTCTGTCCGCCGAACCGCACTGGGAAGGAGTGTATCATCACGCGCGATGAGCGCTACGAGGAAGACGAACCGTATGCGGGACGGGCTGACCAGATCTGGATTTCGGAAGATATCTGTCTCGGCGAGACCTGTGGTATCTGCGTCGAAAAATGTCCGTTCGATGCGATTCAAATTCTCAACCTCCCACAGGAACTCAATGAGGACCCGGTCCATCGGTTCGGCGAAAACTCCTTTGCCCTCTA
>LKMJ01001363.1_pt1 | contig 21424 bp, 36 predicted proteins | sample 643391 | NCBI WGS metagenome assembly LKMJ01 (sample SAMN04112250, study PRJNA286221) | soda lake metagenome | biome: soda lake; feature: Kulunda Steppe; material: water; isolation source: sample PL-Br10 brine of Picturesque Lake | place: Russia: Kulunda steppe | collected 2010-07
AGGTGTTGTACCACACAGGGTAGCGCTGGTCAGAAAGGTGTTGTACCACACAGGGTAGCGCTGGTCAGAAAGGTGTTGTACCACACAGGGTAGCGCTGGTCAGAAAGGTGTTGTACCACACAGGGTACCGCTGGTCAGAAAGGTGTTGTACCACACAGGGTAGCGCTGGTCAGAACTGCAAAGGCTCTCCCCATGTGGGTGTCGGAGCATACCTGTTGAATTGATTTTGCATTTCATCCTTCCAGCGCACACCCTCGGTGTGGTCTAAGGGTGCTTTGGGCATCGAGGGATGCAGGCACGAGGAAAGTTGTGTGACTGCTCATGGAAGGGGGGCGAGAGCATGAGCAGTGGCGCACCAGCTTTTTTGCCTGCCCGTCTCAACGCCCTCAGCACCTTTGGGCCACGCACAATCCGCACAAGCAGCGCACCACACAAGCTTGGGTTGCCACACCATGCATTCATGCTTAGGTGCCCAGGCACAAGCCTATCCAGCACTGCAGCGCATCGCACTTGTGTGCCTACCTCCTCACAGCCGCCCCTGCACATGCCGCACCCCGCTTTCAACCACCGCCCTTGCACTGCCACCGCCACCATCAACATGCACGCTCACTCACACTTCCTGTTACCCCAATCCTGTCAGCACCTCCACCAAATGTTTGGTGCTTGCCCACCCTGCTTCGCTCGCCCCTCCGCTCGCCCCACTCAGCACTGCATGACGCCGCCACAGCACCACATGCCACCGCACACAGCACGGCGTGCTAGGGGCACAGCGGACCCTGTGGTGCACAGCACCCCATATGCTCACCCTCGGGCACTTTATGCTTGCTCAGCCTGCGCTGGAACATGCGCTGCGCGTCAGCAATCTCCGCTTCCGTCGGCCACGTCTGCTCGCCTTCGTCGTCCGAGTCGGGCACGTTCTCGCGCACCAGCGGCTCCCGCTCATCCTCCCCTGCCTGCGCAGCCATGGCATGCATGCCCAAGGCAGCGCCAGTGTTTGCAAGACTGCTTGTATTTGCATGCCTGCAAGTGCTTGCATGCATGCGCATGTGTGCGCATGGTGGCTGCTTTGAGCAGCAGTTTGGGGGCGGAAAGGCCACAGCTGGTCAGCCACCTCTTGCAACTGTGCGCGCACAGGCGCGCGCGTACAGGGTATAATTTGTTTATATTCCAGGCGCAGACGCTACGACCAAGCCACTTTGAGAAGAGAGAAAAAAGCATCGAGCATCCAAACAAAAGCACTTCAAACGTGTGCACACACATGCACATACACATGCAGCATGGGGTCACACAAATGCGTATAAATACACTTAGAAATACACCCATGTAGGTGCAAGAGTAGCAACCCCCGCACATGCACACACACGCATGCGCACAAACACAGATGCACACACACACTCACACATGCACACACATGAAAGCGTGCACGCACGCACCTGCGCCAGCAGCACTGGCGGAGACCCCTCTGTGTCCATGGCCTCCCCGTTGCCCGCCCTGCCTGCCGGCTTGGCCGTCTTGCTGCCCCCCTGCTTGCCCCCGCCTGAGCCGCCCCTGCCCCCGCTTGTGCCAGCCGCGCCGCTGCATGGCTCTGGGGCGCTCTCGATGCGCTCCAGCTGCGCACAGGCGCACACACACACATCGCACTTGCGCGCGCCACACCCTCAGCCACTATGCAGGTGCAGGTGCACGCGACAGGGAGGACAGTGGTGGAGTGCGCCTGGGCGGGCAGGCAGGTTACGGCCAGGGGGCGCGGCCCTGGCGTCTCAGGCGTGAAAAATGACAGGCTGAAGATACAGCCCCTTGACGAGGCCCAGAGTGCACTGACCAGCCTAGTCGAGCAGCAGCCAGCACACTCCAACCATATGCCAAGGAAAACAAGATGCAGATGGCCCAGCACGCTACCATAATCAAACACGCACCAGACAAGAAATCGACATGCAAGTGTGCACACGTATGCGCACATATGGAGGAGCGCACAGAGACAGAAGCAATCGTTCCCATTTGCGCATGCATACACACACACATCTATGAACTGCTGCTAGTGCACGTGGCGCGTACCTGGAAGTCCCCCGCCCCCTGGATGGTGACCAGCTGCGACGCCCGCAGACCCGCGCACCGTACCCATCCCGACAGCAGCAGCGAGCAGCAGGGCGGGGGCGCGCCTGCGGTGGCAGCAGTGGTGGCTGGCGGCGAGGCGGATGCGGGGCCGAGCTCCGCAGCCTCCACCATGAGCGCCGGGCGCTGGCGGCGCCAGTGTGGGAGGGTGGGGGCGGGGCGCTCGATCAGGTGGCGCAGCAGCTGCGCAAAAAGGGGATGAGGGGCCAGGTGCAGTGTGAGTCAGGCACAAGGCAGAGGGCAGGGGGCGGAGGCAAGCAGGGCAGCTGAGCGCGCGGCCTGGCCACCTTACAGGAGGCTGGGCATGGTCAGCAATGGAGTGGTGGTGTGGCTACGAGTAAGCAGATTGGCAAGCAGGAGGCAGAGGCACGGGGCACAGGGCGTGGCCTGCAGGGGTGTGTGTCAGAGAGCCATCAGCCATATGGACATTCTCTGGTGCGGGGCCTAGAGCTGGCTCATCCAGAGACAGGCAGAGGCGAGGGCAAGCACTGCAAGATGAATGTGCTGTTCACACAGTGGAGGGTGAGGGTCATCTTGTGTGCCTGTTCCATTGGTGCTGCTGCTGCTGTTGGGGCAGGAGGGGGGGGGGAGAGGGCTGTGGTCCATACCTGCAGGCACAGCAGCTGCAAGCTGCGCCGCCTCCAGATGATTCCATGCAGCCTGCCCATGGCTGCTCAGCCTGCCCACACACAAACTCTTTCACACTGCCATCCAGCTTGCCAGCACGACCACCCACAACATTCAGCCTGCCTAAAGCAACCTCCAACACTGCAAAAATGCAGTCTGCCCACAACCGTTCAACCTGCCTCCACACTCGCTTCCTCACTACAATGCAGTTTGCAAACACGACAACCTACAGCCATCCAGCCCGCCCACAGCAACCTCCCACACAGCAAACATCCAGCCTACCCACAATCGCTCAGCCCGCCCACGAGAAGTCACAACCTGTCCAGCCCCTCTCGCCCCCCCAACCACCAACTGCCTGCCCAAGCAACAAGTCCATCAGCCATCCAGCCTGCCCACGCAGCAGCCCCGCTCGGCCACTGGTCAACACAGCAGGGTGAGCAAATGCACACGCACTGCGGGCCAGAACACAGCATGCCACAATGTCATCCAGCACAAACACTCGCACACACAGCCAGCCTAGACGCCGCACGCTCTCTCCATCCCAGGATGCATGATGAATGATGCGCACCTGCCCGCAGTCGGGGGCGCTGTCCACTGGGTATGCGCGCTGCTCGCCCGCCAGCGCCGCGCCCACGGCTTTCTCCGCGCGCTTGCGGGCCGCGGAGCGCTCTTTCATGCTGCCTGCACAGGGAGCAGCATGAGCACATGTGCAGCGCACATTCCACTCGTGCGTGAGTCTGCCGCAAGGGGAGCAGCATACGCACAGCCAATTGCGTATGATTGCATGTGTATATATGTGCGAGCACACGTACAGGCGTGCGTGGGTGTGTGCTGCAAAAGTAGCAGCGCAGGAGGGCAGGGCCACACGCTGAGTCCGCGTAGCAGCGCCTGGCCGTTAAGACAGCGTGGCCTGTGCCTAGTGCAGGCGGGCACCGCATCATCCTCTGGTGAAACATTTGGGGCTGTGGCCGTTAAGACAGCGTGGCCTGTGCCTAAGTGCAGGCGGGCACCGCATCATCCTCTGGTGAAACATTTGGGGCTGTGGCCGTTAAGACAGCGTGGCCTGTGCCTAGTGCAGGCGGGCACCGCATCATCCTCTGGTAAAACATTTGGGGCTGTGGCCGTTAAGACAGCGTGGCCTGTGCCTAGTGCAGGCGGGCACCGCATCATCCTCTGGTGAAACATTTGGGGCTGTGGACGCAAGGCTGCTTGGAGGGGCTGCGTGTTGCAACTGTGCAGGACCCCTCCCCTCATTACTCCACAGCCCTGATCAAGCGTCCCGTCATCACACCACGTAGGGGAGCTGGCTTGGGCAGGGGCCACGCTTGCATGAGGGAGCAGCCACAGGCGCGGGCGCATCAAGTTTCCCGCAGCAGCGGCATGCGCCGTACCCCACTGCGGCACCGCCACCGAGGCATCAGCCGTCCCGGCCAGATGGGCTAAGCATGACTACGCAGACATTTAGGCTTGGCTCCTGGTGCGACGACTCGAAGCATCTAAGGCCATGCCCGTGCCAAGCCTGCAACCCGGCTCTCTTCCTCCCACGACGCACACCTGCAGAGTTGGCGTGGCCCCCGCCAGGGCTGTTGCTCACGCCCTGCACAGCCAGCACAGTCTCTGGCAGGCCCAGCGCGCGCAGCACGCCCAGCGCCATGTGGCCCTCAGCGTCGATGGTGGCGGCCTTCTCGCTGCCCGGCACAACCAGCAGCAGCACCTGCGCGCCACAAATGGGGCATCGCTGTGTGCCAAAAGCAAGCACATATGGCGCGGGATGTAGAAAGGGGCACAGGACGCAGGCTGTGGCGCGACCTCAGCGGGTAGTCTGCATACACAGCCGTGCGCGTCCCGTGGCAAGTTTGCCAGGACACACACACACACGCACATGCGTGCACACACAGACACAAACACACGCACACGTGCGCACACACATGCACATGCAACCACAGGCGCACCTCAGCGGCCCTGCCGTACTCCGCTACAGCCAAAGGGTCATTGCGAGGCAGGGGAGGGGGCAAAAGGGTGAGGCGCAGCTTTGGTCGCCCGGCGATGCCCACTGTTTGTGCGCGCAGGCCTGGAGCCGCCGTCGTGCCGCTCCCACTGCTGCTGCTTGGATGTGGAGCGCCTGCAGAGGGCCGAAGGGTTGAGGTGGGCCAAGCTCTGCATGCAATGCACTTGGGTAGCATGGGTGTGCAGCGCATTCCCCAACACAGCCGTGGCCATGCACTGTTTGCATGAGGAGCCCCTCGGAGACCCTGCCCTGCCCGTCTCAGCTTGGCAGGGCGCATAGCATGCTGGCATCCAAGCAGGGCCAAAGCAGGGCCAAAGCAGGGCCAGGCACGTGCCCGCTGGTGCGCCTGCACCTTCTTTGTTGTCATTCACAAAGCAGGGCCAGGCGCATGCCTGCTGGTGCGCCCGCGCCCTCTCTGTTGACATTCACAAAGCAGGGCCAGGCGCATGCCCGCTGGTGCGCCTGCACCCTCTCTGTTGTCATTCACAAAGCAGGGCCAGGCGCATGCCCGCTGGTGCGCCTGCACCCTCTCTGTTGTCGTTCACAAAGCAGGGCCAGGCGCATGCCCGCTGGTGCGCCTGCACCCTCTCTGTTGTCATTCACAGTGCCACAGGGTCAAGCGCATGCCCGCTGTCGCGCCGGGCTCGCACTGTGCGGTTGTGCTCGAGGGGGTCAGGGCCCAGGTGGGCACATGCTTGGAAAGTCACCCTTGCGGGGGTAACACGCCACGCAGCACGCATGCGCCGGAGTGGTCAGGCAGCACGCATGCTTGCGGGCACAGAGGAGGCACAGGCACGTAGACAGCCAACACCAACGCTCAGCAGCAGGGCACCCTGCTTCCTGGTCTGCGGGTCAAGGAATAAGGTGGGCATATACACCCCCACACACCCATACACACACATGCGCACGCACACAACATACACGAGTGCATGCATGGTGGCCTGTGGGCAGCCCTGACCCCCCTTTGCTGGCTCCTGGAACCACAGCCCAGCGAGGCGTGGCAGCAAGAGGTCGGGGAGGGAGGGCAGAGGCATGCGCCGCCCAGCCCCGCCGAGCTGCTCCCTGCTGCGCACGCGCCCTCAGGCTCACAATGCCCTGAGTGGAAGGCTGGGCATGGGACCTTGCCCAGGCGGGGCAGGCTGCACGCTTACCACTGGCCTCCTCGCCGCCCATGTCCACGTCGTCCACCTGCCCACTGGCCCCTGTGCCGCTCTCGCTGTGCCTTCGTGAGGCGGCGGCCGAGGCGGCGGCTGTCCCTGGGGGCGGCGTGTCACAAGCAGCCAGGAGGGCACGCCACATGCGCGCCACATCCACACCCTGGGGGCACAGGGGTGCAGGGACAAGGGCTGGTGGTGCTGGAGGGGGCGGCAGAACGCGCATGCTTGTCGCGGCATGCATGCGCCTTTTCAGGGTGCGCGAGCGGGTAGGATGCCCGTCACGCTGCGGCTGTCGCCAAGGGTGCTGAAAATCCGCCTTGTGCAATGCGTACCATTGCTTCAGAATTTGATGCACAGTCATGCAGTGTGCAGAAATGTGCGTGCCTGCGTGTGTGTGACTACTCTGCATGTTGTGTGAGCACACGCGCGCAAGTACGCACATTGAAGCATGTGCACATGTGTGCATGCATGTGTGAGCAGGCGCCAGTGCGCGAGCACCATTTGCAGCAGGCGCTCTTGAGCCCTGCTGCCGCACCAGCAGGTATCGCACGCGAGCTGGAATGAGCCAGACTTAGCACACCTGAGACAGGGGTAGCAGCCCTACAACAAGGGGGCTGCTCGTGGCACGGCGGCGCTTCTCCATGAGCTCCTGGTGCTTGGCGTTCCTGTCAGCCAGCCAGTGTATTTTAGGCGCGACATGAACAAGCGGCCAGGGCGGGAGACAGGCAAAGGATGCTTCAAACTTTTGCAGTCATTGAAAAGGACCACCTTTTATACACTTGTCCACTGCCAAGGGCCATGGAACTGTTCCGTTTTCCTTTCGCTCTCGAAGATTTGCAGCGCTAGCCGGGTGCATGAACAAAGGGAGCAGGTGAACTCGCCCCGCCCACGCCCAAGCACTGGCATTTGCTGGCATACCAGCATGCATTTGATGCACTGCAGTGCAAGCATCACGAAGTTGCCAAGGATGCTGCGATGTCTAGCACAGTCAACACACGTTCACTTGCTTGTCCAAGCTGTGTCAGGTGGACGGCGCTGAGGGAACTAGTACTCGTACAGACACAGTGCGCACAAGCAAGCAGACATGCTGTTTCGCATGACGGCTCAGAACGCTGGAGGCATGCACCTTTGCTGCTTAGTTGCCAGCATGCGCTCGAGTTTGCCACCTGCCACGTTGCCGGTGGCCTTGGCAGGTGCTCGGGGGCCCTCTCGAGCAAGCTTATGCTTCTCTCGAGCATTCAAGCCCTTGTTGCCAGATTTATGAGCCTTCGTATGTACAGGAGAAGATCCAAAGGAATGTGCAAGTCTTTGAATCACTGCCATGGGGCATGGAGAGGCTGAGCGAGAGCGAGCACACAGCAGCCAAGAAACCCTAGTGCGGGGGAATGGGCGGCTCATGATAGACACACATACTCACCTTGTTTTTTTGCCCATGGCCTGATGGAGCTCCCATGCTGCTTGAGCACCAACTTTCCGCTGATGGTTTCACGGCACGCCTCCACTACTACATATTTTAATCGAGCCTCGCATTATGCAATGTCACAGGCTTCTTTTTAAATAAGTAATGCTACGCTGCCGCTCTCATCCAGTTCAAGTGTCAGAGGCGAATAGCTTAGCCTCCTCTCCGCCTCAGAGCTTGGGTCAGGAACTCATTGGGGGCATAAAAAGCCTGAGTGCAGCGGCAATTGCGGAGGAGCAAACACCCGACACCAAGGAGTTGGAGCCCACGTTGCTAGCCGTGTCAAAGAGCGCCATCCGAGAGGCAGTATATTTTCGTAGCGACACCAACGAGTCTGATTTTAAGATGCCCGTAAATGACGCATCCCCCTTCAGCACGCTCCTGCGAGATGACGACTCCCTGCTGCGGGCTTCCTTCTTCAAGGTCCTGATAGGAGTGCTCGCTTCTAGGTATCCTGGAAGATGGTCAGATAGCTGGCTAAGCAAGTTCAAACTGCCCTTGTTTCCCCCACCCAGGTCTTGAGCCACCATCACCCCAACCTGGCGAAGAAGGTGGACGTCATTTATGCGCTGAGCCAGGTATGACTTCTAGGGCGGCTCAAGCTGTCTCGGAAATGTGAGCACGCCATCCGAGCTCGTCCGAGATGGCAACCGGTTCACGTGTAGGGTGATTGTTTGATAACCCTCCAATTCAAGAGGAGTAGGCTGGCGCCAGATGCACATTGCCTAGGGGGCTACTGAATCTTGCCTGCTGTGCTGCGTGCGCGCAGGCCTGGACCACCAGCAATGACAATTCGGACTTTGAGCTGTGAGTCTCAGGTGGCCAGCCAGGGTTTAGTGGGCGCTGTGCGAGCTGCATGCTGTGCTCCCACACCAGCAGCATTGCTTCTGCACGCTTTAAGACCGGTGGTGCAGAATGCATGTGTCATGACGTCTCACAATCCAAAGCATGCTGTGCGCAGCCCCAGGCGGCTGGAAGGAACCCGTCAGCAAAATCAGAACCATCCTGCGGGCCAGGCATGGGTATGATGTGCTAGCCCATGAAGATAAGACCTATTAGCTAGTACAAGTGCTGCAATGGCTGCTTCGGTGATGGTGATGGCACTGGTGACTTGCCCTGGCTGTGTCAAGCACCTGCAGCCGCCCCTGGGCCATACATCCAATGCAAGCTCATCAAGCTGACTGATTGCCTCCCTCCCCCTGCCTCAGGCTGGAGAAGTACTTGTCCAGCTTGAAGCCTGAGGAGACAATCCTGGTGCGTGCGCCTGCAAGCCCCCTCTCGTGGACGCCAGTCACACCCGCTTGAGTGGGCTGGGCGGCTGGTTTCCCTCAAGAGGCCGGCGCGATGGGCTGGTGCCTGAGGCGCATACTACCATGTGAATGCAATTTCTAATGGAGGGGCAGGGCCCTCTCTCTGCTGCATGCCCACACCAGCACTTGCCGAATGGGAGCTCTGCCTAGCAGCTCTGGACTGTTCTTCACAAAAGGGCGGCGCGCGCTCAGCGCTGCGTGCTGCAAACGCACGCATGCATGCAGGTGGCCAGCTCCTTCTCACACATGCTCAACCTGCACAACCTGACCGAGGAGGTGAACTCCAGCCAGACGGAGCGTGCGGTTCGGCTGGGGGAGGTGAGCGGGTGGTGGCCAAGCACGCCTGCCTGGCCCGCATGCCCGCGTGCAGCAGCAGGACAAAGCAGGAGAGAGAGGAGGGGCCTTCTGTCAGGCCAGGCCATGTCCATCCTCTGTTGCTGTCGCTGCTCGTGGGGTGTGGAATTTGTGCGTGTCTTCAGTGTGTGTGTCACATGCATTATGTGTATGCCCAGTAGGTTCACTAGCATGCCTGTGGGCCTGCTGGCGCATGCAGGTGGAGAACCCTGTGCGCACCACCAACAAGTCGCTGCTCAAGCTCACAGGGGTTAACGGCTACACTCCGGAGCAGGTGTACCAAGTGAGCAGGGTGTGCTGGGCCGGAGGGCGCTGCCACCTGGGGGGGGCCGCCTTGGACAAACAGTTGCCCTGGCAAATGGTGCCTTCCCGCTCAGGAGCGCCCCCTGCAGCTCAGGAACATTTAAACCGCCAGCCCAGCCCAAACCCAACCTCCAGCCCCATCAAAACCAAGCGCCACTGCACTCAGGCAGAGCCTTGGCTTGTGTGAGGCTGGCGACTGAACGAGTGCCGCCTGAAGGCAATGTACCCACTTGCTTTTGGTGCACCAGCTGGCCTGCGTGAGCATGAGTTCGCTGCCTGCTGTCCAGAATGCTGGGGGTGGTCCGTACGCGGCGTGCGCTCCTCGCTGCGCCTTCAACAGGCAGTCGCTCTGCATGTCACCACCAGGAGAGTGCTGGTAGTAGGGGCCCTGACAGGCACGTGGGTCAGGGTGTTCTGTGTGTGTTTGCGCGCGTGCTGAGTCTCAGTTTCTGGCCAGGCCTGCTGTTCGTGTCTGCGGGCCTGCCCTTTGCACACACGTAAGCACAGTGCGCACCCCACCGCTCGCATGTTGTTCCACACCTTGTGCCCCCCCCCTCAGGCACCTCGGCCATCAGGCGCTTCAAAGCGCACGGCCCGCGCCCGCTCTGCTGCGCGCTGCCCACCGCCAAACCCCCTCCCCACCTCCTCCCCGGAGTGGCAGCGCTCACTCAGCAGTTGCGCCAATCAGTGCATGCGAATGCGCACACACGTGTGGGTGGGCATATGACCACAGGGTCCCAACAGGCAGCTACATCGGGCATCGTGCCCTTGCTTCCTGCATGCCACACCCAGCTGCCCCTCCCCAACAGCCCACTACTACCCTGCCCTGCCCTGCCCTGCCCTGCCCTGTGTGCCCGCAGCACCTGTCCAACCAGTGCGTGGAGCTGGTGCTGACCGCGCACCCCACCCAGGCGCTGCGCGCCAGCCTGCTCAAGAAGTACGCGCACGTCAGGCGGGAGCTGGACAACCTGCACAACAAGCGCATGAGCCCGTATGAGAAGGTGCGCGCAGCCCAAGGGGGGTGGGGCTGTGCGGCGGACGCTCCACGCGCCTCACAAGCACATCGTACGGGTGGGACCCGCCTGTGGTGTGCGTGGGACTTGTCTGCTGTCCTGGGGCGTGCGTGTTTGCTGTTCAGGGGTGTACACTTCTCTGGAGGGTGCATGAAACTGGTCCGCTGCCCTTGCCCTTGCCCTTGCCGGCTGCGGCAGCAGCGGCAGCTGGTGGTGGTGCTGCTGCTGCTGATGATGATGATGCTGCTGCAGCAGCCATTTCCCAAGAAGCAGCTGTGTGTGTTCAGGTTCAGGCTGCACGCCCTGCGCGCCGCTAAGAGCTCCCCCGTTAGGAGCCAACCCACACCATGTTGCCCACACCATGTTGCCCACAACATGTCGCCCACAACATGTCGCCCACACCATGTTGCCCACACCATATGTTGCACACACCATGTTGCCCACACCATGTCGCCCACACCATGTTTTTTTCCTCATGGGAATAAACGCAGGCCCCTCATTCATGTAAACTTAAGTTGCCCACACCATGTCGCCCACACCATGTTGCCCACGCCATGTTTTTTCCTCATGGGAATAAACGCAGGCCCCTCATTCATGTAAACTTAAGTTGCCCACACCATGTCACCCACACCATGTTGCCCACGCCATGTTTTTTCCTCATGGGAATAAACGCAGGCCCCTCATTCATGTAAACTTAAGTTGCCCACACCATGTTGCCTGGTGCCCCTCGAGCAGCTTCGCAGCGCCTGCAAATCTGGGGCGGGCGCCTTGCAGCCGCTCCTGGGAGAGAGGAAAGCCCAACACAGCCTTGTGCCCGTGCCCCCATCCACTCATCCACAGCGCAGCACGCACATGCACCTTTGGGGTGCTGCCCGCGGGGCTGGCGCCACCCCCCCTGCTGTCCCCCCCGCCTTGTCCTCCTTCTCCCCCCTTCCATTGCCCACCATGCACGCCGCACCGTGTGCACACATTTGTGTGCAGATCGAGGCCATGGAGGCCATCAGGAGCTATGTGGAGTCGGCATGGCGCACCGACGAGATCAGGCGGCAGAAGCCCACGCCACAGGTGCGTGTGCACACCCATTGGCTGCGCGCGCAGCTCCGCCTGTGGGCTGTTGACATGCGGCCACCAAGCCCAGTGCATCCTCCACAACCAACCCACAGGGTTGGCATGAGCGCATGACACGCCTCCACATGTGCGCCAACGTGCGCCCACACAGGCACAAGGTACGCGTTTATGGCACATGATGGTCGACGTTGGACGTGCCTGCCTCTTGTCCTCCAGCATTGGCCTTGGCTGCCTCCCTTTGAATGCCGCCCTCCTTTGCAAGCAGCCTTCTTTTGGGGGGCCCTCGCAGGCAGTGTAGAGCAGCCCAGGCAGCAACAGGGCATGTGCCTTGCTGCCGCCAAGAAGCACTTTCTTCTTGCATTGACACAGCCGCAGCGCCAGCAGCACCACTGCCCACATGAGGCGCGCACCGCACATGCGCGTGCGTGCCCATGCAGGCTGCCTGCGCCGCTCCAGCACCCTGAGAGATGCCATGTGTGCACGCGCGTGTTGGCACTCGTATGCGTGGCACTCATACACATGGCACCCTTCTGTGTCACGCAGGATGAGATGCGAGGCGGCATGACGTACGTGAACTCCGTGATTTTTGACATGATCCCTGTGTTCCACCGCCGCATCGACACCGCGCTCGCAAACCTGGGCCAGCCGCGCCTGCCTCTCAGGCACACCCTGTTCAAGTTTGGCAGCTGGATGGGTGGTGACAGGTGCGCGCAGGCTTGCCCGCTGGGTGCGTTTTGTGTGTGTTTGTGTGTGTGTTGTGTTGTGTGCACGTGCGTGTGTTTGGGCGCGCACAAGCAAGTACATGTGCATGTACCAAGTGGCTCTGACAGGGCATCAGTACAAGACACATGCTTTAGTTGCCCCTTGTACCTGCCTGCTGATTCGGTGGGGCGCCGAGCTTGTTTGGCGTGAGAGCTAGTACGAAGCACGTGAGCTAGTACGGAGTGTGAGAGCTGAAGGCCTGGAGGCGCTTCTACTCGAGCCTGCCACCCCGGGGATTGCACAGGCTAGTCTGGTTGCCTTGTTATGAAGGGCGCAATAAAGACAGCACAACCATGGCTTTCTTATGCGCCATCTTATGGCACCTGGGTCCCTTGCAAACAGGGCGCAGCCGGGTTGTGGCCAGCAAACTTGAATCAGTGACCAAGCAGGCTGCGTCAGCCTTCCGGGTATGGTTGGTGCCTTTGCGTGCGCGGGGCTTGGTTGGTGTGCTCATGGGTCAGCGGCCCAGCCCTGACACACGCCGCGTGGGCGCTTGGTGCTGCTGTGTGCAGGGACGGCAACCCTAACGTCACCTCCGAGACGACGCGTGACGTGGTCATCATCGCGCGCCTTGAGGCCGTCAACTCCTACTTCCAGGTGAGCAGCCTCCCTGCATGCCCCTGGGCCGGCGCGCGCTGCACCTCCTGCCGCCCTGCGCCCTGCGCTGGTGCTGCCTGCACCTCCTGCCGCCCTGCGCCCTGCGCTGGTGCAGCCTGCACCTCTGGTTGCCTGGGTGTCAGAAAGAGGAAGAAGCACCCGTGACCCTTGCTGCTGCCCTGCATCTCATGCTGGTACGCGCGTGCAGCAGCGCGCAGCGCAGGTATGGGAGAGCCAAACCATGACTGTTTGTGTCGGCCATAGAGCTGTAGGGTGCTCTGAGCCCTGGGCTGCCTTCACCAGCAAGTGCATTGCCACAGGAGGAGTGTTGTACACTTTGATTTGTCTTTTACTGATGAGTTGTGGTTAGGGCGAGGCAGGCAAGCAGGAAATCGGCGCAGGATGTGCTCGCTCTGCGTGGGGGCCATGCCCACCAGCACTCCCATGTGCCGTGACAGATGCACGCCCGCCAGCCTCACCCTCCCCACCAGCTGCAACCCGCTCTTTGCTTGTGTGTGTGTGTGTGAATGTGTGCAGGCCATTGAGAAGCTCATGTTTGACCTCAGCGTCTGGCGTTGCTCGCCGGAGCTCAAGGTGCGGGGGTGGTGCAAGCTCCACAGTCTGTCCGGATTTCCGCGTGTGCACGCCTAATCTATTACATGTGCACGCGTGTGCGCGCGATGCGCACGTGCCCCTGTCTGCATGTTCTCAATCAATAGAGGCTGCAAGGCAGCAAACACATACGTACGGCTGCCCTTGCGCAGCAGCATGACAGGGGCAGCGTGCTGCATCTGCCACAGCCCTCTGCATGGTGCCTGTGGTGTACCGCACAGTGGGCTGGTATGCAGCACCACAGCTGCAGGAGTGCTCAGCCCAACTTGGAAGAGACCTGGTGGCCCCCCTCTAGTGCCTCTGCCCTCTTACCTATCAGCCCACTGACTTCCCAGTGTCACGGTGTGTGTTCCAGCCTCTTGCCTTGGCTCTTCCCCTGGCTACCCTCCCCTGGATCTTCCCCTGATGCTGGTGCATCCATGCGCCAACCCCATTGCCCTGGCAGTGTGCCCCAACCGCACATATGCTGTGGTCACATTGGCCGTGCGTGCGCAGGAGTACGCGACGAGGGTGGCGTCGGCTGAGGAGCGCGACGTGGCGCGCGTAAGCGAGATGCGGAAGAAGCGCAACTACGCTGACTTCTGGGTGCGTGAGCACGAGGGAGCTCTCTGGGGCTGGGACCGCGCGCTGAGTGTCTGCGGGGGCTGGCAACGCCTTGCCTTTTTTTGCTTTGCTGTAAGCTTTGTTTGTGACATGCCGGCTAAGCAGGCTGGCCCAGCTGATGACTCCCGCCTGTGCTGCCGCCGCCGCTGCAACCAATACCGCCGCTGCTGCAGCTGCTGTTGCTGCTCAGGTTGAAGTCTATTGCAACCTGCTAATGTGGTGCATTGACAAGCAGTTGCCCAGATGCCGTTGTCCACACGCTGCTGCTGCAGCGGCGGCAGCGGCGGCGGCAGCCCGCATCTCGGCGCTGCCACTTTGGGGCCATCTGCGTCGCTGCTGTGCAGTGTTTCCCCGCATCTCAGTGCTGCTGCTGTGCTGCAACCCCTCATGCTGGCCCTGGGGCCAGCAGACATGGCTGCACCCTAGCGCCCCAACGGTGCTTGCAGCTGCTGCATATGCTTGAGGGCTGCGTCCGGCTCACCCCGAGTGTCGCTCAGGTTGCAGGTGGCTCAGGCTGCGCGTGCTTGAAGACTGTGTCTGGCTGAGGCTGCATGTACCTGGAAGGCTGTGTCTAGCTTAGGATGAGTGTGGCTCAGGTCCTCCCAGCCGCACGCATCAGAAGCAAGAAGACGCCGCGAGCACGATGCTGTGCACCCCAGCAGCAGTAACCGCGGCGGCAGGGCCTGGGCACTTGCAGCAGCAGGAGGCGCGCCAGCCACCCCGCCTGGGCATGAGCTGCACCTCATAAACCAATGGCCTGCGGGCAGGTGCATGCGCAGTGGGCATGCGCACTTGGGGAATGCCCCTGGCCCACGCGCGCGTGTGCTGCAGCCTTGTGCTAGCCAAAGACCTGCGTGCGTGCGTGCGCTGGCGCCTTGCGCAGGGCCCCATCCCCCTCACCGAGCCCTTCCGCGTCGTGCTGTCGCACCTCCGCGACCGCCTGTACCGCACTCGCGAGGTGCGCATGGGCGGGCGTGACGCGCTGTGACAGAGGGGGTGGCGTGAATTATGCGCGTGTGAGTGCGTGTGTGCTTGCATGTGTGTGTGCGTCGATGGAATCAGATGATGAGATGCGCTGACTTGGGCCGGCAGGTGTGGGGCTGGCACGTGTGTGGAGGGGGGGGGCTCGTGTGCCTCAAATGGGAGGCTGGCACTGTGTGGTAAGGGCTGGTGCGTGTGGGTGCGTGTGTTGGGGGTTGTTCATGGAATGAACCAGTGCAAGCTAACTGGAGCAGGAAAATGTGTGGGTGGAGGTGTGCGGGAGGTGGAAATGTGCCAAGAGTGTGCGAGTGGAAGTGTACCAGAGGTGGGCATCTATGTATCAGCTGGTGGGTATGTCGCATACCATGGGCGTGCTGCGTGCTGGCAGGAAGTTGCGCATGTGCGGATGAAAGCATGCCAGAGGTGGGCATCCTTGAATATGTAAGGAGCTGGTGGGTATGTCACTCACCATGGGCGTGCTTCGTGCTGGCAGGAGGCGGCGCATGCGCGAGAGGGGTCGGTGGGTCTCAAGGGCTGCCAGCCTGATGCGCAACCTGATGCGCAGGAGGACAGGGGGCCGTGCCATCGGCAAGGCAGCAGTGCCTGGGCCCACCTGATGGCCCACACACACATACCTTTCCTGATGGCCCACACACACATACCTTTCCATCGGCAAGGCAGCAGTGCCTGGGCCCACCTGATGGCCCCCACGCACATACCTTTCCTGATGGCCCACCTGATGGCCCACCTGATGGCCCCCACAAACATACCTTTCCTGGTCCGCGATGCTGCCCGCAGGTGCTGCACCAGTGCCTGGTGCACCCGGGCGCCAACGTGCGTGCCACGCTGCTGGAGCACGGCGCCTTCACCACCATTGACGAGCTGTACGAGCCGCTGAAGCTGATGTGAGTGTGCGCGTTCGGGTGCGGGTGCAGGGCGCAGCAGGGTTGGGGGGGGGGGGAAAGGCCTGTAGGTGCATGCACGCGACAAAGGGCCCATGTGCTGCCCCACAAGCTGCACACCATATGCCAGTTTGCATGCACACCCTGGATCTTTGCTGCAGTGTGCGTGCCCTGCATCGCATCCAGCAGCTCTTCTGCCACGCGCCCGAACCAACTGGCGCAACCAACTCATCCCACACGGCTTCTGCTACTTCCTATCCATGCTTCACGCTATTCCACCTGCCAGGCAACACAGCACGCTTTGATCCCTGCCTCACTGAAACCTCAAATATACCTGCGATAAAGACCAGGGTTTGCACCGCTGGTGAGCAGGTCAAGGACGCTCTTAGCTGGGCTGTAGGCAGTGCTGATGTCCGCCATGTCCGTACCTGCATCATGCCTCGCTGCACTCCCCAGCTTGCAGCCAAGCTTGATACAGCTCCCTTGGCACTTTTCAGACGTCACCTGAACAACCACCTTATGTGGTTGGGCTGAGAATGGGGCTTTCCCCGGGCAGCGCGGGCTGGCTAGGGAGTTCTCTATAATGGAATTGGTAAACCTGCATCCCATTACGTCCCGGTTGCTTACCCCTCCCATTGGCCACGCACCCATGTGCACCTCACACACTCCCCATGTGTGGGCACTCCCCATGGGCACACATGGGGACACATGGGCACACACTCATGGGCACACATGGGCACACTCCCCATGGGCACTCCCCATGTGCCTCTGCCCCCTCTCGCCCGTACGCCAACCTCCCTAGGCCCTGCCGCCCTCTGTCCCTTGCCCGCGCAGGTATGATTCCTTGCACAACACCAAGGACGAGAGCGTGGCCAATGCGCGCTTGCTGGATGTGATCCGCCAGGTAAGGAGATAGGAAAGGGAAGGGGGGGAGAGAGGCGCTGCTGGCAAGCAGGCCCTGCCCAGCCCTGCACAGACCTGCTGCAGGCCTTGGCAGAGGTGGAATCCCTGCGTGCACTAAGCGTGTGGGTGAGGTGGTGTGAGGGCTTGTGCGAGAGGGTGAGAGTGGCCCTGCTTGGTTTTGCGGGGACGAGTCAGCCTTTTCGGCGCCCAGCTGAATCCAGAAAAGGCTCTGGATCACACACACAGGACCAAAAGCAGGTGCAGGCAAGCTTTTCATGCGCACGTACACGTACGTACACACACGCGCGCGTACACAGACGCTCATATGCACACGCACATACTCACACGCACACATGCACACATGCATGAGCAGGCACTCAGACAGATGTTTGCTGATGCAAGCCCTCGATGTGCACTTGTGCAGGTCAGCACCTTCGGGCTGAGCATGACAACGCTGGACATCCGGCAGGAGAGCACGCGGCACTCGGAGGTGATGGACACCATCACCAAGTACCTGGGCCTGGGCTCATACATGGAATGGGATGAGGTGAGGCTTTTGCGGGCACGGAAAGGGAGGGGAGGCAACGGTGCGCCTGAAATGGAGAGGGAGGTGGACGTCGTCAGATGGGAGGGGGGGTTGTGAGGGTCGTGCATGGAATGGGAGCGAGGTGAGACTCCGCGCACACACACGCACACGCACGCCCAGGCACACACGCACACAATCCTCCTCCACCTCCACCTGTGTGCACCGCCCGCCCTTGGCCATATGCTGCAGGCCCAGCGCATGGATTTCCTGGTGAAAGAGCTGAAGGGAAAGCGGCCGCTGCTGCCGCCCTGCATGGAGACCACGCCTGACGTGCAGGAGGTCATCAACACCTTCAGGTGAGTGGCCACATGCGCGCATGCATGCACACACGCACGCAGGTCATGTAGCGCATCACGCATGCTTAGCACGGACTCTCGGACTGGACAAGTAGCACAGCGCCAATGCAGCTGAGGCTGCTTGCTGGTGCTGTACGCTGTGGGATACCTGCCTGCCTCCCTGCCGCTTCACCCACGGAGGGCAACTGCTCATATGCTGCGCCGCCGCCATGCCTGCTGCTGCAGCAGTGCAGCTCATGCGGTTGCTTGCTGCCTGCCTGCCCCAGTGCCCAATGATGGCCTCTGCTTATATGCTGCGGCGCCCTGCGTTTTGTCCATGCCAGGGTGATCGCGGAGCTGCCAACCGATTCGCTAGGCGCATACATCATCAGCATGGCGCGCACGGCCTCCGACGTGCTGGCGGTCGTGCTGCTGCAGCGCGAGTGCGGCGTGCGTGAGATCCTGCGCGTGGTGAGTGCGGCGCAGCTGTGTGTGTGTGCTGTTTTTATGTGAGGAGATTAAGAGATGGAGGGGGCAAGGCCGTCAGGGTATCATAGGATTGGCAGCAACAAGTCGTTCACGTAACGTGTGGAGTACATGCTATGGCATGTGCTGAAGGTCACCTTGACGGCAAGCACAAGCCTTGCAGGGGTTGCATATGTGTGTGCACGTGCACTTTGTAGAGTGAGCATGGCTTGAGGATGTTTCTTTGCAGCATGGCCTTCTGACGTCAATGGAAGTAAGAGAGGAGGAGGAGGCGCCAACCTGCAGCGCCCGGTTGCAAGTATGGGCCCCGCTTTTGCTGCACACCCTCTGTGTGGGGCACCGCTCAAGCACTTGGGCCGCACACCTGGGCGTCCACGGCCTTGAGAGCAACCCTTTGATGGCCACTCATGGCCGCCGCATCAGAGCGCCTGTGGTCAACATGGAACCCCGCCTGCATATGCGCTCATCTGTGCCTACCTGGGGCCAGCACGCTGCGCAGCGAGGGCCGGCTTGTTCCTACTCTTGCGGTAGGACCGGAAGCACCCTGTGCAGCGAGGGCTGGCTCGTGTGCACTCTTGCAACCCACACGCTTGCTCAACCCCCAGATGCCTGTTGACCGGTCTCTTGAGCGCAGATGCAGGGCATCAGCCCACAGAGGAGTGCCTCATATGCCACCTGTGGTGCATCCCCTGCATCCCGTGCTGGGCCAGGCCCTGAGTGGTTGCCCTGCGTGCCCCCCCCTCGCTCGTGTTGTGTGTGGACGCAGCACACAGCCTCTGCGCGCCTTATGCTGCGCGCCGCCCGCAGGTGCCTCTGTTCGAGACGCTGGATGACTTGAACAACGCGCCCGGCACCTGCCGCCAGCTGTTCTCCAACGACTGGTACAGGACGCACATCAAAGGCGTGCAGGAGTGCATGATTGGTGAGCGCAGCTGCTGCTGAGGTGTGCGTGCATGGCCACAAGGGCTGGCCGGACTCGATGCATGCGGGGCGCGGGCACGTGTGCACGTACGTGCCGAGGGCGTGCACAGGCATGTGTGGTTGACGGATTTTGCAGGGGCACTGGTAAATTTGTCAAATAGAGAGGTGTGCAGTCATCTTGCATGTGGCACATGGAATGCAAGGGAGTACAGCCTGGCGCACTTGCCCTTGAGGCTTGTTGGGAATGTGGTCGTACTGGCACGTCGTGGAGCGTATCCCACCTACAATTCCTCCAGGATATCTTGTGCACACGCACAGCTTGATCCCCCTCGCCAATGCCAATTCCCAAGCCTTGCAACACAACACACACGCACACGCTCACACATGCACCACACATACTGGCTGACACATGCACACATCGGCATTCACATACACGCGCACACGCAAACATGAAGGCACACAGATACATGCACGTACACGCGCACGCACATCCACACACGCTCTTACGCGCCCGAGTGCACATCCTTGCCCGCGCCCGTGCAGGCTACAGCGACAGCGGCAAGGATGCCGGCCGGCTGGCGGCCGCGTGGGCGCTGTACGAGGCGCAGGAGCAGCTGGTGGCGGTGGCCAAAGAGCACGACGTCAAGCTGGTGTTGTTCCATGGCCGTGGTGGCACAGTGGGGCGGGGTGGCGGGCCCACGCACCTGGCCATCCGCAGCCAGCCCGCTGGCACCATCCAGGTGTGTGCGCGTGCACACAGGCTTGCGTGTGCGTGCCACTGCTGTGGCGGCTGTGGCTGCTGCTGCTGCTGCTGCTGCTGCTGCTGATGATGATGATGATGATGAGCAGGGGTTGAAGGGATTCATGGGGAGGCTTGGACATGTGTGGTGAGGGGAGGAAGGGCGTGAGCCCATTCACAACTGCCTGTGCGAGTTTTAATGAAGGCTTACCCATGCTTGCTAGTGTTAGTGGACTTGCAACTGTACACGTTGAGACTCGGCTTTTAGTGCAAAACTGGCCGGTGCTTTGTGCGCACACACATAGAAATACATGCATGCATACATGCATGCCTGCATTTCCCATGCACATGAGCAGCGTGACATGAGGGCATCATCTGTGCAGTGGGTCATGATGAGGCGGCTCGAAGCAGAGGGCCCGTGCAAATGGCAACAGCCCCGGTGAATGACATACGACTCGCTGCAGGCAATGGGGCTATTGATGCGCCCCAGGCGTCGGAACACACAAGCGCCCCTCACTCGCATCCCAGCCGCGCACGCGAAGTCACAGGCCTGGGTGCGCGCGCGCTCAGCGCCTGATGCAGCTGCACGCATGCGCGCGCTTGTGCGCAGGGCACGCTGCGCGTCACCGTCCAGGGGGAGATCATCGAGCAGCAATTTGGAGAGCGGGAGGTGTGCTTCCGCGCGCTGGACCTGTACACCAGCGCGGTGCTGGAGGCCTGCCTGGACCCGCCCCCCGCACCCAAGCAGGTACGTGCACGCGGGTTTTCGCGCATGAATCGCGCGCATCGCTGCTCGCGGCATGGCCTGTAGGCACTGCTGCTGCTGCTGCTGCTATGCTGCTGCTACTGCTGCTGCTGTAAGGGCGCATGTGCGCGCCTGCGCTTGCGCCCCTCCCCTCTGCTGTGCCTGCCCTGTGCCCGCCCTGGGCACGCCTGCCGCCCACCCGCAACACCACAGCCAGCATGTGCTGCACTGCTGCCCTCCCTCCCTGTGGCTTTTGGGTGTCATCCGCACGTGGCTCGCCTCATGCCCTCACACGCCTGCTGTCGGCGGTGAAGCCTGTTCAGTGTAACAGGAAGGGGTGGGGGTACTGCGTCGTCTGGGCCCTGGAGGCCAGTGTTGGCTCTCACCTGATGAGAGGTCTGATTGGTTGAGGGCATGTGGAGGCGCACCACCACTCAGGTCTCATGTTGGTGGGAGCTTGCTGCTGCAGCCACTGGAGCCGGACGGTGTGCGCACATGGATTGGCCCGTGCAGCGCCAGTTGCCGTGACCCCACCTCTCTCTTCCTGCAAGCGCACCGCGTGCTGTGTCCTCAAGCTGCACCAACGGTGCCAAACCAACCCGCCCTACCCGCCCTCCACCCACACGCCGCGCACCTCCCCCGCCCTGTGCGCGCACGGCCCACAGGAGTGGCGCGACATGATGGTGCAACTGACCAAGATCTCATGCGAGGAGTACCGCAACCTTGTGTTCAGGTGCGAGAAGCACTGCAATTTGTGTGACGAGTGCTGCACCCTTGCGGACTCTGTCTCCGTGACGGGCGCCCCTCTCCTCAGTCGCCCTTGTGCCCTCTGCTGCCCGCTCCCACAGCCTTTATGCGCCCCTCCCTCCCCCTCGATTTGCTGCTCCTGCCCCCCCCCCCC
>LKMJ01001364.1_pt1 | contig 21416 bp, 27 predicted proteins | sample 643391 | NCBI WGS metagenome assembly LKMJ01 (sample SAMN04112250, study PRJNA286221) | soda lake metagenome | biome: soda lake; feature: Kulunda Steppe; material: water; isolation source: sample PL-Br10 brine of Picturesque Lake | place: Russia: Kulunda steppe | collected 2010-07
AAAAATTACGCCTAGAATAATGATGATTAAGCCTTTCAAATTCATAACAAAAACTTGAGTTTCCTACAAGCAAAAAAATTACTGTAGCTAAACTAAACCTTTGTTAACACTTCATATCCGATAGACATTCAAAATTAATTCAAGGCTAGAAATTAAGTCTCCAGTATGGAGAAGAGATTTTTACCGTTAATTGGATTTGTTATGGCAGCTTTCTGATTTAATTTTTCTCTCTTAATTTGTTAGCGAAATCTTCGTTTGAGCTATCTTTTTGCTTTGTGGCCCATTTATCGAAGAAGTCATCTAAGACTTTCTTATTGTGGTCTGATAGTTCGGAGGTTTTCAGCGAGTTTTGGATAAATGTATTCTAAGTTTTCGTACTCTGTCAACTTTTGTTCCCCTTTAGGCGAACGCAGAGCGGTCCTCTATACAAACCGAGTTATTAAGGTCAGTAGTTCTAAGGACAGAAAGAGTCACATGGACTATTTGGTCCACCCGGGATTCGAACCCGGGACCGCCGCCTCTCTCGAGGCTCACTACACAGGCCTTTTTAGGCGTGTTTTCTGTGTAATGGTCCTTATAAGGACGGTGCTCTAACCCCTGAGCTAGTGGACCTTTTGTATTCTGTATGAAGAATTTAGCCCTGATAATCTAAAAAAGGCTTTTCTCTATTGCGGTCAAGTTAATAAATCTTGGACTGGTAGTTAAAACTGTAGAGTTCTAAAGGTGTTGATATGATGCAGATGACTAATCCACAGCAACAACAGTACGACCGAGGAATCACGATTTTCTCGCCGGACGGCAGACTTTTCCAAGTCGAATATGCAAAAGAAGCAGTCAAAAAAGGAGCAACAGCGCTCGGAATAACATACGAAAACGGAGTAGTGCTAGCGGCAACAAGAAGCACGCCGGAACTACAGGTCCGTAACCCTGAAAAAGTATTCAAGCTTGACGACCACATAGGAGTCGCAACCTCAGGCCTGGTAGCAGACGGCAGAACACTGGTCGACGAAGCCAGGAACGAGGCTCAGAAACATTTAATGACTTTTGACGAAGAAATACCGACATCAGTGCTAGCAACTTTCATCGCTGACAGATGCCAACAGTTCACCCAGTACGGAGGAGTAAGGCCTTACGGTTTATCCACAATTTCAGGCGGAGTAAAAGATGGGGAAGCAGAAGTATACCATACAGACCCTTCGGGAACACTTTCACAGTGGAAAGCAGTTGCAATCGGGAAAGGCCGGCAAAAAGCTAAGGAACACTTAGAAGAAAACTGGGAAGAAGGCCTAGATCAAGAAGCAGCGATTGAAATTGCTGTAGAAGCTTTGAGCGAAGGAGAAGAGGACATCGAACTGAAGAACGTTGAACTTGCAGTTCTGAACACTGAAGAAGATTTCAAACGCTATTCTCCGCAAGAACTCGAAGACCAAGGCGTAGAACTTTAAGAGAAGATCTACTTTAGGCCTCTTACCCATATTTTTCCTCATTTAATTTTCTCTATAAGAGCTAAAAGGAACGAGAAATGAGCCTTAAAGCTAATTATGTTGAAAACTATATACACAATATAAAATGCAAGAGGAATAGAGTATTATTCAGATTGTTATGAAATTAAATGATCTTGAAAGGATGGGTAGGCGTCGTTTTCTTGAAACAATGGCTGGGGCTGGAGTTTCAGCAACAACTCTGGACTATTTGGATCAAAATGAAATTAGGGATATCGTTGACGATCCGGAAAAAGAAGCCCCATTTGTAGCTAAAATACGTACTAGAAAGGATGTAAAATCCGTAGAAGAGCCAATTTATGATACAATCGAACGAGAGGAATGGAGAGAAGGCAGGCGGCTCTAGATGTTAGAGACAGAGTTAGTGAAATAATAAACCAGGAATACGATCAAGGTTTGACCCTGTTCCAGGAGGTCAAAGAATTTCGGTGAGTACTGATAATGCTGGTACTCTAATGGGAAAAATGAATAGTAATACTCATGGTGATGGCTGGGTAACATCAGGTCACGTTGTAGATGGATACAATTCAGCATATGAAACAGTAGGCCCAAATAGCATACGGTATCTCGGCAGTATAGAAGAAGTAATAGATGATGGTAACATAGATTGTGCATTCATAACCGAGGGTCAAGATTCCGCTAGCCAAATTAGTGATGAGAACAACTCAGAGAAAGAACTTGATGTGGTTGGATACATACCTGACTCGGCTATTGAAAATTATGTGGGAGATCCGTCTATAGAGGTCTCTGCTCAAGGATATAGTAGTGGTAGATTGTCAGGAACAATAGAAAGTGTGCGAGGTTCTCCAACTGAGGCACTAGTTATAGATCCATATATGGATTCGGGTGACTCAGGAGGACCTATATTTGAAACAAATGCACAAGATGAAGCTTGGTTTTATGGATCAATTAAAGGCGCATGGCCTATAAATAACACTAGAGGAACCACAATTGAAACCATCATGGATGAATTGAATTTGAACATGCCCTAATCATGATATCTGATAAAACATTACACAGATTGTCAGTATTTTTTATTATATTGACAGCTATAATTGCGTTAGGATATTCTGTTTTTTACATATATAGTAGTCAGTTTCAAGCACAGCCTATTTTACCAGTGGAGCAGCCTGAGATTGAAGCATCCTATGATGCTGAGAGCGAAGAGCTTGAATTGGAGATTGCGGACGGTTGGTTTACTAACTGGAGGAGCAGTTATGTGAAATTTGAACAGAATGATACGGATACTTTTACTCTTCGCAGTAATGGTGAGGAGAAGGAGACTGTTTACTGGGCGAAAGATGGCATACTTGCTTTGAACTCTGAAGGCCTAGTACGTTTCCCGCTCAGACATGGTGCAACAGTCACGTTAGATATGGAGAGGCCTCGTATCTTAATGATTAGGACTCTGGCTGAGAGTCAGGAGGTTACCAGTCATCACGTAGTTTTTAAGGACTGCGAGCCTGAAGTCCATGCAACTATGTACATGGACTGGGAGAATGAGGAGGAATGGATGGAAGCTAACCAGCCTCAGGACTGCTAGACTGAGGCAGTAATTGTTTAAATCTAGATGGAAAAGCCTTTCTTATGAACCAGAATTTCGGAGCAGGCGACTTAGGTTCAGGAGAGGCTGAAGGCCTTGACACATCTGATGCGATAAGAATCCAGTATAAAGGCGATATAATTTTTGAGATACTTGTTGAGCCTGATCCGGCTAAAGAGGCAAAGTTTGAAGGCGCTGACCTAGATATGCCGCGACTGCTTTTTGTCCAAGAAATTTTCAAAGACGTTAACAAAGGAGAAAAGGCCTCTCCATCCGAACTTGAGGAAGAGTTTGGTACTAAACAGTTAATGGATGCAGCGAAAAAAGTATTCGAGAAAGGCGATATGCAGCTCACTACAGATCAAAAGGCCGAGATGCGTAAGGATAAGAGACAGCAAGTAATTTCCATGATCGCCCGCAGAGCACAGAACCCGAAAACCGGTAACCCTCATCCGCCTCAAAGAGTGGAGAACGCGTTGGAAGAGGCAGGCTTTGATTTCGATGCTATGGAAGATCCTGAAGCCCAGTTCAAAGATGCAATAGACGCGATCAGGCCTATAATTCCGGTATCGCTAGATGAGAAGACTGTCGCAATAAAAATTCCAAGCGATGCCGGAGGCAAGGCCTACAACTTGTTGCAACAGAGAGCGGATGTTTTAGAAGAACAATGGGGTAACGAGTTCTTCTACGCAAAAATTAGAGTCCCTGCAGGAGTGCTTTCAGAACTCATGGAAGAGCTGCAACAAATGACCTCCGGCAACTCCGAAGTAAAAGACGTTTGACTCAGAAAAATTAATTGGCGAAATCGAGGACCAAAAAATGGGTTTATTCGAGGATATTGAAGAACTGGAAGGCTACAGTTACGCTCAGAGAGCATTGAATCTGGAAAAACTTAATTCATCTATCGAAAACATGCTCGAACCACAAAGTAGTGAAAGAATTGAGTTCTCGCTTGCGGATTCGCCGTTAACTAGAGAAGGCCTTTCTGCAAAGGCTGACATAGACGGCTTCAGTTTTTATTATGGTCTTGAAGGAGACTCAATTGTTGTTGAAAACGATGAATCTGCTGAGACTTACTCTGGCCTTGTCGAATCTCTATCCGACCTGCTTGGAGAGTTAACAGGTAATGAATTGGATCTGGAAAATATAACTGGTGGAGGACTATCAGTCTATGGAAGGAAGAGAATCGTTGCTAGGATCGATTCTTGGGATGGAGAACAGATAATCGGCTACTTGGAAGCTGACCAAGTATAAAACTGTTTGGCTCGTTTATCGTAATTATAAAGAAAAATCTTTTGAGACGATTTAACTAAGATTTGAGGTAAAAAATTGTATGACACGTGTGAAAGAATCAAACGATGTAGTAGCTCCGGGAGACGTTATAGCAGAGGACGAGAACGTCAAGGCTAAAAGCGGAGCTTATCAAGAAGAAAATAAAATCATTTCTAAATACTTAGGAACAGTATTCTACAGGTCAGGAAGTGTAGAAGTAAGGCCTATGTCCGGTCGATACATTCCTGAGGAAGGAGACACTATAATAGGAGAAATATCTCACGTATCCTACTCCAGATGGAGTGTGGATCTTAACTCGCCGTATGAAGGAAACCTGAATATTGCAGATGCGACAGAGCAGTACGTTGACTTAGATGAAGACGATCTGACCGATTTCTTCGCAGTAGGAGATGCAGTAGTCGTCAAAGTAAAGGGAGTAACCGACTCAATGGATGTCGACCTAACAATGAAAGACAGACGCTGCAAAAAACTTGAAGGAGGCCGAATCGTAACAATCCCTCCATCAAAAGTTCCAAGAGTAATCGGCAAAAAGGGAACAATGGTAAAGCAGATCAACGAAGCAACAAACTGCAACATAATCGTAGGCCAAAACGGCCTAATATGGGTATCGGGAGATAAAGCAAACCTAGCAGTAAGAGCCATCAAAAAAGTCGAAGAAGAAGCCCACATGAGCGGTTTAACCGACAGAATCGGAGAATGGCTGAAAGAACAGAAAGGAGGAGAATAAAAAATGGAAAACAACGAAATAGAATGGGTAGACGAAAACGGAGAAAGAGTAGACGGAAGAAAAATTGACGAACTCCGAGAAGCAAAAATGGAGACCGGAGTCCTAAAAGAAGCAGACGGATCAGCAATGGTAGAAATCGGCAACACAAGAGTAATAGCATCAGTGTTCGGACCACAAGACCTACACCCAAGACACCTCCAAGAAAGCGACAGAGCAGTAATCAAAATGCGCTACAACATGGCGCCATTCAGCGTAGACGACAGAATGAGGCCTGGCCCAAACCGAAGAGCAAAAGAAATAGGCCTAGTAGCTAAAAGAGCGCTGGAACCGGCATTAGAGCTAGAACACTTCCCAACCGCAGGAATCGACATATCAATGGAAGTAATTGAAAGTGATGGAGGAACAAGAGCAACAGGAATAACAGCAGCATCACTCGCATTAGCAGATGCAGGAATACCAATGAAAGGCCTAGTATCGTCCTGCGCAGCAGGAGTAGTAGGAGATCATGTAGTCCTTGACGTTAACGGTAAAGAAGACAAGGAGGGCAACGCAGATATTCCGATCGCAACAATTAACGGCGGAGACCAGATCACGCTACTACAGATGGACGGAGACCTTACACCGCAACAGGTAGAGGAATGCGTCGAGCTGGCTAAAAAGGGTTGCGCAGACCTTGACAGACAGCAACGTGAAGCTCTTCTATCCCGTTACAGAGGTGAATTTGAATAATGAAACTGAATACAAAGACTATCAAAAAAATGGCCGCAGAAGGAGAAAGACTCGATGGCCGTGAAATGGATGAATACAGAGAAATCAAAATAGAGCCTGACTACATTCCTACAACAGCACAGGGATCAGCCCGAGTAAAGATAGGGGACACACAGGTAATAGTAGGAATCAGCTTTGGAGCAGAATCGCCTTACAGCGACAGACCTGCATCAGGCACAATCGTGACCAATGCAGAATTAGCTCCTATGGCAGACAGAGAATACGAATCAGGCCCTCCACAGGAACCAGGAGTAGAGCTTGCAAGAGTAGTAGACAGAGGAATAAGAGAATCTGAAGCAATCGATCTAGAGGCCTTGTGCATAGAAGAAGGAGAAAAAGTATACACCGTATTCATTGATATCCACGTACTGAACAACGACGGAAACCTCTTAGATGCAGCCGCACTTGGAGCTATCACAGCGTTAAAGACAGGTTATGTCCCAGTATACGATGAAGAAGAAGACGAGCTTGTACACGATGAGAAAGAGATCGATATTCCATTGACAAAGTTCCCTGTGACAGCAACAGGAAGAAAGATTGGAGACCAGATCCTGTGGGATACCACAAGTGAAGAAGAAGAGGCTCTAGGAGCAAGGCTCACAGTCACTCTTACAGAGGAAGGGAACGTAGTTGCCATGCAGAAGGGAGGAGAATCTCCTTTGACCACAGAGGAAATCATGGAAATTATTGAAGATGCGAAAACCCAGACAGAAAACTTCCGGCAGATAGTATCTGCGGGAGAATAAAAAAGTTTCACACCCTTTCAACAGTAGAGTGGTAAAAAATGTCTGGAGAATCATCCAAAAGATTCGGCCCACGTTACGGTAGCCGAATCAGGAAAAACGTAGACGAGGCAGAAAAAAACGACGACGACCGGTACGAAAGAGTAGCGGCCGGAATCTGGAGAGATAAGAAAACAGGAGAAAAAATAGCAGGAGGAGCATACAAGACAGATACTGGAGCCACACAGATAATGAAAAAAGCGCTTCAAAAAGACCTCGAAGTTGAAGAACTAGAAGAAGCCAAAGAGCAACTAGAGGATGAATAAACAATGTATGTATGCGTAAAATGCAAGGAAGAAGTAGAACTCGATCCAGTCGACGAGAAAGTTATCTGTCCGAAATGCAGTCATAGAGTACTGCTCAAAAAAAGGCCTGACGAGCCTGACAAAGTAGAGGCAGTATGAAAACGTCAGTACAGATAACTGCAGATAAACCAAAACAGTTACAGGAAGCAGTAGGCCCAAGTCTACGAAGCCACAACACTGTAGAATACAGTTACCGAACTGAAGAAGACATATTTCAAATAAATGTGGAGGCAGAAGGATTAGGGCCTTTAAGAGGCGCAACTGACTCCGTTTTCAGATTAGCAAGCCTCTCACAAAGATTAAGGTGAACAACTAATGGATCAAGACGCACAGAAAATGATGATGGAGCTGCAGAAGACGCAGCAGAACTTACAAGCTATTACTCAACAAGCAGAGAAAACTCAGAACGAGCTCAATGGAGTTAAGAAAGCTTTAGATGAGCTTGAAGATTCTGAAGGCCAAGTCTACAAGTCTGTAGGAGAGCTTTTGGTAGAAAGAGATAGGGACAGCCTAGAAGACGAGCTTGATGAGAAAAAGGAAGACCTTGAAGTCAGATTGAAAGGCCTTGAAAGAAAGGAGGAAAAATTGAGCAAAAAGATGCAGGAAAACCAGAAAAAGTTTTCACAAAACTTTCAGGGATGAAACTCTATGAACGCTGACGCAGTTATAAGAATGATGAGAGATATGGCTGAGAGCGACTCCATCCCTTCAAATGTTTCAGGTATGATTGAACAAGCAGCTTCAGAACTTGAAGACGAAGAAAAAGACATGTCTGTAAGAGTAAATTCTGCCTCATCCATTCTGGATCAAGTAAGCAACGATCCTAATATCCGTCAACACACAAGGACTAGGATATGGAATATAGCCTCGAAAGTTGAGAGCCTAGACTGAACCGTAAAACTATAAAAGAGAAAGGCCTTAGTTTATACTTAGAGGTAATCAAAAGTGGCACTCGGATTTCTTAACAAAAAAGACTCTTCATCTCAAGAAGACATTATTGAAGAAGACTTTGTAGAACTAGACGCAAAAATGACGGAAGAAAGGCAGAAAGTAGTAGTAAGAGCTGAAAGCCTAAAAGAGTTTGACGACGTTGAAAAAGTACAAGACAAGCTGCGAGCAAATCAAATTGTATGGGTCAATATCAAGCCACTAAAACAAAAAGACATGACCAAACTAAAAAGAGCAGTAAACAGGCTCAAAAAGACAGTTAAATCAATCGATGGAGACATCGCAGGAGTAGACGAAGACTGGATCGTAGTCACACCAAACTATGCAGAAATAGAAAGAACAAGCGACGAAATAAACACTCAATAAAAAAAGTCGGGAAACAAGACAAAAATTTTTCTTGTCAACCCTCATATTTTCTATACTTAATCTCGCTCATCAGGGTAAGAAAACTCAAAACCTAAGGCCTCAGAGGCCTGCTCCATTTTCTCTTCAAGGTATTCAACCCTGCCTCTAATGTTTCCTACTCCTAACTTCACAAATCTTTTCACACACTCCTTACAGTAAACATTGCCATCCCACCTAATGCTCTTACCAGGCAACTCCTCCGGCTCTTCACCGGGACCAAAATCTATATGCTTACCGCATTCCGAACACTTCAAATCGTAAACCATAAATCAAATATTACCAGTGCTCAGCTTTTAACTTTTCGAACATATGACCAGTGTCAAACATTTTTTTCTCTCCAAAGTGCGGTGCCAAAATCTGTAGGCCTGTAGGCATGCCATCGCTCAAACCATTAGGAACAGATAACTGCGGGATACCTGCAAGATTAGGTCCTACAGTAAGAGAATCCATGGCGTAAACCTCTTCAGGCCTCAAAGCTTCAGCATCCTCTATCTTAGGAGCAATATTCGGCATCGAAGGACACATCAACACGTCATAATTTTCAAAGGCATTCTCAAACGCTTCGATCAACTTGGTTCTTACCTTAGCAGCCTTTACGTAGTATTTGTCGCGGTAACCGGCCTTACGGATATACGTTCCGAGAAGGATTCTTCTCTTCGCCTCTTCACCAAAAGCTTCTGACCTGACATGCGAAAAATACTGATTGAAGTCATCGAAATCCTCGGGGTCTGCCTCATTACCGTAACGCATGCCTGAAAACTTTGCTAAATTAGTCGAGGCCTCTGCCATTGCCAAAATATAGTAAGCAGGTAAAACTGTTTCAGCAGAGAAAAGAGGTTGATCAAAATACTCTACTTCTGCACCGTTATCCTCTAACAACTCGATACTTCTCTCAAAATTCTCTTTAACACCGGGCTGAATGCCATCAAGCTCTAGCATCTGACGTGGCACACCAATCTTAAGATTATCTACTTCCTCTAACTCACTGTAACTGGGTACAGGCCTGTAGGAAGTCGTATGATCATTATCGTCTTCCCCCGCTATTACTTCAAGGCCTTTTGCCGTGCCGTAAACTGACTTAGCTAAGACACCAATCTTATCCAGAGAGTTTGCATAGTCGATTAATCCATGGCGAGAAACACGTCCATAAGTTGGTGTCACGCCGACGACTCCGTTGTATGCCGCAGGATTTGTTATGGATCCGCCTGTCGACTCCCCTATCGATATCATAGGGTAATCAACTGCAGCAACCACTGCTCCTGCGCCTCCACTGGAACCGCCCACAACTCTTTCAGAGTCATGAGGGTTCTTCGGAGTTGCAAAAGCACAGTTAGTGGAGAAAGTTCCAAAACCAAACTCATCCATATGAGTCTTACCAGAGAACTGGGCTCCAGCATTCCTCAACCTCTCAATAACAGTAGCATCAAAAACAGGCCTGTAACCCTCTAAAACCTTGCTGCCTGCAGACGTAACCACATCCTCAACGCAAATTGCATCTTTAACAACGAAAGGAATATTTTTCAACTTTCCATCGTTTTCTTCTCCTTCAACAATCTCGCGCATAAACTCTAGATCACGATTTTCACTCTTCAGCTCCGAATAAAAGTCGGAGTTAGAGTATTTCTCCCTATTATCCAAAAAATCTTTCACAGTATTCTCTCGTGCCATTTTAAACTCTTCTCTTTGGTTAGCGGGCTGAAGGCCCCTTAAAAAACTGTTCTTCTACGTTTTCAGTGTTTCTAAAGACTTCTTCTCTATCAATACTTTCCTCAGCATTATCATCTCTTAACTTCTCCTTAATTTCGATAGGATGGAAAGAAGGCTCCAAACCTTCAGTATCTATATTTTGAAGTGTTTCAAACATGTCAAGAACTTCCTCAAAATCCTTTGAAAGGCCTTCGACCTCTTCATCTGAAAGGTTAAGCCTAGAGTTTTTAGCGGTTTCAATAACTTCTTCTCTCATAACACACAGTATAGTAATTATTCTTTTAGATGTTTAAATCACGCATAAACTCGGTCAATGAACAGTTATGAACGGTTAAATCCAAAAGGTTTATAAACGACCTTAGAAAATGTTAATGTAGTAAAGACTATTTCAGTTCAGCTTTGGCAAGCGAACTGTTGATCGACACATCTCGCGGGCACGAGATAAGGTCGGACATGTATGAATCGATCCAACTTTGGGCAAAGTTCGGATCACATTGGGCAAATGTAGTAAGCCTTTGGGCAAAGACTTTCGTTTATTCTAAGGTAGAATTACCTACGCCGATTTAAAAAGGTTAGGTTTCGCTACGCCGGGAGAAAAAGATAAAAATGGAATCCATAATTGGAAACGCTACACAATCAAAAGAAAAGACTCAAAATCTAGACGACGTAAAAGATGCTAAAATCCTAGTAGTAGGAGTCGGAGGAGCTGGAAACAACCAGGTAACCCGAATCCAAAACAAGGAGATAGAAGGAGCAGAAACAGTTGTAATTAACACAGATAAACAACACCTCAAAATGAGCTCCGCCGACAGAAAAATTCTAGTAGGACGCGATCTAACAAAAGGCCTCGGAGCAGGAGGTCACCCTGAACAAGGAGCAAGAAGCGCAGAAGAAAACCGCGCCGAACTAAGAGAACTATTCAAAGAAGCCGACATGGTATTCCTGACCTGCGGCCTCGGAGGAGGAACAGGAACAGGAGCAACACCAGTCCTAGCAGAGATCGCGGCCAAAGAAGACTGCATAGTAATTGGAACAGTAACAATGCCGTTCGAAATCGAAGGCGCAAGAATGAGCAAAGCAGAAGAAGGCCTCTACAGACTAAGGCAACACGTAGACACAGCAATCGTGATCGAAAACGACAAACTGCTTGACATCGCAGGCGACATGCCATTGGATCAGGCCTTCGGAGTAGCAGACGAACTAATCACAACAATGATCAAAGGCATCACTGAAACAATCTCCAAACCTTCGCTTGTCAACTTGGACTATGCAGACGTCCAGGCCATCATGAACGAAGGAGGAGTAGCAGTAGTAGGATACGGAGAAAGCGACACAAACAACAAGGGCGAAGAAGCAATTCATGAAGCACTCTCCAACCCCTTGCTTGACGTCGAGTTCGAAGGCGCAAACGGCGCACTCCTACACGTAGCAGGAGGACAAGACCTCACACTCAACGAAATCAACGATGTGGGACAACACGTCACGGAAAAACTCGATGCCAACGCCCAGGTAATCTGGGGTGCAAGAATCAAAGAAGACCTCGAAGGAGCCCTACAGGTAATATCGATTGTTACCGGTGTAGACTCTCCCTACGTCTTAGGAGAACTAGAACAAGAAAATCAGACAGAAGTAAGCGGAGACGTAAACGACCTAGGACTAGAGGTAGTAAAATAAATATTAGGCGCAGGGAGCACCCAGTGGAAGGGAATTCAACCATCCCCTAATAAAATAGGAAAACCCCCTCCCCCCTTTTGTTTCCTTTCACTGGCACTGTTCCCTGCTCTAAAAAATCTATATTAAACGAGGAAGGCCCTCAGAAACCGCAGGAGAAAAAACCCAACCCCCCTCCCCCCTTTTTCCCTGCAGGACTGGAGGCCTTCCCGTCTAATACCTTATTTTCTCCGAGTTTTCTCTGAAACCATAAAACATTTCCCTGCTAAAAACAACTTATGAAAAAGCTGTACGGCTTTCTACTCTCAACAACAGTTCTACTCACAGGATTAACTGCTTACTTGACAGGAAGACCTCCGGCACTAGCCGCAGCATTGATATTCTTAGGTCTTGGAGCCAATCTTCACTACGAACGAAGAGTCATTAAAGAGGCCTCAAAACCATCAGAAAAAACGGCCTGCATATTGATGCCGCCAGCCCTAGAAGCATCTCTCATAACTGCAGTTATATACACAACCGGTTTCGAAACAATAGGAGTGGTTTATCTTGGGTTAGTACTCGTGCTTTCGGAAATCCTAGGTAAATCAAAAGAATTAAACGGCACAAACACCTCCAAGCTTCTCGGCAGAATAACTAGGGTGCTTGTTTTAATCTCAGGCCTAGCGCTATCGCAGTTAAACGAATTTATTCTCTTCTACGCAATCCTTTTCAGTGCTATAACCATATTCTACGACTTGACTATAGTTATATCAGAGGCCTTAACTTCCTCAAGTATTTAATTTTTCCTTGAACCAGTTTCATTATGAAGGCGCCAATCTGTAATGTATGTCTGAAGAGTGATGTGCTCTGCAGCAAATGTGAAGAAAACCATGAGAACGGAAAAGTAACAGACCTGGACATAAAAGTCTCAAGAATCTTGCACGGCTTAAGCGACGAACACGGCTCACTTAGAGACTCAACAATCGAAAAAGTCTACGACACCGAAAACGTTGTAGTAATAGTAACAGGCCCTGGAGACGGAGCCAAAGTTGTAGGCAGAAGAGGAGAAATAGTGAAGAAAGTAGCAGAAGAAATCGGGAAACCGATCAGAATTGTCGAAAAGTCAGAGGAAGACAAAGAAATAATAAAAGGCCTTTTAAGCCCTGCAGAAATCGAGTCAGTGAACACTGTTTTCAAGCCGGAAGGACAGTCCAAAAAGATAGTGGTGGACGGAAGCTATGAAGACAAGGTTAATATGTCGCGCGAAGAACTCCAGAAACTAATCCAAAACATAACAGAAACCGACTACGAACTGGCATTCGAATAAAAAACCAGCTCCATCTCTTCTTTTGTCTCATCTCTTTTTTACATCTTATACAGTGATTGAAATGGCTACAAACAGAAACTCGAAAAAATTCATAGTAATCGTTGACCAAGACAAGATAGAGCCAGAACTAGCGCGAGAAACAGTCATCAACTTCGATCCTCTAAACAGAGCAGGGAAAGAAGGAGGATTCTACATAGACGAAAACGAGGAACTTCACATAGATGACAAAGACGTAATGGAAGCCCACAAAATGGCGGTCAACAAATACCCTGACAGAGACGCCATCCAAATGGTTCAACTAGTTCACGAAGAAGGAGATAAAGTACACCAGTTTGGGGAAAACGAATTCCGACTTTACGGGCTGCCAGAACCAGAGCAAAACGCATCTGTAGGTATACTAGGCGAAAACGGACTAGGAAAAACAGTAGCGTCAAAAATACTTACAGGAAAACTCAAGCCCAACCTAGGGCAGTACCAAGATCCGCCAGAATGGAAACAGATAAAGAAAAAATTCAGGGGAACAGGCCTACAAAACCACGTCGAAAAACTAGCAGATCAAAACATAGATTCAGCTACGAAACCACAGCAAGTAGAAAAAATACCTGAAATATTCTCCGGCACAGTAAAAGAATTCCTAGAACGAAAAGGTGAGAAAGAAGGCCTACCGGAGATAACCGAAAAATTTGAATTAGAAAAGCTACTTGACAGAAAGGTAAAACAGCTCTCGGGCGGAGAACTCCAAAGACTCGCTATTGCATCAACTCTTCTAGAAGATGCCGAAATATATGTTTTCGACGAACCCAGCTCATACCTTGACGTAGGACAGCGACTAAAAACAGGAAGAGAAATAACAGGCCTTGAAAAAAGCGTAATAGCTGTAGAACACGACCTTGCCACGCTAGACCTCATATCGGACAGGATAAACATATTCTACGGTGAAAAAGGAAGTTACGGAATGGTATCAAACACTTTAAGCACTAAAAACGGTATTAACCAGTACCTAAAAGGCCATATCCCCTCCCAAAACCTGAAGATTCGATCCGACACAATAACCTTTGAACGATCAAGCGATGACAAAGGAGAGGGAGAGAAAATACTTGAATACAATTCAATGAAGAAAAAATTTGGGGAAGACGGGTTCGAGCTACAGGCCTCAAAGGGGGCGTTGAAACAGCAAGAAATAATCGGGATTGTAGGAGAGAATGGATTAGGAAAGACTGTGTTCGCCAAGATGCTGGCTGGTGCCATAAAACCTGATACCGGAGAGTCCCCAGAAACATCCATATCTTACAAAACCCAGTACATAGAGGCCTCAGATCTAACGGTGCGTGAAGCATTCCCTCAAGAAGCAAATATGAATACTAAACGGTTCCAAACTAGGATAGAAGAGCCTCTTGAAATCAAGCCGTTGTACGACCGAAAATTATCAAATCTCTCAGGCGGAGAGCTTCAAAGAGTAGCAGTAGCAATATGTCTATCAAGAAACGCGGATCTGTATCTTCTTGACGAGCCATCGGCATTCTTAGACGTAGAATCCCGTGTAAAACTTGGTAAAACATTGAAAAACTTCTCACGCAAGGAAGAAAAACCGTTAATGATAATAGACCACGATCTACTCCTACTAGACTATGTTTCAGACCGAGGCATCGTATTCAAAGGCCGTCCAGGAATAAAAGGAGAATCAACTCAACCAATGAAAATAGAGAAGGCCTTAAACCAGTTCCTAAAAGAAGTGGACGTAACGTTCAGAAAAGACCCTGAAACCGGAAGGCCGAGAGCCAACAAACCAGGCAGCCAGAAAGACAAGAAACAGAGAAAGAAAGGCCAGTTCTACGAAACCTAAACCAGTCCAAAAAAGGCCTTTCCATTTAAGAGTTTTTACATCTGTAGCTAATACATGGGAAGAGTAAGGCAAACCTACATCAAAAGGCTTGCAAAAGACCTTGTAGACTCAGACAACAAAGAATTTTCAGAAGACTTCGACGAAAACAAAGAAATACTGGGAGAAACAGGAGAATTCAACTCCAAAAGACTAAGAAACCGCGTCGCAGGATACATAGTCAGACTGAAAACCAGAGGAAACTAACAGCCAACAAATAAATCAGGCCTACATAATAAATGCTCAGGCCTGGTATTCCGCGGCTTTCTGCTTCGCTTGACTGTACAAATACCGGGAATGTCTCTGTGGTGTTGACTCCGAGATCATGGTCCTTTGTTATTATTCCTAGTTCGTGTTCTCCTGGTTCTAAACCTTCAACACCAATATGCATCCGATTTGAATGACCTGATTCTAGTTCATATGTTTTCAAGGAATCATCTTCCTCAACAAAATAAGGTTCAATGCCCTCTCCTTCTAGGAACGTGGTGAAGTCTCTCGTTGCTTGATCATTCTCAATTTCAAAAAACGTGAAACCTGTATCACCCTCAGAAACCACCAAAGACGAATACACATAATCAACACCCAAACCAGGCCTATAACTGCTTGATACTACTCTTTCAAAACTCCATGTTGAACTAGTTACTTCATCATAAGGGTCAGATACCACTACATCCCATTCGTGAGTTCCCAGGCCTCGGTCTTCCCACGTGGTTGAGACTGTGCTTCCATCATCGTAATTTGAGGAGGAGTATAACGTTTCTCCTTCATCTTGCTTTCTCATTTCTACATCCATTTCATCACCTTCAGGATTATGGATCTGTATAGATAGCTCAACATCGTCCTCAAGCTCTATACCTCCATCGCTAGGATTGTTAAGTTCAATAATTGGGTCTTGGTTTCTGATTGGGTTGGTGTCTTCTTCTATTGTTGATCCTATTCCTTCATCAGTCACGTTCACTGTGACATCGATATCGTCCCAGACCTCAAAACCCTCAAACAATCCGTCGCCGGAGTCATAACGATCATCGTTAGACTCAGGATAAACCATTTTTTCACATGTAGCTTCTCTACCGCCAGAAGGCTCGAAATCACCCTCTAAATGATTATATTCCTGATCCCCGTTTGTTACATTGAAATAACAGGATTCTTCATAATCTTCCTCATCTTGATCGAACTCAATATCTGCCACAGCATCAAAACCGTGCTCATCATCATAATCATCAAAATCCAACGCCACATCAGGTTCATCAACATCAACTTCGAAAGTCCAAGACCCTTCTTCAATACATACATCGTTTTCGTCACAGGCCTCAACGTACCAGTCGTGTTCGCCTGGTGAAAGATCCTCCCAGTTTTCAGATGCAGTTTGATCGGAGTTTACAGTTGAAGTGCTGCCAATTTGCTCGTTGTTTGAATCATCAAAGAAAGTAACTTCTATATCCTGATTATCATCAGGATGTTCAACATCAACTCTCAGTTCAGCATCAGTAGTATCAATAGGGCTGCCCGTATTAGATTCAGCAGGCCGGGGATTTGACACTATGGGGCCTTCCAAAGAAATAACCAGCATTCCTTGACCTGAGTTAGCTCCAGATGAACCTTCCTGATTACTTCCATCGTTGTAGCTTCCGCCCCCTCCAGCCGCAGCTCTGCTTGTACTAGATGTACCTCCTCTTGCAGCGCCTCCGCCAGAGTAGCCTCCGCCTCCAGATGATCTGCTGTGTGACCCAGAATCATCTCCTGCGCCTCCTGAACCAAAACCTCCATGCATACCATCCCAGTAACCGCTCGAACTTTGTCCTCCATTCAGGAAAGAACTTGAACCACTAGTACCATCATCGTAACCAGAGCCTCCGTATGCAGGCCAGCTACCGGTTGTAGCAGTTCCTCCGGCATTTCCGTTACACCCGCCTCCGGCTGAATCATCTGGTCCGCTTCCGTCACCTCCACATTCTCCTGTCTGTCCATGCGAATCACTAGGTATAGAATTACCATGTGAAACGCCTCCACCGCCGCCTGCTATAATCAGGATATCATTATCGTTTGAAGGATTTTCTTCCGTAACGAATGTTCCTCCGCCGCCACCAGTATAAGCTCTATCGTTTCGCCCGTTATCTGTTCCGCTTCCACGTTGACCCACTAGTATTTCGATAGTTTCCCCTTCATCCAGCTCAAACTCTCCTGATATATGGGCGCCGTCACCACCTCCAGGAGAATCTGACGACCCTCCTTCTGCGCCATATGCGTCTATAGTGTATCTAGCAGAATAAGGAGCCTCCCACTCTTGAATTCCATTATTTACATCCACGTCTATATTACTGTTTTCATACTCGTTATCGCAGTCACCTTGACTAGGGCCTGTTGGGCCTGAACTTCCACATGTTGTAAAAGTCCATTCTTCGCTTGCAGAGCCAAGGCCTGATACGATTATGATGAGTAATAGAATTACTGAAGCCTTTGAAATATTTTTTTGAGTTAGCATAGGCCTTTATCGTGTTCGTCTTCAGGGCATTCTTCAGAGTCTAGTGATTCTGAGACGCTAAATGTTTTTTTGGGGGTTTCAACGATCATGTTATCTTCTAGTATGAGTTGTGCGAATACTTCGTATTCTCCTGACCGGAAGAAGGTTTCTTCAAATTCGTAGGTTCTATTGGTTTGAGGCCTTTGATGGAAATCAGATATAGGATTTCCTTGTTTTTCGATAAAGACTTCTAGTTCTGAAACTCTGTCTACTTCTGTTTCGATTTCAAAGCTTGCTGTATGTCCATCAAAGTCTTTCTCATCTAAATCTATCTGTAGATTGTAGTAGTTTTCTACTGAGTCTAGTTCAAAGTTTTCACTGTTGGATTTGAAATGGTTCTCTGATACTAGTTTCACTTCCCAGGACTGTTTTCCGCTGTTTTCCCCTAGAAATTCGTAGGTATCTTGAATCTCTGATTCTTCTAAATCGTCATGGGTGATTACTTTTTCATTTACAATTATTGCGTACTCGCTAAAGTCTTGAGCACTGTCAATGTGATAATTTAAGTTAGCATAATAGTTTTCTATTTTTTCGCCGTCTGTAGGGCTTCGCAAATCTATTTCTGCCCCTGTTTCATTGCTTGGAGGTTTAGAATCATCTGTATTGATCGAAATATTTTCTTCTAACGTGCGCCCTCCGTCCTCTACTTTCACATTAAATCCTGATGCATCCGTGATAATGTATTCTTCTATTCGACCGTCCGATACATCTGAAGAAACATGTTGTTCTGAACTTTCCAAAATATAAGAAGGGTTTACAGAGGATAGGCCTTCAATGTCTAACTCAACGCCAATTAAATAGTTCTCGCTTCTTTCGTAAACGTTAATGTTTTCTTTTTGTAATTTCGGCTCAGGAAGTACTTCGATCAACTCTGTCCGTATCTGATCACCGTATTCAGCCCTTAGTTCTTTCGTCTCAGTTCCTTCAGAGAGATCAACGTCAATACTGCTTCCAGTAAACTGGTATTCTCCGTCCAAATAAAGATTGGCATCAGCAGGTTCGTATTCATGATCTTCGCGCTCCTTCAACACTTCAAAAGTCATGGTATCTCCTTCTGTAATCCAGTCTCTAGGCCCATTAATCAAAAGATCTGTAGAAACTGCATAATGTGTAGAAACCTTGCTCTTGCCTTCATAATCAACTCTAACGTCAAAAACCTCGGACTCCACATAAATATCTGAAACACCGTATTCATCAGTTTCTCCTTCCAAAAAACCATTAACATATATCTCAGCGCCTTCAGCAGGCCTACCACGATCATCCTCAACGTAAATATCGTTCAAGCCAGGTTCCAGCTGTTCATCAAGATCATGACTTAACTCTCCAGATGAAAAGTACATTACATAATAGACTGCTAATATCAAGAATACCAAGCAAGCCGCTAAAATAAAAATCCTTTTATCCACAGTATTTCAGGCCTCTAACAACAGTTCTGTAGCTCAGAATAAAAATATACTGCTTCGAAATGCAGCTAACAAATTTATTGAGGAACTGGAAACTCTTCCAGCGAACGACTCAAAAAAATAACTTTCAAAAACTTGTTTAAGTGAGAAGAATGCCAAGAGATAAACTTACAATTACATCGGCTTTACCTTATATCCATGGAGTACCGCATCTAGGGAATATTGTTGGGAGCATGCTGCCTGCAGATATTTTTCATAGGTATCAAGATTTGAGAGGCCGAGACAATATCTTTATCTGCGGTAGTGATGTGCATGGCACACCGCTGGAGCTGGAGGCCTTAGAACAAGGCGTGGAGGTTGAAGATTTGGCTGGAGAACAGCATGAGAAGGTTAAACATGTTCTTCAAAAGTTTGATCTTGATTTTAGCATTTATTCTAATACTCATAGTGATTATAATAGGCGGCAGACGCATGACATGTTTCTAGAGCTATACTGTAATGGTTACATATCTGAAGAGACTCAGGTGTTGCCTTACTCTGAAGAAGACGGAAGGTTTCTCCCAGACAGATACATTGAAGGCGAATGCCCGGAGTGTGGAGGCCTAGCAAGGGGAGATCAGTGTGATGACTGCGGCATGCTTCTAGAGCCTGAGGAGTTGATTGATCCTTATTCTGCTATATCTGGCAGTGAAGATATTGAGTTTAAGGAGACTAAGCATCTTTTCCTTGATTTACCGCAGTTCAAGAGCGATTTAATGAAGTGGGTGAAAGAAGAGAGGCCTGTACCTGGTTCTTCCTTGAAGGAAGTGGAGAATGCGATTGAGAACACTGAGAAGCGGTGTATTACCCGTGATATTGAGTGGGGGTTTGAGATACCTGTGGATCAGGTTAACAATAGAATTGATGAGAGAGGCTTAGATGTTCCAAAGCTCGATCCGGATGTTTACAATGATAAGGTTCTCTACGTCTGGTTCGATGCGCCTATAGGCTATGTTGGTTTTACACGAGAGCTTTTCGATGACGGCGAAGAGTGGAGAGAGTACTGGAATAAGGACTCGGAGATCTATTACTCGATCGGGAAAGACAACACTATTTTCCATACTGTGATATGGCCATCGATGTTGATGGGTGCGTCAAATGAAGACATGGATTATGGCCTACCTCACTACGAGTTTATACAGCAGTTCTTATTGGCTGAGGACACTAAGTTTTCCAAGAGCAGGGGTAAAGGTCTTTCGACCAGGGAGGCCTTGGATATGTGTCCTTCTGACTACTGGAGGTTCTACCTTGCCAAGAATCTGCCTCAACAGCACGACTCTACTTTCTCATGGAGCGACTTCGAGTCAGAGATTAATAACGTGTTGAACGATACTATTGGAAACTTTGTGAACCGTACGCTAAGCCTTGCGGAGCAGTGGTTTGATTCAGAAGTCCCTTTTCCGGAACTAGAGAATAGGGATGAGCAAATTGAAGCAGAGGCCTTAAGAATAGTTGAGGAGTATGTAGAGGCATTTGAAAATCACGACCTGAAAACAGGAGTGGAGAAGGCTACGGAGATCGCACGGCTGGGAGATAGATATCTCAGCGAGGAAGAGCCTTGGAATAATGAGGATAGACGTGAGGAGACGATACACGTTTCTCTTCATCTAATAAGGGCTATGGGAGTAATGCTTTATCCTTACGCTCCAGAGGCCTCAGAAAAGATAGGGGATATGTTGAACGTTGATATTCATACTGAGGAAGGAGTTGACGAGTTTATTGAGCCTTTGCTTGGTAATCTTGAGCCAGGCCACATTTTGGGAGAGCGAGAAGTGCTTTTTGAGAAAATAGATGTGTCTAAAATGAAAAACGATGAAACAACATCTGAGTCGGATGAAACAGCAGAAAATCAGGAGAATGTCAGTTTTGAAGAGTTCCAAAACATGGATATCAGGGTTGGAAAAGTTGTAGGTGTCGAGGATCATCCGAACGCTGACAAACTTTACAAAGTCCAAATAGATATAGGCAGCAAAACTTTACAGACATGTGCAGGCCTTGTCAACCATTATGAGAAAGAAGAGCTTCAGGGAAGGAAAGTAGTGGTTCTAGCTAACTTGCAGCCTGCAGAACTGCGTGGAGAGAAAAGCGAATGTATGATGTTGGCGGCTGAGGACGACTCAGGGGCTGTAGAGCTACTAGGCCTTCAGAAAGACTTGTCGATAGGGAGTAAGGTTAGGTAGAGGCCTTTACAACTTTGTGCGAGGTTATGTATCCTCTGTTGACATGCCTTGATTTTTTGAACATTGTCAACAGTTTTTCAGGTATTCTACCTGTCTTCTGCTTTACCTGTTGGAGTGTGGCCGCTTTTCCCTGTTTTTTAGCTTGAAAGTATGTTAAATCACGGATTATAATGACGTTAACTTCTTTTCGGTTCCTCTCTACAGCTCTAACAATGGAGTTATAGGTGCTTGCAACGCATTCGTCAAAATTGCCGCCTATTATAAAAATATTTTTGTTATGCTTGACTACTTTATCTGCATCAGTATCTCTGAGTGATGCTCTGCCGTATTTGCCAAGTGCTTGATGAGGAAACAGTTTTCCAGAATAGATTTCTTTGCCGCCGTAAGGATTTTTGTTTCCGTCAGGTATCCAATAAGCCGGCATATCTACTGACACC
>LKMJ01001365.1_pt1 | contig 21407 bp, 14 predicted proteins | sample 643391 | NCBI WGS metagenome assembly LKMJ01 (sample SAMN04112250, study PRJNA286221) | soda lake metagenome | biome: soda lake; feature: Kulunda Steppe; material: water; isolation source: sample PL-Br10 brine of Picturesque Lake | place: Russia: Kulunda steppe | collected 2010-07
CGGCATCCATGCTCGAATTGATGAGAACGGAAAGCCCCTACATGGTGATTGCCACATTTATCATTGTTTTTATTCTGATATATGCTTCGTTTTATAATTTGAAGTGGGCTTTAATTGCGCTTATTCCCCTAATTATAGGATTGCTGTGGCTATTTGGCATAATGCTGTTATTTGGCCTCAAGTTTAACTTCTATAACCTGGTAGTTCTCCCCGCTATACTCGGAATTGGTTGTGATAACGGAGTACATCTTGCCCACAGATATCGTGATGAAGGCAGAAAAAGCATGTGGGATGTTCTTTCAAGTACGGGTCAGCACATTACAATCGGGTCTTTTACAACCATGCTGGGCTTTGCCGGTTTGTTGTTTACCAATCATCCGGGGCTTCAGTCAATTGGAATAATGGCAGTAGTGGGAATTGGAATGACGTTGTTTACAGCGCTGACATTTTTGCCATCTATTGTTCAGATATTCGAAGATAAAAACTGGTTAGACAGCTAATGACAGGTATCAAACTTTTATATTACAGTGATAAATTACACGGGACAAATTGATTCAGAAAAGCAGTGCAATTGTTTTAAAAACCGTTGAATTTAAGGAGAGTAGCCTTATAGCTACACTTTTTACGAGAAAGCACGGTAAAATAGCTGTAATTGCAAAAGGAGCCAGAAGGCCAAAAAATAAGTTTGCTGCTTTTTTGGTACCCGGCCAGGTTCTCGAGGTTATCTATTACATGAAAAACAGCCGGTCGGTTCAAACACTTTCTGATGTATCATATTCAAAGTCATTATCTCAGCTCAGATATGATGTTGAAAAAATGGCTGTTTCAACGATTACCATGGAACTTGTATCGCAGTTGGTGCATGAAAATGAAGTAAATGAACCGGTTTTTGATTTTTTAACTACATTTCTGTCTTGGCTGGATGAAAGCAAAAATGTTTCAAGGATATTATTTCCATACGTTCAAATAAGGCTTGCACAACTTTTAGGTATTGGATTGCAGCCAAATTTTAAATCATCTGAAAACAGATTAAAGGGATATATTAATGTGCAGACCGGTGAATTATCTGATGAATCATCGGGTTCTGAATCTATAGCCTTAACGGCAAAACAATTTCAATTTGTTTACCAGACATTACAGTCTGCCAGATCATCTATTTTTCAAATAGATTTAGAAACACACGAATTAAAAGAATTAATTGAATATTTAGACAAATATTTTCGTTACCACATAGAAGGAATTAAACCGCGTAAATCTGATAAAATTTTTGACCAGCTTATAAATCACTAATATGAACGTTCGCGATCGAATACTTACCGGGATTTTACTTTTGCTGATTGGTGTACTGATCGGAATGATTTTAATGTTCTTCAGGCAGGGATCCTTTTCTTTAGATAGATCGGAAGTAAATATTACTGAAGTTAATCGCAGTGAATTTCCATTCTGGAGTGATGAAGATCTCGAAAGAATTGATGATCGTTTCTTATTTAAATCTATTGCCAGATCTGTAACACCTACCGTTGTTTACATAGAAACTGTGGTATCCACGAATAACAGACGCCTCGAAGGTGAAAGAGAGAATGAAGATGGCTTCTGGCAACGATTTTTACCACCCCGTGCTCGAACGGTTGGCTCGGGAGTTGTGCTTACAGCAGACGGATATATACTAACCAACAACCATGTTGTGGAAAGTGCGGTGAGCGATGGCATTACCATCACTCTGGAAGATAAACGCACATTTGAAGCCAGGATAGTCGGGGGAGATCCCAGTACAGACCTTGCCGTTCTGAAAATTGATGCCGAAAACTTATCGCCGGCCATTGTTGGCAATTCAGACCGCATTGAAGTAGGAGAGTGGGTGCTTGCAGTAGGAAATCCCTTTCGGCTTCGTTCAACAGTTACAGCGGGAATAGTAGGGGCTGTAAGCCGTGATGTGCAAATTATAAATGATCAGTTCCGAATTGAAAGTTTTATTCAGACAGATGCAGCCATAAACCGTGGTAACAGCGGAGGGGCGCTTGTTAATACCAGCGGAGAATTAATTGGTATCAATACCGCAATTGCCACACAGGATGGAAGTTACCAGGGATACGGATTTGCAGTTCCAAGTAATTTAGCGCTTAAAGTAGCACGAGATATAATAGAGTTTGGTGAAGTAAAAAGAGGCCTTCTTGGGGTCAGTATTCAGTCTGTAGATGACCGAGTAGCCCGCGGGCCGGCTTGGAATCGATACGGGGAGTGGTGATTCTTGATGTGGGAACCGGAAGCGCAGCAGACAAAGCCGGTCTTTTATCGTCCGATATAGTACTGGAAGTAAATAATGAGAGAGTAAATGAATCTAATCAGCTCCAGGAAAAAGTAGCTATGTTCAGACCCGGTGATGGCGTAAAGTTGACAGTGTGGAGAGATGGTGATATCCTTGATAAAACAGTTTTTCTCGATGAAATGCAGCGTCCTGAACCGCCCCGTGAAGTTTTTGATGATTCGGATCTGGAACCCGAATTAGATGAATGGGATGAAATACCCGAAGATGGCAGAAACCGTGGTATTGAACAAAAACGATTCGATGATATCGGTTTAACGTTAAGGGCACTTGCTTCTCCGGAAGATCATACGGTTTACGATGTATATATACACCGAGTGCGGGAGGGTTCAACCGCCTGGAGCAGGGGTGTACCTGCAGGTGCTAAATTACTCGAAATTAATAATAACCGAATATCGTCGATGAGTGATGCAGAAACATATTTTGATGCTTCCACTAAAAACAATGGATCGTTAACCATAAAAGTTGAAACAGAAGATGGAGCTATTGGACACTACAAAATATTTTAAACCTGTTAAATTTTTACTTCCGCTGGCAGCCATTATGCTGCTTTTCACTTACTGTTCACCCACCGAAACCATAACAGAACCGGAACCACCGGAGGTTGATGTTGAAGAATCGGTAATTCCTGATTGGTTTGACAGCAGGATTACATCCAGGGAAGATTCAATCGCCTTTTACGGATATTCTCATGCTTCTGCTGCAGATTCTTCCGAAGCTGTTGAACTGTCAGAAAAAATGGCTCGTGAAAATCTCAGATTTCAGATTGATAAATTTTCTGAAAATAAAAGAACCGCAATTGTAGAATCCGGTTCTGAAGATCCATATCGTACTCCCGGTTTTATTATTCAATTACGAAACAGTATTCAGGAAATTGATCTGTCAAATACTGATGTTGTATTGGAAACTTATCGGGAAGAGGATGGGATTTTTCATGCTTTTACTGAAATGAAAGCTGAAAAAGAATATGTTATTGCTGAGATATCAACATTACTCAACGACGAAATGTTTACTGACAAACTCAGTGAATTATAAGATATTGATATTAAAAATCAGCAAGGATTTTATAATAAATAAAAACATTGGGAATTTAGTTAAGATATTGAAAGGTATGTTTTTATTTGGAAAAATGATTATCTTAAAAAGCTCATGAAAAAAAGTTTCTAACTAAGAAATCTTATAATAGAGTTTAAAAATCTTTAAAATTGAAACGGAAACATTTCAATTTGTTTTTAATTTAACCTGCGGTACAACCTGTACGGTAATTTTTAATAAATACAATAACATGAATACACTATATAAAATCTCTCTAATACTACTTGCACTGTTTATTGTATCTGCAACAAATTCTACTGCAGATGCACAGGATCAGGACAATGAAGAACCAAACCGATTCAGTATTGGATTAATGGGGGGTGTGACACAGGGGCATATGAATATTGGTACAGAGTACGATCCGACATTCGGATTTAATCTGCGATATGCTGCAAACCCAACTGTTGCTTTCCAGACTAACTTCTTGTTTGGAGAATTCACTTCATCAGACGAAGATGGCGTAAACAATGAAGGTAATTTTTACGACCGACATTTTGATAACAGTTACTTCATCACTTCTGTAACTTCTCAGATTAACATGCTGAGAATGCTTGGTTCCAGATCAGAAACGGTAAATCTTTACGCAAATGTTGGTTTAGGTTTAATTTTTAATGATGTCACAACTGAGTCCCGCAACCAAGTAGGAGCGTGGGAGCAATTCAAAGGTGAAGATCATTCAGAACCGGCTTTCTTTGCTACTTTCGGTACCGGCCTTCGATTCAATCTTGGCCACAGAGTGGACCTTTTCGCACAGTATGATTACAAAATTGCAAATACAGATTTAATTGACGGACACAGAACTCGCCCTGAACTGGATATTGACCTCAACCGTCGAACACAGGATCACTGGAGTACAGTTACAGCTGGTATCCAGATCAAATTTGGTGGAAGTGACAAAGATGCCGACTGGCACTATGTAAGCCCGGGCGTAAATCGGGATGCTTTTAATCGCTTAAACCAAAGAGTAAATTCCATTGATGACCGAGTTACTGAAAACAGCTCGAAAATTGCGGAACTTGAGGATAAAGTAGATGAAAACTACCGTGCTCTTAGTGAAAGAATGGACGATCTTGAAAGAAAACTTGAGAATCTCAGCCAGCGTGTTGAAGAAATGGATCGTGTAGATCTGACATTCGGTGGAGATGTTCTTTTTGAATTCGATTCTTCAGTAATTCTTGATTCAGCAAAGCCTGATCTTGCAAGAGTTATAAGAGCACTCAGAGAAAACCCTGACAGAAACATCAGTATTGTAGGGCATACATGTGATCTCGGTACTGAGCAATATAACCAGGGACTCTCAGAAAGAAGAGCAGCTTCAGTTAGAGAATACCTGATTCAAGGTGGAATTTCTGAAGACAGAATTTCATCTGAAGGACGTGGCGAAACACAGCCGCTTGTTGAAAACGTAAGCGAATCAGCAAGAATGCTGAACAGAAGAGTAGAAATGACTATTCAGTAAACTTTTCTGAATTTGATTTTAAAGGGGAACTATCAGAAATGGTGGTTCCCCTTTTTTATTTTGTATCATCACCAATCAATGTTTTAAAACAAATATCCGGTAAATGGGTACATCAAAAATACTATTAGTTATTGGTAAAGTGTGGCCGGAGCCGGGCTCTTCTGCTGCCGGAAGCAGAATGATTCAGCTTTTGGAATCATTTAATTCTGAGGGATGGGATATTGTATTTGCATCTGCTGCTGCAACCGGAAAATATTCAGCTGATCTTACCGGAATGGGTATTCAGGAGCAACCTGTAAAAATTAACGATTCCGGTTTCGATGAATTTGTGAAGAAATTAAATCCGTCTATTGTTTTGTTTGACCGGTTCATGACTGAAGAAAAGTTTGGATGGCGAGTTGCAGAAAATTGTCCGAATGCTGTAAGAATACTTGATACAGAAGATTTACACTGTCTCAGAAAAACAAGGGAACAAGTTTTTAAAGAAGGGAGAAGCTGGCAAAAAGAAGATCTTCTTAAGGCCGAAATTTCAAAGAGGGAAATTGCAAGTATATATCGCTGCGATCTTTCCCTAATGATATCAGAGGCAGAAATAGAAATTCTAAAAGAGATTTTTAGAGTTAATGAGCGTCAGTTGCAGTATGTTCCTTTTTTATTACAACCGGTAGATAAGCAGCACATCGATACTCTACCTTCTTTTAAGGTGAGAGAGCATTTTGTGGTGATTGGGAATTTTTTGCACGAACCGAACTGGGATGCTGTTCAATTTTTAAAAAATGAGATCTGGCCAATGATTCGAAAAGAATTACAGGATGCGGAGCTTCATATTTACGGTTCATATGTAACAAAAAAAGCTGAGCAGCTTCATAATTCAAAAGAAGGTTTCTTAGTTAAGGGTAGAGCAGAAAACGCAGCAAATGTTGTAGCGGGAGCAAAAGTTTGTTTGGCACCATTAAGATTTGGAGCCGGATTAAAAGGTAAGCTGGCTGAAGCTATGATGTGCGGCACACCCAGTGTTACAACAAAAATCGGGGCAGAGGGATTGGCGGGAAAACATAACTGGAATGGGGCAATTGCAAATAATCCTGCTGAGTTTGCCCGTGAGTCGGTCAGGCTTTACACAGACAAAACGAGATGGAGTAAGGCTCAAAAGAATGGATTTACTATTATCAACTCAAGGTTTCAGAGTAGTGATCATATTTCACCTATGATGGAATCGATCAGTTGCATTGTTTCTGAACTTGAAGATCACCGAACAAAAAACTTTATTGGATCTATGCTGATGCATCACACGTCTGCGAGTAGCCGATACATGTCGAAATGGATTGAAGAAAAAAACCGGCGAGAAAATCAAAGTAAATGAGGTAGATTCATGGCTATTAAAAAATAGTGATCAAGAGATTGGGATTTAACCAGCCTTGGCAGTGTGAATGCGGTGGTTAGGTTGACCGGAGCGTATGAGATGGCTTGTATAAAGTACACCGGCCGAATCTTATACACTGTAACTGGGAGTTGCGGACCATTGCTTTATACATCTCATAGCGGAGAGAAACCTCCGAATGAACAATGGCACTGCCAGGTGGTTTTTGGTTACTTGCCGCCTGCCCCGATTTTTTCGGGGACACCAAAAAGTAACAGGCTATGGAAATTATTGTGACCAAATGATTTCGCGCATCTCATACGAAATAGAATAGAGCCGATTTTATTCATAAACATCTTCGCCAGCTTCGAGCAGTTCTTCAATTTCTGCAACTCTTTCATTTAGCCTGTAAACTGTTGGAGCAGGTAGAATTGTCATACCTTCAAGACGATCGGGATTTTTTTCACGGGCATTTACTACATCTCTGATGATAATTTCCTTCACCTGGTCCGGGTAATTATTTTCAATTTCCCGGTACACTTCCGGGTCACGTTCACCCGAATCTCCCACCAGGATAAATTTGCGGCCTGGAAAATTTTCAAAAAGCTCTGAAATTTGTGAGATTTTCTGTTCAAAAGTTAACAATTCATTTGTCACAAATTCAGTTAAATCACTCCAGGTACTTATAGTTAACGGGTTTTTACGGGCATTCTTCATGTGGAATGAACCCTCCGGAAAACCTGATTCACCAATTAGAAAGTTTGCGAGAGACCTATAAAGCTGCCATGGAGACCCTGATACATAGTGGAATGAAGGATTTTCCCAACTTTCATAAAGTTCGTTCATTATGGGAGCCGCGGCATATTCTTTAAAAAATGTGTTGCGAACTACAACTCTTGCTCCGGCCGGTATTTCAGTGATTTTAATGGTGTCGTCAATATCCGATACCACAGACAGCCCCTCAGGCTCAAGAAGTCGGATGCGTCCATTACCCGAATATCTTCCGGAAGTAACTTCTGCGGTAAGCCAGCCTTTATTTGAATCTTGTGCATCAAGAAGTTCTTCGGCGACATCTTTTGGGATTTTCAGGTTGCCGGTTATTATACCATTTCGGTCAGTTCTTGGATGTTCACCAATTCTATTTTCAATCCGAAATGAACGCTCTTCGGGATCATTAATAAACCGTATGGTTACCGTTCTTCTTGAACGGCTGTTCGCAGCTATATCTCTTAGTCTTTTGTGTAAGATATCGATCTGGTCTGAAGTGTAGTCGCTTGTCAAATTCAAAAGTCGGCTAACTAATCTCTGCATCCATCGCCGTTCTTTATGTACCCAAACACGAGAGGGGACTACCCAGTTTTCTCCGTCAATAAAGCCATAGGTAGTATTATAAATTATACTTCTTCTGTTTTCCTCCGGTTCGATATAATCAGAGCTGGATGGAGGATCCCCAATTATTAAAAATGCAAAGGAGAATAAAAATAAAAATCGGTAATTCAAGAAGAATATTGGGTTAAAGAACAACACAGTAAAGTTTTCTCAGATACATAACGCATGTTTTAATCTTTATTTCTCAGCAGGTATAAAACAATAATATCGTACACGGCGTGTGCAACCATGGCTGAGACAATGCCAAAAAATATAAAAAGTAATCCCAAAACGGTACTCAGAAGGAAAACAAAAAGAGCGAATGTGATGTGTGCTGCCGATTTAAAACTTATGTAGCCGTGAATAGCAACGAATATAAGGGAGGTTAGCCAAACACCAAGCAATGGCTGAATTGCCGCCCTGAAGAGGTACTCTTCAGTTATACCGGCAACGATAGATATTTGAAAAATATCAAAACTTCTGAGTTCAAGTTTTTTTACCTCCTTTACGATAAAATAATCTTCTGAAATAATATCCATGGATGGATGTTTCATCAATAATCCGGCCATAATACCGAAAACTACTCCGCCGCCTACACCTGCCAGGAGTTGAATTTCGATAGTAAGGCCAGTAAATAATACTTCCAGGATCCCTGAGTCCTGGAAAAAATAAATGATAATAGACCCGATAAGTACCCAGAGTAAACCGGAGCCGAAAGAGAGCCCCAGAAGAGATGAACGTGTAAATTCTTTTTGATTAGGTTCGGTTGGAAAATTATCCATTTAGTATGTTTCAGCATTCAAAGAGCATAAAATAGTAAATTAAAGCTGAAGTATAAGACGGAATAAAGAACTTTTAAGAGAGCCTTGTACTGCAATCGCGTTGGAGTGCTAATTTTGTGGTTATGTGGGAATAATTTCAAAGAAACCCATCAGAATGCAAATACAGACTTCAACAGAGTAATACTAAGCACCATTAAAGAATTGTAAAATAAAAGTGCAGGTATGAGCCTGCACTTTTTCAACGAAATAAGGCGAGAAGTTTAAACGGGGAAGAATTATTTACGTGTATTGTTCGCGATAGCTGCTATAGCTCTGAATTGTTCAGCCAGAAACCTCGAACCCACAAGAACTAAAAAGCCATAAACCGGCATCAGGAAAATGGAAACAAACCCTGTACCCAAAAATCCAAGCCCAGTGGCACGTGCAAAAAGGCGTGCTTCATCACCTAAAAAGAGGGTGGTAATTAATGCCGTTCCAAAACCAACAATTGCAATCCATGTTCCAAACCATTCTCCGGAAGTTTGAATGAAATGTGAAAAAACGGGTGTTGCAGCGAAATGATCCTTTTCTGAAGAGATTTTAGTAACATTATCTTTCCGGTCCCACCAAATTTGGAAGCTAAACCAACCTGCTAAAACTAAAATTATCCAGATTAGTAAAAATGTGATAACAAATTTAGCTCCAGCCTCAAACAGGTTATTATCTATAGCTAAAAAAAGTACATAAAGAGGAAAAATCAGGTTCAATACAGCCAAAAGCTGATATAGCCAGTAAAATGGTTCCCGGTATATTTTACCTTGGTCAATAAAATTCAGGTATGGTTTCAAAAAAGTAAAAAATGTGTCTTTCATGGTTAGCGTATTTTATGAGAGGGCATATTTATATCTGTGCCATTTAAAATTATATGAGATCTATACACTTAACACGAAGAAAAACTAAAAAACAGGTCATTTTTTAATTTGACTAAAATACAAGCATTTCTGTTTTCAAGATATGTTGAATAAAAACAAATATAATTTTACTGTATATATGCAATATCATTTTAGGTGTCTTATTTTATAATGTTGTTATTCTTATTCACAAATAGGTTGAAAAATGAAAAGATCTTTACTAAAAATATTTGGCGCACTCATCATATCATTTACAATTTCAGATCTGTTAATTGCCCAATCGGAAATTCAAGCAGACGGTGCTTCAGCGCATTGGGTCTCAGCTGAAAATGTTATTTGGGATGCCGGAGTTGAAGCTGAATACTATGAGCTTCGGTACGTAACTGAGTCTGATAAAATTGAGTTGGGTGAATTATTAACAGGAAATTCAATTTCAATGGAACCGGGGAGCGAACTCGACAGCAAAACAGCGGATAAGTTCAGACATATTTCAGACCGCCCGGTATTTCGGATAAATGTTCAGCCTGCTACCATTTCTGAAGCCTTGCGGGGTAGACTTTTAGCAATTGCTTATGGAGATACTAATGAAGTATTAGCTGCAACCAGAGTACAGACTGCGGGAGTAATTGATGAACTGTACACATATAACGGTAAACTTGGCCCGATTTACGATGATAATTCCATAACTCTCAAGTTGTGGGCACCAACAGCCCAATCCGTTCGTCTTCAAGTTTTTGATGATCAAAAAAACCATATAGAAATGGTTGAGCCGGCAAAAGTATCAAATGGCGTATTGGAGTTTCATGGAAGCAGAGACTGGGACAGGAAGTTTTACCGGTTTAAAGTAGATGTTTACCATCATGAAAATGACAAGATAAACACTTTTGATGTAACGGATCCCTATTCGGTAAGCCTGTCTACCGACAGCAAGTATAGCCAGTTTGTTCAGCTTTCGGATGATGATCTAAAACCGGACGGTTGGGATGATATTAAAAAAGAACAACCGCGCCCTGTTGATATCTCTTTGTACGAGGCACATATGAGGGATTTTAGTATGATGGATAAAACAGTACCGGAAGAGCACCGGGGGACCTACATGGCTTTTTCTCATAACGGGGAAGATGATCGCAATATTTCAGACGGCATGAATCACCTCAAACAACTTGCTGAGGCTGGCTTAACTCATCTTCACCTTATTCCAATCAATGATATCGCATCCATATATGAAAGCAGAGAGAAACGGGTGGATCTTGAGGATCCATTTAACCGGCTGTGTGAAGTGGCAGATGCCGAAATTTTTGAAGAACGATGTAATCTTTACGGTGACAGAACCATTCGCGATGTATTTGATGAGCTTGCACAAGATGATCCAGTCACAAGGCAAATTCAACAGGTGTATTCAGATGGTCTGGCTCAACACGACGGGTTTAATTGGGGATATGACCCATACCACTTCAATACACCTGAAGGCAGCTATTCAACGGATCCCGATGGTGTGCAAAGAATACTTGAAACCCGAAAAATGGTAAAACATCTACAGGAAATTGACCTGCATCTTGTTGTTGACGTGGTTTACAATCATACACACGCCACCGGTGATTCACGCTATTCAGTACTGGACAAAGTTGTGCCCGGCTATTATCAGCGTCTAAATGCTGATACAGGTGAGGTAGAAACCTCGACATGCTGCCCGAATACGGCTGCTGAATTTAATATGATGGAAAAATTAATCATTGATTCTATTCTGCTGTGGGCGCAAGAGTATAAAATAGATTCCTTTCGGTTTGATTTGATGGGGCATCATCCCCGCTATGTTATGGAAAATGTTCAGGACGCATTAGCCGAACTTACGCTCGAAGACCATGGCGTGGATGGTAAAAATCTCTACATTTATGGAGAAGGGTGGAATTTTGGTGAAGTAGCCGATAATCGCATTTTTGACCAGGCTACTCAGTTTATGATGGGAGGAACGGGTGTTGGAAATTTTAATGATCGCATTCGGGATGCTATTCGTGGTGGATTTTACTCCTGGGTTGGCAGAGGACAAGGTTTTGCAAACGGTTTGTACCTTTTCCCAAACGAAGAGTCAGGATCCACAGATGCGGAGCGGGAAGAGCTGTTTAACCAGGCCGATCGTATTCGGGTTGGAATGACCGGCAATCTGAGCTCATACCCCTATATGAATCGGTTTGGTGAAGCGGTAAACGGTGGAAACGAAATGATTGGATATGCTCATCAACCCCAGGAATCGGTTAATTATATCGATAAACACGACAATGAAACCTTATGGGATAATACTCAGGCCAAACTCCCTTTCGATATGGATATGGATCAGCGTGTTCGAATTCATTTGTTAAGTAATGCTTTTATCAATTATGGCCAGGGAGTGCCTTTTTTTCAGCTTGGAACGGATTTCTTGCGTTCAAAATCGATGGACAGAAACAGTTATCAATCCGGCGACTGGTTTAATACCGTTGATTACACATTCGAAACCCATAATTGGGGGATTGGGCTGCCGCCTGAGTGGGATAATGCTGATAACTGGGAGGAGCATGAAAATTTTCTTAGAAACCCGAATATTTTCGTTTCGAAAGAAGATATGGAGTTTACAAGTAAGGTTTTCAAAGACCAGTTGCGTATTCGTTACAGTTCTCCGCTGTTTCGTCTTGAAAATGCTGATGAAATTCACAAACGCGTGGCTTTTCATAACACCGGGCCAGATCAGGAGCCGGGTATCATTGCCATGACGATATCAGACGGTGTGTGTGCAGGTCCGTCGTTAGATTCTGATTACGATGGTATTCTCGTCATTTTCAATTCAGATATAAGGGAAAAAGATATTGAATTGAATCTGCCCGATATGGAACTGCACTCAATACAATTAGACGGCACAGATAGGATTTCAGCACAAGCAAGAGAATCCGGTGGAATATTTACAGTTCCGGCTTTAACGGCATCCGTCTTTGTAAAAAATAAGGCAGGTGAACAGGGTGAGTTTCCCTGCAACGAAATCTCAGTATCAAATAATTAAAGAGAGCTTGTATTACGAAAATAACCACTGGTCTACCAGATAAACGGTTATAAAAATCAGTCCAAAAACCGAAAGGCTGAGTATGGGCTCCCAAATTACAAATCCGCCAATGGTACCCAGCACAGCGCCAAGGTATTGGATGGTACGGAGTTGTTCATTGGTGGCATTACGGATCATGCTTTCAAGTTTTTGTTCGTCATAATTCTTCAGGTTTTCTTCTACCAGGTGCTGTACATCCAACCTGTTAACGAGCCGGTATATCAGGGTAGCCAGCAGTTCATCCAGGTTTTCGCTGTGCTCTTGAACTTTATCCGGTAGTTCATCGAGAAAAATTTCAACGAAATCAATGTTCCGTTCCAGGGATGCAGGCAATGTATCCAATGAATCCAGAATAATGTTATTGAGCGACCTGCCTTTTAAAAATGAGTACGTTTTCAGGGCGGTTTTTTCAATAATCTTATCGTCTAAACTGTTCTCAATTTCAGCTGTAATTTGCTCTGCTAAGTTTGCTTTAAATTCCGGATTATTAAAGGATGTTCGGATGTAATTTAAAACCCATTCTTTCAGTTCGTTTCTGAACGCCGGTTTTCTGGTCACAAACAAAAGTTGTCGGATCGTTTTTTTGCGGTATTTGCTGATTGCATCAGACTGCGAAATTTTATTTTTGATGATTTCTGCATTAATCAAATCTTCGGAAACAGCCGCTGAGAGTCTGTACGCAATACGTTCCTTGTGAGCCGGAATTAATCCCTGTCCCAATAACGGACGTTTTTTCAGCGGCCGGAACAGCATTGTAATGGCAATCCAGTTTGTCAGAAATCCAATCAGCCCGCTGATACAAATAATTTTTAGCAGGCCATTAAAATGCAGTGATAAACCAAAGAAATGAGCAGATACTCCATCAAAGTCCCAATAAAATGAGAAAATAAAACCGGCCAGTAATAACCACGGCACTGGTTTTAAAATGCGTAAAATGGCTAATTGGTTATGATTTGAGGGGGGAGCTTTAATCTCTTTTTGATTTTTTTGCTGAGTATTCGTCATAATAGAATCAATGTTAATCCAATGCTATTAGGACGAAATTATATCCCGAACTGTTTCAGGATTTAATGAAGGATAGTCTGCAATTTCTGATAGATTTTTCAATTTGCTCTTGTATGAATCTGCATGATGAAGTTTTTTCATTATCAATTTATCGGGGCGAACAGAGCCTTTTTGAAGAGTTATCCATTTTTTATGTAAGGCCTGATCCATGAATTCCCCAAATTTTGAAGGCCTTATCACACCAAGTTTATTAAGAATAGCCCCGAACTCCTGAGCCGTTAAAACCGGGCGAAGCGATTTGGGATCATTTTGATAGTTGTTCAGCGGATAAAAAAAGATATCCGGATTAAGTTCATTTATCCATGAAACCTGAAGAGGTTCGGGGATTTTTATTGACTGAATTGTGTGATCATAAATCAGCTTGTATAAAGATGTGATTTTTCGGGGAAGTTCTCCAGCTGCGTAATCAGGTGTAAGTTGTAATGATAATGGATAAATACTTTCGTGCGGAGTTTCGGGATCTGCAACCTCTTGCAAAAAACGCGGCTTTAAATCAGTCTGAGACCCAATGTGCATATACTGTTTGCGGAAATTTTCCCAGGTTTCGCTGTAAAAAGCATTGGCAGAACTTCTTGGATAGCTGATGAGTGATTCTTCAGAAAAAGGAAGAGTTGTTTGAAATAATTTTTGCAACAGGGATTGTGCTTCTCGGAACGAATCCTCGATACCTAATTCCACTGTTTTTGAGATTATATCAAATGTAGAAAGTGGTTTTAGAATTTTATGCTGTTTTTTATTCTTAGATAATTGAACAGAGATCCATTCATCGGGGGAACTTTTTAGTGGAGCTGTGCTTCGGTAAAGATTGTTATTTTCATCAAAAAAGTGATGATAGCTCTCTGTAGCACCAAGAGCCGCAATAATACCTGCAGCCTGAAACCCCGCTGTAACTAAAGAATCAGCCCATAACTGACGGATTAAAAATCTGTTTTTTAGCCTGGCTTCAAGAGAATCACTGTTCAGCTCTGAAACATCGCTGAGCATATTTAATATTCCTTTTTTACTGAGATGCTGAATTTTACCGCGCTTAATACCGGACATATTTAAAAACTTCGCCAGAGACCATGTTATAAAATCTCCTGAAGGGTCGGAGTCTGCAGCCACAACTATATTATTTGCCCACTGAGCCTGTTCTTTAATTTCTTTACGGAGTTCTATTTTTTCAGGATCTGCAATTGCTTTAAGTCGATTTTTTTTGGAGTCGTAAACAGGATTCCAGCAGAAGCCATCGGTGGAAATGACATATACAGAAGACGGGGAAAGTTTTTGAATTCTCTCTGCGAGGACAGGAGATTCTACGATCAGGAGGGTATATATTGAATCAGCCACTATGCTGATTTGAATTTATCCAGGTATTTATTTTCAAGGCCTGTCATTATACTTTTTTCTTCTTCGCTTTCATCTTTATAACCCAACAGATGCAGTAATCCATGAATAAAAATTCTTAGATACTCCTCTTTTTGATCCACATTAAATTCCACACTTTGTTCAGAAATACGCGGTGCACAACAAAATAGCGTTCCTTCTATCGAGGAATTTGATTCATCCTCATCATATCGAAACGTAATGATATCGGTAACATAGTCTCTGTTAAGGTATTCTTTGTTTACTTCAACTATATCCTCTTCCTTGACATATACAAGCTCAATGTGGTGAAATTGTACCTTCTCTTCATTTTCAATGATCTTAGTGATCCGGTTTAATTCAGAAATACTTACCGGAACGGCTGTATCGCAATTCGTAATCTTAGTTACTTTTTTTTGGTTTTTTTCTTCCGGAATGTCAGGAAAGTTCGTCATCATCAAAAGAAAAATCATCAGTATCCAGAGATTCGGTGAGAGACAATGCAACACCGCACATCATCAGGTCTTCGGGCAGTTCTGTGAAATCTCCCTTTAATACATTGTCGCTTACATTTGCGTACAGGCTGCAACCGGCACCTTGTTCAATAATTAATCCGGAAGTCATTCCGCGTGCTTTTCTGAAAAAAGTAACCTGTTTTAGCAGGTCGCTGGCTATAAAAGCGGTGCAATTGTGAAGTTGTAAAAATGTATTTGAAGCATATACGGAAACCATGCTCATATTTTCTCCCTCAACTTCAACTCCAAGATGAATTTCGAGAGCTAATTTTCTGCCATCTTCCTTATTTGTCAATTCAAGCCGGTAAACATCCTCGCCGAATTTTTTAGGTTTGGTATCAAGAACTTTTCCAATAGTCTGGATATTCTCTTCGGTAAATTCGTGTATCATAATTTCTGATTTATGGCAGTTTGATAATTTATAATATACAATCTGGTTGAATAACTTTAAATGCCAAGGTTAAACTGACGTATTTGTTCTCTGCTTTCTTCGGCATTCTCAGGTAAAGGAAGCATACCGCCGGTTAGTTCGTTTACCCGCAGCCGGATTAATTCAGCAGTTTCCTCATCTTCGTTTTCGAAAAATATATTTTGCAGGATTGTTAAACGGCTCACGGCAAAGCTTACATCCCGTGCAACGCTATCACGTTGTCTTCCTATACGTTCCTGCTCAGTTTGCAGCTCTCTGGCGCGGTCTGTTCTTGCACGTGATCTCGCAGCAGAGATATCTGCCTCTAAATCATCCATTCTCATTTCAAAAGAATCGAGTTCTTTCATATCGTATTCAAGGTCATGCAGCAGACGTTCAGCAACAAAAAATCCAAGCTGATTTGCTCGCAGTGGTTCATTAACCCTCATATATCGATAGGCATAAAGTGTAGCAACTGTCCAGTCGTTTTCGATGGTTCGGAACGGTATTTTATCCTCACCGAATTTCAGCCAGTGTGCGGCACTTTCATAATCGTTGCGTTCTATATAGGCGTCTGCCAGCTGTGTAAATCCATATCGATAATTACCCAGCATTCTGCGGATATTTTCATCAAAGTAAACCGTGGGTGAGTTCCATTTATGGAACCGGAAATTGGATAATCGTTCGGCGTGAACTTCGGGATCAATATATCCGAATGGTCCGGCCGGCCTGTTTTTAGGCACGATCCTAAATGCTTTTCCTTCAAACTGAAAGAAATTATCCAGTCCAAGCTGCCCGGATCTGGAAACAGTGTTTGCAAAATAAATTGGCCGCAGCCACATATTGTTTTGCAGCAGTTCAAGCACCATCCGATCCTGAGTTTGCAGGTAAAACCGTTCATTGCCCTGGCCATCTCGTCCGGCAGATCTTCCCTGTAAATACCATCGCATTTCATCGTCAAGTGAATCCACCGGCATTGAATACGGAGTTGCCATCTGAATCTGGTTGTGGAGCATTTGATTCATGGTTGTGCCCACAGGTAGGTTTACGCCTTGGTAAAACGTTCCGGTTGTATCTTCAAGCTGTTCCGGAGAAGCTTCAAATACAGACCTGAGAAACTCTTTATGAACCGGAATGGTGATATCTCCGGGCTGATGAAGTTCAAGCTGGGTGGTCATTTGCTCAATTTCCTGATCTGTTACAGTAATTGGCAATGGCAGTGATTCATGCGTTTGTCTGTCCCTGAGCTGCTTAATATACCAGTCGGTGTTAAGAAGGCTCAAGTTTACAACCCGTACATCAGTTCGCACACCTTCTACTTCCTGCAGATACCAAAGAGGAAATGTATCATTATCACCATTGGTAAAAAGAATAGCATTTTTCTCTACAGAGTTGAGCAAATTATAAGCGTAATCCCTGGCTACATATCGTTCGCTGCGGTCGTGGCTAGGCCAGTTTTCTGCAGCTACCCAAAATGGCACGGCTATAAACATAACTACAAGTGTTCCGTATGATGCAAACCTGTTTTTACCGATTGTTTGTTTTAGCAATTCAATCAATCCGGTAGCTCCCAGGCCAACCCAGATCGCATAGGCAAAAAATGAACCTACGTACGCATAATCTCTTTCTCGCGGTTCATAAGGTGTTTGATTGAGGTAAAAAATTATGGCGAGGCCTGTTAAGATAAATAGCGCCAATACTGATAGTGCCCGACGCCAATCATTTCTGAAATGAAATACCATTCCAAGCAATCCAAAAAGGAATGGCAGGAAAAAATATGCTGAATTTGCCGGGTTATCTTTGTGGCGGGTATCTGTAAAGCCTGAATACCATCCGCTATCCTGTACGTCTGCCTCACGCCCAATAAAATTCCAGTTAAAATATCGCAGGTACATATGGTTTACCTGGTAGTTCATGAAAAACTGGAAATCAGAATCAAAATTAGAATAGTATTCAAGATGCTGGGGCTGGCTTGAATGACGTCTTGGAAAAAATATTTCTTCAGAGCGGTCTATATTTCCGGTTCGGTTATTAAAGGTATTTCCTCTGAGCAGAGGTGATTGTCCATATTGATCGCGACTCAGATAGCTGACAAAAGCTTCAACAGTGGAGGGGTCGTTTTCATCAATAGCTGGTTCAGCCTGAGATCGTATAATTACAAGTGAATAGCTTGAGTATCCGATTATTATCATCGTGTAGGCCAGTAAGACCATGTTGGCAATTCGGTAGCCCTTTGTATGTGTATAGTAAATACCAAAGATAATGAGAGATAAGAAAAGAACGATGAACGTAATAGGACCGATGAGTCCGTAAGTCATTGGGCCAATTTTGCCGGCTAAATCGGGCAGATGGATAATTGTTACCGGATAAATACTTAAAAAGGCAATAATTGAGGTAGCCATCAGAATGGCGAATGACTTTATTGAGAAAGCAAACTTTTTGAAGTAAACAATCATTGCTACAAAAAAGAGGGCCAGCAGGTTTAGAAGGTGTACTCCAATACCAAGACCAAATACATAGGCAACAAGTACCAGCCATCTTTCAGAATAAGGTCTGTCATGGTTGGCCGACCATCGTAATGCCAGCCAGACAACAAGAGCAGTAAAAAACATGGATGTGCCGTACATTTCTGCTTCAACGGCGTTGAACCACTGTGTATGAGTAACGGTAAAAGTAAGCGCTCCAAAAAGTGCTCCTCCGTAAAGCCCCAGTTTATCATTGAATATCATTTCATCAGCCGGTCCCCGCCACTCTTCTATAAGCCTTACAATAATCAGATAAAGCAGCATGATTGTAAAAGAAGATGCTGTAACACTAATCATGTTAATGCTCCAGGCCACATATTCGGTGGGCATAAACATGGATACAATTCTGCCCATTAGTGCAAAAAATGGTGATCCGGGAGGGTGTGCAACCTGCAGCGTATGAGAGATTGCAATATATTCAGCCGGATCCCAGAATGAAGCTGTTGGAGCGACTGTAAGAGTATAAATTACAAAAGCGTAGGAAAAGCTAAGAACAGCAAAAAAAATATTTCTTGTGCGGTGCTCTTCAAATATTGCAGTCAGATTCATAGAAGTAGTTGACAGTTACTATTCAGATTAAAATTAAAGAATCAAATCAGTTCAGGTGCACTAACGATACTTTATTACGCATTATTTTTATTGAAAAAAGAATGAAGGACAAAGATACCGAATAGCCATTTCAATGCAATGAATAAATATCAGGTGTTTAGAGTGCCGTCAACTTGTAAAGTATAATTGAAACAATAAAAAGAAATTTTACCAACAGGGCTCGATAAAGGATGGGATAATTGTATATAAACCCGACAGCTGTAAGGGAGATAATTGGTAGTTACCTTTAAGTAAGATTTGGATGCAGGAGAAAAGACTTTTGCAGTGTATTGATTATAAATCAAAAACACTCCAAAAACTGAAAGCGCTTTCAATTCTCAGCAAAAAAACCACTTTACATAATATTATCGAGGGAATTCCAATTAGGACAAAAATGTCGCCTATTAGTAAAGAGTTGTTTTAACGGAATTATTTTATAAAAACATGACCTAACAATGGATGAAAAATTTTCAAAAAACAGCTTTTGTGTTTTACAATTATTTACATGGCTGTAAATAATAATTTCACAAGTTGGCAGGAAGCAAAAATGCTCACGACCAAAAATGGTCAAAACATTTCATATTCGAATTAACGTTACTCTCAAAAAACAGATCGAACATATGCAAAGATTAAATACGTCAATTAAAATATTATTGATAGGGTTAGGCAGTTTTCTTTTCTCCATTATCGCTATTGATGATGTTTTGGGTCAAACAGGTACTGTTTCCGGGACAATAACTGAAAGGAGCGGGGCAACTCTTCCGGGAGTTAATGTCTCAATAGCAATACAAGCACGTACACTTGGTACATCTTCCGATGCAAATGGTGAATATACTATTGAAAATGTGCCGGTTGGTACTCATACTGTACGGGCCCAATTTATTGGGTTTGCAGGACAAACACAGGAAGTAACCGTAGAAGCCGGTGAAACTGTTACTTTAAATTTTGAATTACGCCAGTCCACTCTGCAGCTCGATGAGGTTGTAGTAACCGGTGCGGGTGCATCCGTTGAAAGAGAACGGCTTGGACACAGTATTGCATCGGTAAACATGGGGGATTTGGCAGAATCTTCACTGGGTGGAATTTCTGAAGCTCTTGTTGGCCGAGTGCCCGGAGTAGTAACGATGCCTTCAGGTGGAATGGTGTCAGAAGCTCCAAATATTCGTATTCGTGGTTCTTCCAGTCTTTCAATGACAAATGAGCCTTTAGTTTACGTTGATGGTGTTCGAATTGAGTCGAGAGGCGGTTATGCAAGTGGAATACCATCAGGTGGTGGTGGTCAGCCTTCACGCCTTGCCAGTATTGATGTAAACTCCATTGAAAGAATGGAAGTTTTGAAAGGTCCTGCAGCTGCAACGCTATACGGATCTCAGGCAAGCGCAGGGGTAATTCAGATTTTCACAAAGCAGGGGTCACAGGATCAGGCACCTGAATTTAATTTTGAAGTTCAGAATCACCTGGTTCAACTGCCTTCTACATTTAAAACAAATGCGGGGTTTGCAAGAACACAAGAGCAGGCAAACAATGTTAACCAAGTATACGGTCTCAATGTGTCTCCTTTTGAAGCATTCGAGGCAAACTCAGCAAATGATCTGTTTGGTAATGGGTGGGGACAAACTTATTCAGGTTCTGTGACGGGCGGCGGCAACAGTGTTACTTACTATACCGCGTTAAGGTATACATCAATGGATGGACCATGGAACCCCACAACAAGCACATTTATGGGTGCTGAACCCGGACCGGTTAATGACGAGGTAAGAAGATTACATTTTACAGGTAATTTAAATATTACAGCGTCAGACAACCTGAGAATCAGGCTTGCGTCCATGTACACCAATGCATACCAGCAGGTACCGGCAAGTAACATTACGATTTACAACCCAATTGCACTCGCTCAGTACGCAAAACCAGAAACAGCTAACCCGAATAATGTATTTGGGAATCCATTCTTCGGCACTGTAAGAGAAGGTACGTTTTGGGAAATTGAGGATGCTTCAGATCATGGAAGGGTAATACTTTCTGCAAATTATCTGTTCAGTGATAATGTAATTTTTGACGCATCATTTGGCGTTGATTACTTGTCGCAAAGAAGCCAGAGTTTCAGGCCTTTCGGATGGAATGTTGATGGTGTAAGTAGTTTTAACACAAGTGGAAATATTGATGTTGGTAACAGAGAGATCCAGGAATGGACTTTCGAATCTAAATTGAACTGGACTACCGATATAAGCAGTAATTTTTCATCCACATTTGTTACAGGTATTCAAGGTTTCCGGAGAGCCACCAGCGAAACGGGAGCTTTTGGAGTAACCTTTCCTGGGCCGGGACTTCAGGTTGTAAATGCTGCAGCTACACAAAACGCATCATCTTCCTTTATGGAAGTTATTAATGCAGGTTTCTTTGCCCAGGAGCAATTAAGCTACAGAGACTTTCTCTACTTTACTGCTGGAGCTCGGTTAGATGCCAGTAGTGCATTTGGTTCTGATTTCAATACTCAGCTATATCCAAAGCTGAGTGTTGCATTAATGCCGTACAGAGCATTTAATTTCCAAATTCCGGGTGTATCAACATTAAGACTTCGGGCTGCAATTGGTCAGTCGGGTCAGCAGCCGGGTGC
>LKMJ01001366.1_pt1 | contig 21405 bp, 24 predicted proteins | sample 643391 | NCBI WGS metagenome assembly LKMJ01 (sample SAMN04112250, study PRJNA286221) | soda lake metagenome | biome: soda lake; feature: Kulunda Steppe; material: water; isolation source: sample PL-Br10 brine of Picturesque Lake | place: Russia: Kulunda steppe | collected 2010-07
GTCGGTCCCGAACTCCGCTCCGAGTGCGTGGCCGAGTTCGATCGCGTCACGGCCGAGCGCGCGTCCGGAGTAGTCGCCGTCGGGTGCGGAATCGGTCGGCGAGTAGCCGCGCATGAACGGTGCGACCGCGGTAAAGCCCTCCTCGGCGAGCCACCGGACGATCGGCGCCATCGACCCGGCGTTGTCGGGAAAGCCGTGCAGACACAGCGCCAGCCGGTCGCCGTCGCCGGCGTGGAGACACTCGAATGTCAGTCCGTTCGCTTCGACCCGCCGCCGCTGGAGGCCCGATTTGGCGGTGCTGTCGGTCATATTCGGTGATCGATGTCAGCGTCTATAATAGCTTTCGCCGGCCGGACGAGCCGTGCGCTCGACGGGGCGGGCGAAAGCCCCTTTGACCGGAGCGTCGAACTCCCGGTATGACCGTCGTTGCACTCCTGAGCGTGGCACCGGTGATCGAAGACAGCATGGCGAGCGAGGTCGCGGCGGCCGTCGACGCCCTCGATGAGTTCGACGTCTCCTACGAGACGAACCCGATGGGGACCGTCATCGAGGCCGACAACATCGACACGCTTCTCGCGGCAGTCGGTGCAGCGCACAAGGCGGTCGACGGTGATCGCGTGAGTACGTTCCTGAAGATCGACGACAAACGCGACCGCGATCAGCGGGCCGAAGAGAAGGTCGAGGCGGTCGAACGGGAACTCGGACGGGAGGCACGCAGCCAGCGGTAACGCGGCGAGCGCGGCAAGGAAAAGGCCTATCCCCGACCACCCGTATTTTCGGGCATGAGCACGCCTCCCGGCGAATATTACGCAAGCGAACGGTGGAACAACTGGTTGGATCGGCTACGAGAGGAGGAGATCGACCCCGAAAGCGACGACTCCGCACGGCTGTTTTTCAACCTGCTCGATGACGCGACGATCGCGATCGCGAAGATCGTCACCGACTACGACGACGGCGAGTTCGACGACGCCGACGCCGCCACGGAGGAACTCGGCCGTGTTCGCGAGATCGTCCTCTCGGAGGTCGACATCGAGGACGAGGAGAAGCTAACGCTCGTCGACGGGGTCCAGACGTCGCTCGTCTGTGCGCTGTATGCCGCCGAGGAATACATCGTCGGAGGCCCGGCCGAAGGGACCGTCGAGGATCATCTCCGGGCCGCTTCGGCGGCCGAAAACGAGGAGGATGACCTCGATACCGCCCTCGCACACTGCGTTCAGGCCGGAACGCTCATCGTCGACGGCGCGGAACTGTCGATGGAGATCGCCGAGGAGATCGAGTACGGTCTCGTCGCCGACTGGGTCAACGGCCTCGACTCGCTGGGGCGCGCGCTGGCCGACCCGTCCGTGGTCGAAGAAGACGCGTAGGCAGTACGCTTTTATTCACGACTAGCATTGTCCGACTATGGGTTTCCGGAACGACGAGCGCGCGCAGTCGATTCTCGTCGGTGCGCTCTTGCTTTTTGCGATCCTCATCATCGCGTTTTCGTCTTATCAAGCGTTCATCGTTCCGAACCAGAACGCCGAGGTGGAGTTCAACCACAACGAGCGCGTCCAAGGGGACATGGTCGAAATCCGGAACGAGCTGCTCGCCTCGTACACCACCGGCCGGGACGGCTACGCGACGATAGAGCTCGGCACCCAGTTCCCGCCACGAATCCTCGCGCTCAATCCGCCGGCTGCCAGCGGCACGTTCGAGACGGAGGAACCCCGTCCGGTCGTCGTCGAGAGACAGGACGGCACCGACATCACTGAAGACGTCCTCCCCGGAGGAATCTACGAGTCCCGGACCGTCAGCTACACGCCTTCCTACTCGGCGTATCAGAGCGCCGGCGAGCTCCGCTATGAGAACTCGATCGCGTATCACGACTTCGGCGACGAGTTCGTCCCGCTGACCGGCCAGCGATTGATCCAGGACAACACGATACAGATCGTCCCCATACCGACCGAATTCGGGGAGACCGGAACCCGAACGGTCGCCGTCGAGCCCCGGGCCGGACTGACCGACAGGAGCAGACGCGAGGACATCAACGTGACTCTCCCGACCGAACTCTCCGAATCACAGTGGGAGGAGATCCTCAGCGACGAACTCGACCCCACTAACATCGAGGTCACCGAGGGCGCCCAGGGTCGTAACCTGACGCTGACGCTCGACGACCAGTGGGCGATCGATGCCGGTCCCGTCGGCCTCGGATCGACCCCCGGCTCGCCACGGGACGGCGGCGGCGACGAGATCAACCCCGCGGCTCCGGGCAACATCCGGCTCCAGAGCGAATCTCTGAGCGGTAACACCGTGACGCTCACGTTCAACAACACCGCCGGGACGAACCGCTTCACTGGGGCACGGATCAATTTCTACGACAGCCCGGGACAGAACCAGCCGGATTGGGCGGACGTTAGGGCCCCGGAAGAGGACATATCGGCGAGACTCCAGATCGGGGGTGACTTCGAAGAGTTCGAACCGGACATCACACTCGAGGGTGAGACGACAACACAAGTGCAACTGGAGTTCAACAGGAACCCGAGCGGGAACGCCTGGTTCGTCATCACCTTCCGACTCGAGACGGGACAATCGGCGCTGTACTTCGTTGGTTTATAAAACCGACCATGGCCGGAAACTCCAAGGACCGTCAACCGGATTCGAAACCATCCTCAAGGCGACTGTCCGCCGACCGAGCCCAGTCCGAAACCGTCGGCGTGCTCTTGATCACCGCCGTCGTCATTATACTGGTGGCGTCGGTCGGCTTCGTGCTGACATCGAACGTCATGAGCCAGATGGAGACCGGGCCACAGATTACCATCTCGGGGGAGGCGTCTCAGGACGACCTGACTGTCTACCATCTCGGGGGCGCGAGACTCGAGGTCTCGGAACTCGACGTCGTGTTGCGCGGTGACTCGACCGAGCGGTACCCCCTTTCGTCGTTCACCCAGCGTCGAGGGAGCAACGAGACGTGGTTCGAGCGGGGCGACCGGTGGCAACGCGAACACGGGCTCTCCGGCGATTCGGTCGAGGTCCTGGTCGTCCATACGCCCTCGGAGACCGTCGTCGGCCGGACGACGCTCGAACTGCGGCCGACGGGCCCGTTCTTCGAGGTCGACATCACCGGCACGAACAGCCCGGTGGAACAGGGCGAAACACTCGAGGTCGATGCGGCCGTCGAAAACACCGGCATCGATACCGGTACACAGGACCTCGAATTCTCGTTCGACGGTACAGTCCAAGAGACGGAGTCCATTACCCTCTCGCCGGACCAGCGAACCAGCAGGACGTTCAACTTCGACACCTCAAGCGTCGATCCCGGCACCTACACCGTCACGGCGTCGACCGATAACCGGACGGACGAACGGACGGTCACCGTCGAGGAGCCGAGGGCCAACATCACGATCACCGACGTCGAGGGGATGCCCGACGAGACCACCAACCACTCGTATCAACCGGCGGTCACCATCGAAGAATCCGCGGGCATCGAGACGGACGGGCTTCAGGTGGAGTTCATTATCGACGAGCGGGATACCAACGTGACGGCGTTTGAAGAGCTGAGAGAGTTAAACGAGATCAGCTCTAGTAGCGTCACCGCCGATTTCGACGTCGGAGAACTCGATGTGAACAACTACAACTACTTCGCGACCGCCTCGGCCGACAACGCTATTACGGACAGTCGAAGTGGGGAGTTCGTCGTCGGGGAGCCTCCATTCTTCAACGTCTCGATTGTGGATGATAACTCGCCGGTTCGGGTGGGCGACGATATCGAGATCGACGCAAGGGTCGAGAACACCGGCGGCTTCGAGGGGACCCAGAGAATCGAACTGACGGTCGACGGAATACCGATCAGGGAAAGTGATCAGTCGCAAGATGTGACGCTCGAATCGGGTGAGAATCGAACGATAACGCTTAGATGGCAGACGGAGACCGGGGATCAAGGCGATTCGCCGTACATCGCCACGGTAAGCAGCGATGACGATTCGGATTCGATGAACGTTGAGGTCACCGGACCCGGTGGTGGTCAGGCCGACGGTCCTGTACCTTCCCTCTCGGACCTGGACATCGCCGGGCAGGACACCGACGCGACGATCACCGAAGAGGAGGGAGGTGATGTCACAGTCGACGTGATGAACGACGGCGACGAGTCCGGGGCGTTCACAATCGATCTGGATATAACCAACGGCGAAACGGTCAGCGATCAGGAAACGACCGGCGAACTTGATCCGGGCGAGACCGAAACGATAACGTTCACCGATCCGCTTAGCGGTCTGAGTGCGGGCGAGTACGACGTGACCGTGGCAGATGAGGACGATATCAGTTCAGTTACCGGTAGTCTGACCGTTGAATCGGAGGAAGATCCAACATCACTCCGGTCCGCATCCGTTGAAAATATTGGTACGAGCGAAACGGAACAGCAGACATTCGAGTTCACACTTGATCGCGCATTAGCTGATGGTGAGGAAGTCACTATAGACTTGGAGGACCCACAAGCGGCAAATCAAGTGGATTACAGGGGTGCAACCGTATCCGCTGACAACGGCGGAAGCGCGGCTTTCACTATCCAACAGAACAACAATGCTGAAATAACGTACACCGCGAGTGGAGAGGAACAAGAAGGAGATTCCATCGAAATTCAAGTAACCGGAATCGATGCCGATGGATCTCAAACGGTGAATAACTCACCGTACGATGTCGTGTTCGAGGGACCGGATGGCGACACAATAACCGAAACCTTCGAGGTCATCTCCGGTTGAGAATGGATCACCGACGGCACTTTGCAGACTCGTTTACTGATATTCGATTTTTGAGGAAGAAATATTAGCGCCTAAAAGTGATCAGATCACCTTCGAGACGATTACCGTCGACCCACGTAACGTTACGTTCTTTCGCTATTCGAACAAACTTCCAGACGGACATCCCGGCACGCTCAGCCGCCCGGCTAACAGTTATTTCTCCCGCTGCCAACGCCTCTAGCGCCTGCTCTCGCCGCCATTCCTCAAGCCCCTTCGAGAGAAGCTTTCGGACCGCAGCATCCCAATCAAGGTTCTCCACCTCAAGATACGCTTCGAGTTCAGCCTCAAGCTCCTCTGGTATCCGAGCCGAGATGGATCCCATGCGTACACATTGTATGGATTATATATAAAGACTTCAGGGAGACATCCGACCGACAAGCCGAAACCGTATCTAACAGCGAGTAACCAGTATTAGCACCGAATTACAACAATAAATTTGAGGCTATTAAACAAAACCCAATCGACCGCAACCACCCCTCACCGAGCCAGATACGTCACGTCCCGTTCGACCTCGTAGCCCTTCGGCACCCCGACGTTTTCGAAACACGGCCCACAGAGCGGCTTCTCCATCGCCTTGTTGTTCTGCCGTTCGAGAACGACCGCGTCGCCGAGTGGAACGACAGTGTCACAGCGGCTGCATCGCGTCCTGTCGCCGTCGATGATTTCCATATTCGGCGGGAGGACGAACGGGGAATTAAATCCCGGCCCGGTTACGGCAGATGAATCGGCGGTCCGAGTTCGTCGATTGTCGTAATAACCATCGACAAAAACATATACCGTCTCCACGACATCCCGCACATGACAAGCGTAGGTATCGACGCCATAGAGATCCATACGGGCAAACTCCGACTCGACCTGCCGGAGACGTTCGCGCCGGCGATGGACGACGCCCCGGAAAAGTACACGAAGGGGCTCGGATTATACGCCAGTTCCTTCCCGGACACCTACGAGGACATCGTCACGATGGGGGCCAACGCCGCCCACCGGCTGATGGAGCGAAAGGGCCTCGAACCGGACGATATCGGCCGCATCGACGTGGCGACCGAGTCCGCCTTCGATCAGTCCAAGCCGGTGTCGACGTACATCGCGGGCTGTCTCGAGCAGGTCTTCGAGGACGACTTCCATCACGCCAACAAGGGCGAGCGGAAGTTCGCCTGCGTGGCGGGCACCCAGAGCATCGACGACGCGTACAACTGGATCAGAGCGGACCGCCACCGCGGCCGGGCGGCGCTCGTGATCGCGACGGATACGGCGCTGTACGCCCGGGACGATCCCGGCGAGGCGACACAGGGGGCCGGCGCGGTGGCGATGTTGATCGACGAGGACCCGGATCTCGTCGAGCTCTCGACGGAACAGGGGTACGGTTCGGCCGACGAGACCGACTTCCTGAAGCCACAACAGCAGTTCCCGAGCGTCGACGGCAAACGGTCGGTCAACGTCTATCTCGCCCGGATGCGGGAGGCGCTGATCGATTATCAGCGCGTCGGCGGAACGATCCACGCCGACGACTTCAGGCTCGGGCCGTTCCACACGCCGTTCCCGGGGATGGTCCGGAAGGCGGCCGTGCTCGCGTACCGGCATATCACCCGCGACACGGAGATCGAGGAGGAACTCGCGGCGGAGATCGGCCGACAGCCCCGTAAAGAGGACTCCGAGGACCACGAGGCGTACATGCAAGCGCTTTCGGAGTACACGGACGCACTCGAGAAGACCGAACGCTATCGGACGTGGTACGACCGGACGATCGACCCGACGCTGGATATCTCCAGACACGTCGGCAACTGGTATACGGGCTCGGTCCACGTCGCCCGCGTCTCCGGGCTGAAATCGCTCGCCGAGGACGGCGAGGACGCCGTCGGCGAGAAGTTACTCGTCGGGTCGTACGGCTCGGGCGCGCAGGCCGAGATCCACGTCGAAACGGTCCAAGAGAACTGGCTCGAGGAGATCGAGGCGCTGAACATCGACGAACAGCTCGCGGATCGCTACGAGCTCACCTTCGAGGAGTACGAGGACGTTCACGACGCCCACAACTACGACGAGGAGTCGGCCGTCGAGGAGTTCACGGCGCCCGACTCGGAGTTCGTCTTCGACGGCTGGGGCCGGATGGGCGAGCGAAAATACCGCTACGTCGAGTGATGTCGATCCCGGCGTGAGCTCTGGGGGATCGACACAATCGGCGTTTCACTTTTTGATTCGACAACCGACTCGCCGAGTTCCGACTGCAGCGACGCGCTCATATCGGTGGCGATCGGGCCGAACCCGACCATCGCACCGAGATCGAGAGACGGGGAAAAGCTCGATGTCGACGGTCGTTCTGTGTCCAGTCAGCCAGTCAGATGGCTGTGGTTGAAATTCCGAACCGGAACGGAAACTTAACTCGGGGTGAACCCCGATTCAAACAGCCGTTACCGTCAGTTCGTCGGTGTCGGCTGCTCGACCATCCCGAGGACGTCGTCGAAGAAACTGAGCGTGTCGTGGGGACCGGGGTTGGCCTCCGGGTGGTACTGCCGCGTGATGACGCCGAGTTCGTCGCTTTCGAGCCCCTCGGGCGTGTCATCGTTGACGTTGATCTGGGTGACTTCGAGTTCGCCCGGCTCCGAGACCGTGTAGCCGTGGTTCTGCGTCGTCATCACGACTCGTTCGGAGCGGAGATCGAGAACCGGCTGGTTGACGCCGCGGTGGCCGAACTCCATCTTCTCGGTCTCGCCGCCCATCGCGTTCGCGATGACCTGCTGGCCGAGACAGATCCCCGCGAGGGGGACCTCACCGACGTACTCCTCGACGAGTGCCGCCGCAGCCTCGTAGTTCTCCGGGTCACCGGGGCCGTTCGAGATGAACAGCACGTCCGGGTCGATCGCCTCGATGTCCTCGACGGTCGCGTCGTACGGTACCATCTCGACGACCGCGTCCCGCTCGACGAGTGAACTGGCGATCGACCCCTTCGCGCCGCAGTCGATCAGCGCGATCGTGGGCCCGTCGCCGTCGGGGTTGTAGGTGACTGACTCCTCGATCGAGACCTGGGATCCGATGTCGGTGTGATCGCTCATCGCCTTACAGTCGGCGAGTTCGGCCTCCGCGTCCTCGACCGTCGCGTCCGGGCCGGCGGCGATCCCGCACTTCATCGCGCCACCCTCCCGGATCCCCGTCACCAGGTCACGGGTGTCGAGTTCGTCGATGGCCGGAACGCCCTCGCTTTCGAGCCACTCGGCGACGTCCTCGGTCAGCTCTCGAGCGACAACGCCTCGCGGGTGGACTCGATCGGATTCGAATCGCTCCTCTCGGACACCGTAGTTGCCGATGAGAGGGTACGAGAAGGTGAGTATCTGCTCCTCGTAGCTCGGGTCGGTGAGCGATTCCTCGTAGCCGGTGTAGGCGGTGGTGAACACCAGCTCACCGCGGGTGCGGCCGGGGGCACGGCTGCGGGCCTCGATGACACGGCCGTCCTCCAGCGCCACGTAGGCGTCCGTCATTACGAGAGCCGTATGCCACAGCCGCAAATAACGTTTATCAATCGCGATTTCCCGTTTTTCCATTCACCCCGTTCCCGACCGCTCCGTCGGGGGAGCAAAGCGATCACCGAAGTCGAAGGGACCTTAGTGTAGTCCCCCTATCTGTCCCGTATGAGTACGGACGACATCGATCCGGACGGATCGGGCTCGGCGGCCCCGGAGACACACGAAAACGCGGCACAGGACGTCATCGCGGTCGACGCTGACGACACGGCGACAGGGACGGTCAACCGACTCGAGGCACACACCGGCGACGGGATCCGACATCGAGCGTTCACCGCGCTCGTGTTCGACGGCGAGGGGAACGTACTCCTCGCACAGCGGGCCCCCGACAAGCGACTGTGGGATACACACTGGGACGGAACCGTCGCCTCCCACCCCGTCGAGGGACAGACCCAGCTGGCGGCGACCGAGGAGCGACTCGAGGAGGAACTCGGCGTGACACCCGACCAGTACGACGATCTCCGGGTGACCGACAAGTTCGAGTACAAACGCTACTACCTCGATCAGGGCCTCGAGTGGGAGGTCTGTTCGGTCCTGCAGTGTACGCTCGATGACCGAACGCTCGATCCCGACGAGAGCGAGGTTGCAGGCGTAATGTGGGTCCCCTACAGGCGACTCCACGAGAACCCCAAGTGGTACCGCCAGCTCCGGCTCTGCCCGTGGTTCGAGATCGCGATGCGTCGCGACTTCGCCGACGAGTGAACCGCCTCGGGGTCAAGTGGTTCGAGAATCGAAGATTCTCGTCATCACGGAAACCTTCGGTTTCCGTACGACCCCGAGGCACTCGGCCTGCTCAGCCTGTAGACGTCCGGGAGCGCTCGCCCGGAACCGATCGTCGATACGCTTCGGCACGTCCCCCTTCCTGAAACGTCACCCTGTGACGGGCCGTTGCTCCCGTTTTGCGGCCAGATCCGTGTGTTTCGACTCGCTACCGTAATATCCGTTCGTCTAAATATTCGATAGTATACGACGAATAACGTTAGAAAGGTTCGTATAATTGAATATATATCATCCTTAACCACGGAAACGTTTACATCGGTACACGTAGAAGGTTCCACAGGGAACGATGGACGAACAAAGACTCCGAACGGCGGTCGTCCTGTACACGAACGGCGACGTGACGGAGGCGGAAGCCGCCGAGATCGCGGGGACTTCCCGCGCACAGTTCCGGCGATACGTCCGAACGTCCGGCGTCGTTGCATCCGTTCCGGCGTCCGAAGGGAAACCGGAGTCGGTCTGAGACGCCCCGGGCTGACCGACCCACGAGCTCGGGATTCAGTTCAGCAACCGGGTGAGCTCTGCCGGGCTTTCGGCTTCGAACCGCTTGACCGTTCTGACGATCTCCTCGCGCCGTTCGCGGTCGTACGTCCCCTCGGCCAGTGCGTGGAACTTCTCCTCGAGTAACCCCCACGAGGCCCCCGATGCCGGATGGCCCTCGAACCGGCGAACCGTCCGTTCGTGGACGTCCCCGTCGTGTGTCTCGACGGCGACCCGAGCCGGGGCCGAGCCGACGTCCGCGTCCTCGAACGCCCCGTCGGCCACCGAGACCGTCGTCGCCTCGGCGATCGGTCGGACGTTCACCCGATCGTCCCGGTGAGACACGAGCGCCCGATCGACGAGGGCGGCCGCGATCCGTTCGGTATCGATCTCCGGGACCGCTCGGGCGACGGCTTCGACAGCGACGTCCGCGATATCCGCCGGGTCGAGGGCGACCTCCTCGGCGAGATCGATCGCGGCTTCGATCGTCGTCTGTTCGTACGGGTGGCCGTCGTACGGCAACACGGCGGCGTCGAGGACGCGTTCACAGCCCGGATCGAAATCGAGATCGAACGGGCCGACGAGATCGTGCCACCCGCCCGACGCTGCGATCCCGTCAGGTGCGCCGACGCCCCCTGCCGCGAGCGCCGAGGCGTAGACGGCCGAAACCGCCGCGTTTCCGGTCGCGATCGGATCGAACCCCTCAGCATCGAGCCCGAGTGTCACCCGGCTCGCCGCGTGTCCGAGCGCGTCCTCGAGTTCGTGCCCGTCGAGTCCCCGGACTCGGCCGGCACCGGCGGCGGCGGCGACCGCCGTGTGGGTGGCCGGATGTAACTCGTCCAGCGGCGCGTGCCAGGCCAACTCGCCGTGGAGTTCCAGCGCCGCGGCGAGTCCGGTGATCGTCTCCTCCCCGGTCGTTCCCTCGGCTTCGGCGACGGCCAGTACGGTTGCGATCGAGCCCCCGGCCGGGGCCGGTGTCGGCGACAGGAAGGTCGGCCCGTTCCCGACGGTCACCGCGACGGTGTTGCACAGCGCGACACGTTCGGGGGGTGCGGTCACAGACCCCCACAGCCGGCTGCCGCTGTTCGTCTCTGTTCCGTCCTCCATCCCCCGGCGGACGGCCGCGGCCGGTTCGCTCTCGCGGTTCCGGAGCCCGACCGCGAGCGCGTCGAGCAACCGTCGTTTCGTGGCTTCCCGGACGTCATCGGGGAGCCGGTCGTACGTAAGATCGGATACGGAGCCGGCGAGTTCCGCCGTCGAAGTCATACCGTCGATCCGGGTGGGATCGAAAAAAGCGTTCCGTGGCCGTCTCTCCCACTGCCGGGTCCCGTCTCGCTCACGGACGGGTCGTCGCCCACACCGCCAACAGCCCCAGGATGACCGCCGGGATCATCGGCAGGACGAGATAGGCGTCCCAGAACGTGAGCCCGAAGTTCGACGGAACGCGGGGATAGAGATAGATCAGTCCGGGAACGACGAGAAAGGCCACGAAGATCGCGGCGACGAGGAGCCACCCCCGCCAGTCGAACTCCCGATCGACCGCGTCCGGATGGACGACCCCCGGCTCTCCGGACGGATCGTCGTCCGAACCGGTCTGATGGCTCCCCGTCCGATCGCCGTCCGAACTATCCGGGCGGTGTTCCGTCCGGTCGCCGGAGCCGTCCGATCGATCCCCGGGACTGTCGACCCTTCCCTCGTCGGTTCCGTTCATCCGTTTCGAGCCCCCTCCCAGTGCGATCGTGTCCGACCCCAGCCCATCACTCGTAGCTGCCGGCCTCGTACTCTCCGTCCGGGACCACGACGACCGAACCGAACCCCTCGCGGGACTCGAGAATCTCGTGTCCGCGGACGATCTCGCTCATCGGCAGCACTTCCCGGACGTACGGCTCAAAGGTCCCGTCGAACACCTTCGCCATCACGTCGTCCATCTCGCCGGGCGTCCCCATCGTCGAACCGAGGATATCCAGCTGCTTCCAGAACACCTTCGGGATGTTCGTCTCGGGGGAGACGCCCGACGTCGCCCCGCAGGTGACGATCGAGCCGCCGGGTGCGGCCGCACTCAGCGAGTTGTCCCACGTCGCCTCGCCGATGTGATCGACGACGACGTCGGCGCCGCGACCGTCTGTCAGTTCCTTGGTCGCGTCGGCGAAATCCGCCTCCTCGTAATCGATGAGGTGGTCGGCGCCGCAGTCGCGGGCGAGTTCGAGCTTTTCGTCGCTGGAGGCCGTCGCGAAGACCTCACACCCCTCGTTGGCGGCGATCTGGACGCAGGCGTGACCGACCCCACCGGAGGCACCCAACACGAGGACGCTGTCGGACTGGTCGATCCCGACGCGCGTCATCAGCATTCGCCAGGCGGTCTGAAAGACCAGCGGTGCGGCGGCGGCCGTGACGAAACCGACGTCCTCGGGGAGCGACATGAGGTTGTCCTCGGAGACGGCGGCGAGTTCGCTGTGGACGCCACGGACGTGCTCGCCGATCATCTTGTAGTCGACACAGAGCGACTGTTCGCCCTTCCGACAGAACTCACAGTCGCCACAGTAGAGCCCGGGATCGACGAGGACGCGATCGCCGGCCTCGAAACGAGTGACGCGATCGCCGACCTCGCTGACGACCCCGGCTCCGTCGCTGCCCGGAATGTGCGGCAGTTCCTCCGGGCTCGGCATCCCACGCCGGGTCCAGACGTCGAGGTGGTTCAGCCCGCCTGCTTTGATTTCGACGAGGACTTCCTCCGGGCCGATCTCGGGGTCGTCGAACTCACCGTACTGCAGTACGTCGGTCGAGCCGTGCTCATCGTAGAAGATGGCTTTCATGTTCTATGCCTGTGGCTGGTGGATGCAAAACCTTAGCGGATTTCGTGGGCCGGGCCCCGGCCTTTTTTCGATACGGCCCCCTGAACGAGTGATATGGCCGACGACAGCGACGACACACATACTCACGAACACGGGGACGAGACACACGGACATGGGAAGGAGGGCGGTCATGACCACGATCACGGGGACGATCACGACCATGATCACGGAGACGATCACGACCATGATCACGGAGACGATCACGACCACCACCATCACGACATCGACGAACTCGGGTTCGGAGTGGTGACCGTCTCCTCGAGCCGTCGGATCGACGACGGCGACACCTCCGGCGAGGCCATCGTCGAACTGCTCGAAGGGGCCGGACACACCGTCGCTGTGAGAGAGCTCGTCAACGACGACTACGACAGCCTTCAGGACACGGTCGACCGACTCGCCAACCGCGGAGACACCGACTGTGTCGTCACGACCGGCGGGACCGGCGTGACGCCCGACGACGTGACGATCGAAGCGGTCGAGCCCCTTTTCGACAAGCGGCTCCCCGGGTTCGGCGAACTGTTCCGAAGCCTCTCGCGGGACGAGATCGGGACGAAGGTCGTCGGCACCCGGGCGACGGCAGGCGTCGCCGACGGCGCTCCCGTCTTCTGTCTGCCCGGTAGCGAGAGCGCCGTCCGGCTCGGCACGCGGGAGATCATCGTCGCGGAGGCCCCCCATCTGGCGGGACTGGCGAAGCGCGACGAGCGCGAGTCGGACGACGAGGACACGGAGGTGGAAACGGACGGCGAGTGATCGTCGGAGGCGCCTCCGGTTCGGATACTACGGAAGCGGACAGAGGCTCGCGGTCAAAAGCGCCCGTTCGTCGCTCTCGTTTCGGGCGCCGTGTTCGACACCGCGGGGATTGTGTACGACGGCGGGCGCAGTGACCGTCTCCTCGGTACCGTCCTGTGTGACGACGACCTCCCCCTCGAGCAGGTGAAAGACGTTCTCGCAGTCGTCGTGGACGTGCGGGTCGAACGCGCCGCCGGGGCCGAGCGCGAACAGTTTCACGAGGACGTCGTCCTCGACGACGAGTTCGGCGGTTTCGACCGATCCGGCCGCCGGGTCGATCTCTGGAAGTTCGTTCAGTGACATACCGGAGTGTCGGTGTCGGGGCGGATAAATGTTCACGCGTCGGCGCGGAGTCGATCGAGTGCCTCCAGAAAGCCGTCGGCAAAAGACCCTTCAGTTACCGTCCCCGCTGCCCCTTTTGCCGTCTCGTCGGCGTTGGCCACCGCGAACGATCGACCGGCGATCTCCAACAGTTCGGCGTCGTTCTCCGAATCGCCGACGGCGGCGAACTCACTCGCCTCACGGCCGAGCAATCGGGCGGCCGTTCGCAACCCCGTCGCCTTGTCGACGTCGGGAGATTTGACGTGGTAGGCGTAGCCGGTGTCGACCACCGTCTGGCCGTGCTCCGCCGCGATCTCGACGAGCGGTTCCAGTGGCTGCTCGCGGGCGACGGCGACCTCCGTCTCCCGCCAGCGGTTGATCGCGTCGACGGAGCCCCACCCGAGATCGTAGCCGGCGGCGCGATACGCCTCGGCGACGGCCGCCGTTCCCTCCGGGTCGCCGTTGTAAACGACCTCGTCCACCGATTCGACGAAGACGACGCCACCGTTCTCGGCGACGACGGCGATCTCGATTCCGAGGAACTCACAGAGTCCGACCGGATAGGGGAACGATTTCCCCGTCGCGATAACCACCGGCGCGTCCCAGCCGCGGATCGCATCGAAGACCCGGGGATCGATCGACTTGTCGGGGCGCGTCAGCGTGCCGTCGATGTCGGCCGCAAGCGGCGGAACCATACGCCCGGTTACCTCGCCGGCGGTATCAACGCCCCGGCTTTCCGGTGTCTCGAGCCGTCGCCCCGGGAGTAGCTTTTAGGCCGATGAGACCCAACGCTCAGTATGAGCGTCGCCGGGATCTGTGAGCTCTGTGAGTCCGATTCCGTCGAGGACAGCTGCGATCGCTGTGGGCGGCTCGCCTGTGCGCACCACTACGACGAGACGACCGGCTTCTGTACGGTGTGTGTCGCCGAGCTGGGCCGGAGCTCCGAGGAGGGCGGTCGCGACAGCGCCGACTACCCGGACGGCGTCGACGAGTATCGGTTTTGAGGCACCGCTTGAACTCGGGGAGTGGCCTGTAGCGCCCGGACGGGTTTTCGGACAGAATAGACATCCGACAACGCCATCCGGTGATCATCGGTACCGGCTCTCATTGCACTTTTATTGTAATTGGTAGTGTGCCACAGAGTATGAAGGCGGGTGATCCCTACGGTCGAGCGATTCGGGATTGCTACCGCAACGAGTACGAGGAGCCACTCATTCAGCGAGACGGAGCGGAAGCCGTCGAACACCCTCTCGAATCGTTGTATTTCACCGAGATCACTGCTGGAGACGAGGATGTCGAATGGGTTGAATCATGGCTCGATGGTCCGTTACTCGATATGGGTGCGGGCGTAGGACGGCATACACTCTACTATCAGGACCGATTTGAGGTAGTCGCTATCGAGGTGAGTGACTTCCTGGTTGAGACCATGCGAGACCGAGGGGTGAACGATGCCCGACGTGCTGATATGTTCAGGCTCCGCGAGACGTTTGAGCGGGACAGGTTCGGCTCTGCATTCGCCCACGGGACACAGGTGGGGCTTGCAGGGTCGATGCAGGGCCTACGCCGGTTTCTCGGGGATGTGGCGTTCGTGACGCGACCCGACGCAACTGCCGTTATTGATTGTTACGACCCGACCGAGGACGGTACAAAAGACCTGCTTGGATACCGTGCTGACCCGACCTCCGGGCTTGCCTACCGGGTAATGCAGTTCGAATACGAGGGCGATACTGGAAAGCCGCTGTTGTTCCGTCTGTTTAGCCCCGATCGGATACGTGAAGCCACTGTCGGAACCGGATGGAATGTAGCCGAGATCCGACACGGCTCTGACGAGAACAGGCACCATTACCGGGCGGCACTTTCGAAGGTATAATCGTCCACTCTGCTTGTGTATGCACGCACACCGAGCGACTGATTCGGGGCGCTGTTGACGAAAAAACGAGTTGGTGTTCCGCCGCCGTCGGCTCACCGGTGTTCGTTGAGCCGGCGCTTGAGCCGCTTTGCGGCCTCTCCGGCCGCTCCGAAATACGAGGCTTCGTCGTCGGCACCCTCGCCGGCGAAGATGATCCCCCGCGAGGAGTTTATAAGGCCGGTGCCGCCGGCGAGGCCGTACTCGACGGCCGCCTCGGCGTCCCCGCCCTGTGCGCCGACGCCCGGGACGAGAAACGGTACGTCGACGAGTTCCCTGAGCGCTTCCAGTTCCTCCGTCGCCGTCGCGCCCACCACGAGGCCGACGTTGTCGTGATCGTTCCACGCCGCACAGCGCTGGGCGACGTACTGATACAGCGGCTTGCCGTTGCCGACGTCGAGGTTCTGGAAATCCGCGCCGCCGCTGTTGGAGGTCCGACAGAGGACGAAAACGCCCTTTTCAGTCCGCGAGAGGAACGGTTCCAGGCTGTCCTGTCCCATGTAGGGGTTGACCGTGATCGCGTCGGCGCCGAGCCCGTCGTCGTCTACCGCCGTCGCGTACTGTCGGGCCGTGTTACCGATGTCGCCGCGTTTCGCGTCGAGCAGGACGGGCACACCCTTCCCGTGTGCGTAGGCGATCGTCTCCTCGAGCGCGCGCCAGCCGTCGGGGTCCTCGTAGAAGGCGACGTTCGGTTTATAACAGGCGGCGTGCTCGTGCGTGGCGTCGATGATCCGGCGGTTGAACGCCCACCGCGGCAACTCGGCATCGAGAAACGGCGGCAGTCGGCTCGGGTCCGGGTCGAGGCCGACGGAGACGACGCTGTCGGCCGCGTCGATGCGGGCGGACAGATCCTCGAAAAATCCCATACTGGCCGTCCGTTCGCCGGTGATAAAAACACCACCCGTTCGGGGCCGCCGTGTGCTCGCAGTCCTCGGACGTCATCGACCGCCGGAGAGAGCCGAAAGGCGGCCGTACGGCCGTTTAAAACCCGAACAAGGACGAACGTCGCCTACCCGATCCGGTCAGGGATCGTCCTTTTCAGGAAACTCCTCGAGCGCCGCTGCCCCGTCGAGCGTCGAAACGTCGCCGGCTGGGTTTCCCAGGTAGACGGCCTCGATAACGTTCCGGGGGAGTTTGCCGGTCTGGGTACGCGGGAGTGCGGGGACGACGTGAACTGCGACGGGTCGATACGGTGCGCCGAGGTTCTCGGCGACGCGTTCGGAGGTCTCAACCTCCAGCCGGTCCTCGTCAGTTTGTACTCCCGCACGGAGCGTGACGAACGCCACTGGTACCTGGCCCTTTCGCTCGTCAGGAACCGGAACGACGGCCGCCTCGCTCACGTCCGGGTGTTCAACGATCGTCTCCTCGATCTCCGGGGCCGTAACCCGTCGCCCGGCGATGTTCATCGTATCGTCCGCGCGTCCAGTGATGAACCAGAACCCGTCCGCATCGCGCTCGGCCCAGTCTTTGTGGTTCCAGACCCCCTCGAAATCGCTCCAGTACTCCTCGAGATACCGCTCGTCGCCGTCCGTCAGCGAATGTGTCATGCCGGGGATCGGCAGTTCGATGACGAGATAGCCCTCGTCGGCAGTAGTTCCGCTTTCGTCGTAGATGTTCGCCGCCACGCCCGGCGCGGGGCCGGACAGCGACCCCGGCTTCAGCGAGGTTTTCGGCGTCGGGGTGAGGATCGCCCCCGCGAGTTCGGTGCCGCCGGCGGCGTTGATGATCGGGATCGCTCCGCCGCCGACCGCCTCGAAAAACCACAGCCAGCCGTCCTCGTCCCAGGGCTCACCGGTCGATCCGAGGACTCGCAACGACGAGAGATCGTACCGGTCACGGGGCGCGGTGTCGACCTCCCGCAGCCCCCGAGCGCCGGTGGGTGAGATCCCGAACGCGGTGACGTCGTGTTCCTCGATCGCTCGCCAGACACGGTTCTCTTCGGGATGGGTCGGAGCGCCCTCCAGCAGAACCGTCGTCGCGCCCAGTGCCGGCGCGCCGGCGAGCATCCAGATGGGAACGATGATCCATCCGAAGTCAGTGACCCACATGAGCGTGTCGTCCCCGCCGAGATCGAAGTGATACTTGGCCTCCTTGTTGCCCATCGCCAGAAGCGACGCGTGGGTATGGATCGCCCCCTTTGGCGTCCCGGTGGTGCCAGAACTGTAGGCGATAAACGCAGGGTGGTCGCTATCGACGACGACGGATTCGGCTTCCGCGTCGTATCCGTCGAGGAACGATGTCCACTCGTGGACGGTCGCGTCCCCGACGGTTCCGTCCAGACCCAGATGTTCGTAGACGACCACGTCGTCCACCGCGGGAGCGACCTCGATGGCGCTATCGACCTTCGAAAGCAGATTCGCTCGGTCGCCACCCCGGTAGTAGCCGTCGGCGGTAAGTAGCCACTCCGCACCGGAATCGTCGAGGCGGTGGCCCATCGCGCTGGCGCCGTATCCCGGGAAGATCTGCGTGAACGCCGCACCGATGCGCAGACAGGCAAGCGAGGCAACGAAGCCGTTCGGGTGCATCGGGAAGGTAACCCCCACCACGTCGCCCCGGCCGACGCCGTGGTCACGCAACGCGTTCGCCAACCGGTCGGTTCGACGAGCCATCTCCCGGTAGGAAACCGTCTCCCTGCGCATCCGCTCGTCCGTCCAGGCGTACATCGCGCGCTCCGGAGTCCGCTCGACCCACTGGTCGAGTATCGTTTCGGCGGCGTTGAGCCGGCCGCCCGCATACCAGTCGGCGAACTCGACACCGTCGGCCGTATCGACGACTGTCTCGTAGGGCTCCCGCCAGACGATGTTCACGTCATCGGCCATATTGCCCCAGACCCGCGCGAGATCGGCTTCGGTTTCGGGAATCAGATCGCCGTAGTCGTCGTATCCGTGGGTCGCCATGAACCGGGCGATATTGCTCTCCTCGGCGTAGTATCCCGTCGGCTCCCAGACCGCCTCCTCGCTCATACGTCCCCAACCGTTTGCCGGGTGCGATAATAAAAACGGGTGGTGGGCACGACGAGGCACGCGGCGCGGACCGTCCTCGGAGGGACGTGTGCGCCCGTTCCCCGTTGCGGATAGTTATATACCCGCTTCGCTCCTATTAGGAGTCGTGCCCTACGCCGTCGCCTTCGATCTGGACGATACGCTTGCGGTCACCGACCGCGACCGTGAGACGCTCCTGTCGGCCGCCGCCGAGCGAGCCGAGATCGATCCATCGCTCGATCGGACGGAGTACCTCGAAGCCCACCGAAAGCACAGCGGGCCCGACACCCGGGAGCCGGTCTTCGAGTCGCTCGTCGGCACCGATGCCCCGGCCCTCACGCAGGCGTACCGCGACGTCGTCGGCGAGGCCCTCCGGCCGGTCGAGGGTGTCGAACGGCTGCTCGCGACGCTCCGGACCCGGTACAAGGTCGGCCTGCTGACCGACGGCCCCGGCGAAACCCAGCACGACAAACTGCGGCGGCTCGGCTGGACCGACGCCTTCGATGCGACGGTCGTCACCGGACCGCTCGGAGCGCCCAAACCCGACCGACGGGCCTTTGAGGCGATCACCGACGCCCTCGGCGTCGCTCCCGAGCGGACGGTCTACGTCGGCGACGACCCACAACGGGATATCGAGGGCGCGAAGGCGGCCGGGCTCCGGCCGATACAGGTGTGTTACCCCGGCGGTCCCGACCCACATCCGGACGCCGAAGCGACGGTGCCGCGCGAGGAGTTAGAAACGCTACTCGACCGCCTCGAGTCGCTCTTCGGCGACGGTCCGGACGACGTTTAAAAGGAGTTTCACGTCGGCCCCGCTTTCGACGAAGACGAGCGCCCGCGGCGGTTCGACGGCCTTCGGCCGGACGCGGAGGTCGGCGCTGCCGGCGGCGTTGATCGCCGTCTCGACGCCGGTCTCGAACTCGGCCCGGATTCGATTCGGGTGGACGTACACCGCCGCGATTCGTTCGTTCTTTCCGTCTGTCCCAGATTCGCTCTTTCCGTCCGTTTCAGGTTCGCTCTTATCGTCCGTCTCGACCGCCGAGAAGTCGATCCCGTAGGCGAACGCACCCTCCGAGGTCGGTTCGACGTCGGTATCGGCCTCGGCTACGGAGAGGTGTCCGAGCGCACCGCGCTCGTGTCCGTGAATTTCCGAGGAGAGCAACTGTCCGATCCGCTTGCCGTCGGTGATCCGATCGCGGGCCATTTATGAGATCTCTTCGGTGAGGATGATGCCTCTTATACGTGCTGTTCGGATAGGGCTTCGCATTTTACGTACCTCTTCGGACCCAGAGTTGTGATATTTGGCCTTGGAATTGTACGTTAATCGGCTTTTTTACTCACAGGGGTCGACGAACCGTTGTGGGTGCCGTTTCAGTGCGGTGGTCAAGATCGTGAACACATCTGATCCCTATATCGGTCACGGACTGTCTGACAGCAGATCGGCAGATCCATTCGGCATATGCAAGATACAGAGCGCGTATTCGGCGAGACGGGTCTGTCACTGACTTGTGCTAATAGAGCAGTCGTTGCAACCACGGTTGGTATTCTCCTTTGATGTAGGCCGCAAATTATTTTTAGTGATGGTTAGTATATCATGAATTATAATGGTCTCACAAGATGACCGTCATCAAAACAACCAAGTGGCAGAGGGAGACTTACCGCCGCGGTTAGCCGACCAGCAGTTCTACCGGGCGCTGGCCGCGCCTCAGCGTCGACGCCTCCTCTATTATTTGCTTGCGGAGAAGGAAAGCACAGTCGAGGAACTCGCTACTGTCCTCAGTGGGTGGCAAGCGACGATCACCGGAACGATGCACACGTCAGCGGACCGGTCGGAAATCCGACTCACCCTGGTCCATCATCACTTGCCCCAACTCGACGAGGCGGGACTGATCGACTACGATCCGTGCGACGGATCCGTCGAGATTGCATCGCTGCATCCGCGGGTTACCGATATTGTTCGTCAGAGCGTCGAGGCGGAACAGCGTACAGAATCGTCACGATGATCAACTCGTTGCTCGCCGAACTTCGAGACCGAGAGCATCAGTTTACCATCTACCGGAGTAATGACCAACCTGAGATCGAAGTGTGGCTGACAGACCACGGTGTCGCCGTTGAGTCTCGCTCGCTTCCATCCGGTGGTCCGGAGCCGTTTATCGAAATCAAAACAGACGGCGAGGTCGTGGGCGTCATCGGCGTTGAAGCGGTCGAAGGGCTGTTTGAGCCGCCAATTCGCCGTCCTGGCGACAGAGACGATATATCCGATGGCTACCGGGTGCTCTTTGACGTCCTCGAAAAGATGGTGGTTTCCGGGATGAATCGCCGCGAACTCCTCGCAGTTAGTCGGGAAATCGAAGACCGCGCCTATCGTGTGGGGGAGGGAACGCTACGGGTGAGTTTTCAGACTCTCTCGACGTTCAGATCCCAGACAGAGGTCTATCGGACACTCGCAACCGAAACAGATCTCGATATCCACATTTACGGCCTCGACGACTGGACCCCACCAGCGATCACCGGAATCACCTACCATACCGACGATGCCGAGCGGTTTGAACCCTACTGGGCTCTTGCTTACGACGGCGGACCCACTGACAGCCAAGCCTGCGGGTTGGTCGCCCAGGAGCACTCGAATAGCTACACTGGATTCTGGACGAATGATCTAGCGCTTGTCGAGGAAATCGCATCGGCGCTTGCCCCGGCTTGATCCTCGGCGGGCCGTATCCATAGAAAACGGTGCTCGGCTCCAGTTGCGCTGACTACACTCTCTGTGTCTTGCACGCCACTCGTATCAATTTTTGAGGGTTTCAGAGGATCTGAGAGTTGTGACATCCTCCCACGACTGAAGTCGTGGGCTTCCCACGCCCACCAACGGGCGGTTCGTTGTTCTGTTAGGGTTTCCGGCCCGACGTGTCGATGGGAGTGCCACGCCCCCGTTACTCCTATCCCGCGAAGGACTCGGAGTTATCTGGTTATTTTGTGTCGGGTTCGCTGTCCACGGGCTTACTTTTTGATGAGGCA
>LKMJ01001367.1_pt1 | contig 21401 bp, 23 predicted proteins | sample 643391 | NCBI WGS metagenome assembly LKMJ01 (sample SAMN04112250, study PRJNA286221) | soda lake metagenome | biome: soda lake; feature: Kulunda Steppe; material: water; isolation source: sample PL-Br10 brine of Picturesque Lake | place: Russia: Kulunda steppe | collected 2010-07
ATCTAAATAGAAATGACAAATATACCAACATTAGTCGAGTTTTTGCATGACTTTTCGTCGGAAGTTTTTGAAGACGGTTTCTAACCGTTCTTGACGTTGTTCGAGGTTTCTAGTCTAGTACTCTTCTTTGTAGGTTGTTGAGTCTTCTAGCGTGTTTGAGATGGTTATTGGATTTTCCTTGTCTCTATATAGTAAGTTAACTGATCTACATTCTGCGAAATAACTTTCAAATTCTTCCTTTCCAAGGCAGTCATCAGTGAGAACCCAATCTTGATTATTCTGCTTGTAGATGCACCTATAGCTACACTGTACCTCTTCTTTCAGATATAGTTCTCTGTATATCTTAAGTAGCTCTTCATTATCTACTTCAGCAGTTCCAGTGAATATATTCTCTGCACCATCTCTATCCTGTGTTATATCTAGGCTAACATTCAGCCGCAAACTCAGTACCTGAGGATTATCAAAATCTCATTTATTTAAATCGATTGCTCTCTATCATCTACTGTGTCCGGCATTATTCATGCTCCTATCTGGTCTTTGTCGTCTGTGTGCTTCTATTTCTGAATACATAGCACTCGATTTCTCAAGGTGGCAAACGACACATGGTCTTTCCTTGTCAGCTTACCGGATGTCGTTCGTGGAAGGCGGATTTTTTCTTTCAAATGCAGGTGAATCGTTAAGGGCAGTGAGTTCACGGAGGAGTTTGCGTTTGTCTGCTTCGAGGCGTTGTTTGTCTTTCCAGTGTTGACGTTGTTCAGTGCGCAGTTCTGCGTAGAAGTCGGCAATCTGTTGTTTGAGTTCGTCGCATCCGTTCGGAATGCCAGCGGATTGTTTATAGAGTTTTTCGAGTCGGTCGGTGTACCAGTCGATCTTGGATTCTAATTCTGTGACGATGGTGTTGTGGATAGCGTTACGTTTTTCGAGTTGTTTGTCGATGCGTTCCAATTCCTCGGTGATGCGTTGCTTTGTCTGGCGGTGTGTTCGTTCGAGGAATGCATCGATGTCTTGCCAGTTGCCAGCAGATGAATCTGCTGCGAGATCGTCGTCGTACCGCATAAAAGAAAGAAGAAGGAAAAGCCCGAAGTGTGTTATTCCTCGCCGGGCTTCGATAGCCGCCTGTATTTATGGGCCTGGTGACGGTACAGTGCCGGCAACGCTTCGATGGCTGACTGCTCCCACGAACGGACGGTGGATAACAATTGCTGGGTTTCAAGCAGTTGACGGCGGCTGGCTGACTCTCGGCCCATTAGACTGCACGCCGGAGCGTGATCTCTCTGGTTTTTCCTTCGTTCCCGCCGTAGTAGTAGGTGGCGTCGATCAGGTCCAGTGATTCCAGCTGTTTGAGGTAGTCGCTGATCGTCCGCTTGCTCAGCGGCTTCTTGTTGATGGACGCACAGACCTCCTGATACGCTTCGTACACCTGGCCGGACCGTGCTGCCTGTGTTGTTGTCGCAACTCGCTTCACTCCCTGGTACAGGTACTGATGGTGTACCGAAAAGTCATCGAGAAGCGTCCCAACGTATTCCTCGTATGCGTCTTCATAGGTTGCTTCAGCAATGGTTTCGGTGATGACGTCGGTAGTGTGGTCGGCAGCGACTCGTAGCCAGTGGATGGCGAACGCTGCATTCTGTGTTGATGCACCGATGTACGCGAGCGCATCCCGGTGCAGCGAGTGTTCTGTAAAGGCTTTCTCTGCCCGCTCTCGCAAGATCTGGCAGATTGCATCGGCTGTGTATGCATCCAGTCCGACGGTCTCGGGAGCCAGTGAACTGTACACACGCTCATCCAACCGACCAATGAATGCTGATTCGTTCTCTGCGGAAAGCAAAACTAACCGTGTCGGTTCTGATTGAGCCAGTCGTGATAAAAAGTACAACAGATCACTGCCATCGTTCAACAGCAGGAACTCGATATCATCCAGAACGAGGAGTATCGGAACAGCGTCAGTTCCCTTGGCGAAGACACGTTGCAGGTCAGAGGTGTGCAAGCCATCGCTTACCTCTTCACTGGTCAGCACTCGACAGAGCTGTTGAAGAACCTTGTACTGCGTATCGTGTGTGCGACAGGAAATGTAACTCGTGAGCGTCGAGTCAGGTGTGTCGGCAATTGTATCCCGAACGAGCGTAGTTTTCCCGGTACCGCGTGCCCCACGGATAAGCAGATTCTGTGAGAGACCGGTGTCCGCTGCAAACGCTGATTGCAGTTTGGCGTGTTCTTCGGTACGATTTACGATTTGGTCTGGGTGATACTCCGGACGGAGTGGTGTTGTTGTCTCGATTATATTTTCAGTCATTACGTGTGCACCCGAGCCAGATGGTTAGGGTGGTTTGCAGAGACCACATTTCATTTGCCTGCATTCGTGGTTGTGAGCTACAAACAACAACGGAACGACAGTGTGACTGGCGGAACGTCGAGCATTTCGGCCGTTGCCACCATACGAAATGTCATGGCGGTCGTCCTTTTTGAATCTCACTGTCAGGAATATAGTATATGACACTGTTCGATCAATCATCGACATCCAGTGATCTCGTTCGTGCCGAGAAATATCTCGGTGCAGGACATGATCCTGACACTCCTGTTGGGCGAACCCAGGAAATCAACAAGATTGCTTCGGCGATGGAGCCGCTCACCCGGCGACGAACACCACAGGACCTGCTCGTGTACGGGCCTGCCGGCGTCGGGAAAACCAGTTGCATCCGCCACGTCTTCGACGAACTCGACGACCAGAGCCGAGTCAACGCCATCTACATCAACTGCTGGCAGTACAACACCCGTCCATCGCTGCTGACAGAATTACTTATCCAGCTTGGGTATCCGGCCCCACGCAAGGGCAAACCTGTTGACGAACTGCTCTCGAAACTGGCTGAATGGCTGGACAAAAACCGAGGTGTCGCCGTCGCTCTCGACGAGTTCGACCAGTTAGACGACCGGACGGAAGTCGTCTACGACCTGCAAATGATCAACAAGCAGGCCGACAACCCCCTTGGTGTCGTTATGGTCTCGAACATTCACCCGTCACAACTCCGGCTCGATCCTCGAAGCGAAAGCCGTCTCTCCTGCCAGACACTCGAATTCTCTACTTACAACGCTGATCAGCTCCAAGCCATTCTCCGAAAGCGCGTCGAACAGGCGTTCCGGTCGAAAGCAGTCTCAAAAGAAGCTCTCGAACTGATCGCCACCTATACCGCAGACCAGGGCGGCGATTGTCGAGACGCACTCAATCTGCTTCGCCAGGCGCGGAAACACGCCGAAGACAACGACACAGGCGACATCACAGCACAAACCATCCAAACACTCATTCAGTGACCGGTGTCGCCTGATGGACGACCAACCAAGCCATCTGGAGAAGATCGATGACTGGCTCGATGCCTTCGGTATTGATCACGCCGACATCGGGATTCTCATCGGTCCCGAATGGGTAGAATCACAGAACGCGATACAGATTAGCTACAGCATCCGAGTCACAGACGGCGACTATCCGGGTCGCCACGAAATCGACGGCAGCTACACATTCTCCGATACCGATGCCGAGACAGTACTCACCGACATCTACCCTGCTATCGTCGACGAGTTCGAACAACGATTCCACAACGCAGACATACACTCATACCGCTACGAGCCCTGAGTGACTCATATTCTCCTATTCGAGCTGTCTTCATTCCAGACTTCTTTACAATCAAATCCTCGTAATTCTTAATCTCATCGTAAACGAATTCAGATATCAGGCTGACTATGTCTTCTTTTTGATGGCTCTGGGTTTGTTTCTTCGATTGAGTCCGATGAGGGATTGTTTGTCTCTTCTTGGACTGCCAGCAAGGGACAAGTATGACGCCACCCGTACACGAGGACACACTATGCGGCTCGTGTTTGATGATGGGACGCTCCTGCTTGAAGATGCGCTGGAGACGGTGCCGTATGCCGAGTGGGATGACCGTGTTGAGGAGTATCGTGTACAAGCACACCACTACCGGGAGATTTGTGCGTGGGCGCAGGAAACAGGGGGGCAGGCAACGCTTCAGCAATCCACGACATCCGTCGACTCGCTGGTTGACGATGCTCGTGCGTACTGTGATCTGTTTCTCTCCCCTGCTGTTGCCATTGAACCACGAGAGTATCAGGAGCAGGCACTCACTGCTTGGAAAGAAAACGACCGTCGAGGGAGTGTCGTTCTTCCCACTGGTAGCGGCAAGACGTTCCTTGCGGTGCAGGCGATTGCTGATGCAGGCGTGAGCACGCTCGTTGTCGTTCCGACCATTGATTTACTGAACCAGTGGCATGCCACTCTCACGAATGCATTCGGTGAACAGCTTCCTGATGCAGTCGGTGTCCTCGGCGGCGGCAGCCACAACATCACTGATCTTACTGTCACGACTTACGATTCTGCGTACCGCTATATTGACGACTATGGTGATCAGTTTGGTCTTCTCGTCGTAGACGAGGTGCACCACTTGCCCGCCCCGAGCTACCGACAGATTCCGGAGATGACGATTGCTCCCTACCGCCTTGGTCTCACTGCCACCTATGAACGTGCCGATGGACAGCACGAGGTACTGAAGGGATTGCTCGGCTCAGTCGTATACGAGGAAGAAGTCGACGAGCTTGCCGGTGAGTATCTGAGCGAATACGAAACGATTCACCTCAAAGTCGAGTTGACGCCTGATGAACGCGAGCGATACGAGACAGAGTACCAGATTTACCGTGATTACGTCGATTCCCACGAGTTCGATATCTGGCGTGAAGAGGGCTACCAGGAATTTCTCAAACGGACATCCTACGATCCGCAGGGACGGCGTGCTCTGATTGCCAAGCAACGTGCTGAAGCAATTGCCCGCACCGCCGAGAAAAAACGTGATACAGTCGACAATCTCTTGAAACGCCATCACGACAACCGGACAATCATCTTTACCGCCAACAACGAGTTCGCCTACGACATCTCACAGGAATTCATCGTCCCGTGTATTACCCACCAGACCAAGACCGAAGAACGAACGGAAATTCTCGACCGCTTTCGAACCGGCGAGTACTCGATGCTCGTCACGTCACAGGTTCTCGACGAAGGTATCGATGTGCCTGCTGCCAATGTTGGAATCATCCTTTCCGGCAGTGCCTCGAAACGACAGTATGCACAACGCCTGGGACGAATTCTCCGTCCGACTGACGACCGCCAGCCAGCACGCCTCTACGAGATCATTACCGAAGAGACAATGGAGACATACGTTTCGTCTCGCCGGCGAAAGGGGGTGACGAGAAATGCTGACAGCTAATCTTGCACGGTCGCGTACCACCGGACAAACGATCACACCGCTGTTTATCGATCCTGGCGACGAACAGTACCGGGAGACTGCCGCAGAACTCATCCAGCTATTTGATGACCATCTGGGCGAGCCAAAAGGGGATCTGGAGGAATCAATTGACCAGTTGACCATTGCAGATACTGACTACAAGATAGTGCAAGGGTTGGCGAAACTGCTGACGGATGAGTGTGAGTTTGAGGTTGTCTCACCAGTCGAACCACGGGAGATTCGACAAGAGTTGTTTGAGAAGGCCAACGAATCATATCCAGTTGTTCGACAGCCCACGTTAGGTGAAGATACTCAGAAGTTAGAGGTCTACAGTACAGTCGCCGACCGCCTGGGGATTTCACTCAAGGAGTGCTACCACGGGATGTATGCCGACTTAGAAGAGAACAAGCGACTCGTTCGGTTCGGTAACCGTGTTGTCGAAGACCACGACGCCGCAAATGGATCTTCGTCGACGAAACGACTGACAGGTGACAGTGAAGAGTCGTATGCTGACGATACGATCACTGTGGATTGGTTGCTCACGCGGTACAATCTTGCATTGGCTCAGGCCGTGTTGTACGATGCAACGGAGATGCGGATACGAATCTGGGATTCGTTCGGCACAGTTTTCAGCTATGTCAAACTGTTCGGGTTGATGCACCGGATCTATCCCATCGACTGTGACAGCAACCGGGTAGCAAGCACGGACCAGGCAGACGGATACGAAGCGATCCTGAATGGAGCAGCTTCGCTGTTCACACAGACACGAAAGTACGGCATTCGAATGGCAAGTTTCCTGCCGGCCCTCCCACTGTGTGACCGCTGGGAGATGGAAGCCGATATCATTGATGACGAAGACGGCACGATCCAGACCATGCTCTCGTTCGAGTTGGACCACACAGACGGACTCTCATCACACTACAGTGCACAGGGGGAGTTCGACAGCGACATTGAACGGATACTCGCAAAGAAATGGGAGCGAGCAAATACCGAGTGGAAACTGGTCCGTGAAGATGACGTGTTAGACCTGGGGGACGAAGTTATGATCCCTGATTTTGCACTCGAACATCCCGACGGCAGACGAGCAATTCTTGAGATCGTCGGCTTCTGGACACCAGAGTACCTGACCTCGAAACTGGCAAAGATACGAGATGCAGACTGTGATAACTTCATCGTTGCAGTCTCAGAACGACTGGAATGCTCGGGTGATGACTTCGAGAGCATGAGCGACCGCGTCCTCTGGTTCAAATCCGGTATCCATGTCTACGATGTCGTCGAACTGGCAGAGGAATTTGCAGTCGAGACGAATCAGTAATTCGGCTCCCCGTAAGGGGGTTTAATCCTTCCTGAGTTTCTGGCTTCTGCGACTTCATTTTCCAATTATATCTTCTCAACACGAAATACCGATTTCGAACACACACACACTGTCTCCAACTCAATCACGGTCCAGAGTGTGACACATTTGCTGTCGATTAGAATTACTATCCACATCACGACAAAAACCTTGAAATTAGTGCTATACGTATGATCTTACGGGTCCTTAGCCGATATTTTAAATAGCTGGCTGTAATATTACCAATGCCAAGGAACCGAAGACCTGTCAACGGAAATCGCGGGACGTAGACAGTCTGTACACATCCGTGACATATATTGGGTGATAGTTTCACCGCGATATATGTGAAAACATGGGTGGAAGTTGTGCGTTGCTGACATGACCCTGCCACGGTCCTAACCCGAGTTCAAATCTCGGCCAGCGCATTTCTACAAGTCACAATACAACGCGGAGTTTTATCTCCGCGTCAAGCTATTGAGTTGGTGTATGCGAAGCGGCGAGATTTGAGCAGACGAGTCACAGCCCGGAACGGTGCGAAGCGCCGCATGCCCGGACTGTCTCGGCGAGTTCAAATCTCGGCCAGCGCACTACCACGGTTTTCATCGTCGGGTTTTCTCGTAAGCCGACGGCTCACTGGAGAAGTTCCTCGAAAAGATTGTGGCTGAATCAGATGTTGTGCTCCATATCGTCACGCCGATACCGGTGTGTCCGCTCGTAGCCGGTGACCGACAGCTCTTCGTCGAGGCGAATCTCGTAGCGGCCGAGGATGTCCTGAGTGTCTGGCACACCTTTCCGCTCGATCACCTCGACAGCAACGAGCCAATCTTCGTCGTCGCGGTTGACGCTGGTGATGCCATCCAGTGTGTCGCCAATCACATCTTCGGCAGTCTCCTGGACTTGTACTCGTACCTCACCAATCTGTGATTCATCGTCTGCCATAGCTCTAGCCTTTCTCGGCGGTCGATCCGAGTTCAAGTTCGTTCAGTGCCTCGATGGTTCCTTCCTCTTCGGCCTGTTCGATCTTCGAAATCTCCTTTGCGTAATGGAGGAAGGTGTCGACGGAGGCGACCACTACACGGGCCTCGATAGTGAGTATCTCGATCCCGACAAGCGAGATCCGTGCCCAGATATCGATTACGATCCCCTTGTCGAGGATTCGGTCGAGCACTTCGACAAGACTCGAAGTCGTTGGTCTTGTTGATGCCATTACCATTCATACGGTGACAGGGCACGTCCCTGTTGGGCTTGCATTCACAGGTCGTTTTGTGTGCCTTGCATTCCCAAGCACGATGCTGTTTGCTGTCTCGAACCTGTAACAAGGTATGGAGGAGCACGCTGTGTACGCCTATGGCATACTCGAACAGGAAGATATCGCATTCGAGATAGATGGTGTAAACGGTGCCGACCGGGCGTACACGGTCGACAGCTCGTCACTCTCGGCTGTCGTGACGGATATCGAGACGGTCGATCCGGAACAATCGGAAGACAATGTTCGGGCGCACAACGAGGTCTTGCAACAGATCCTCCAGTACGATGGTGGCAGAACTGTCGTCCCGATGCAGTTTGGAATGGCATTCAAAAACACCCAGCACCTCCAGACGCTGCTCGAAGACGCACGGCTAGCATTCACACAGGCACTAGAGGAAGTCGACGGGAAAGTCGAACTCGGGTTGAAAGTACTGGCTCCGACAGGCCAATTAGACAACGAGCAAATCCAGACAGAGATCGACGAGCGGTTTACAGAACTGGCCGCAGCGACGACAACCGGCGATTCGTTCAGTGATCGACTGATTGCAAATCGCTCGTTTCTCGTCGACCGCGACAATCGTGAATCGTTCAACCGGGCCGTTGGCGAATTTCAGGAGGCACACGAGGATGTTCTCGTCCAGTACACCGGTCCGTGGCCGCCGTATAGCTTCGTGGATATCGAAATTGGGGCAATACAACGATGATCGTCCTCGATGACCTGCTCGTTCGGCCGTTCGTCTCCATCCTCGATGCGATCCATACACTCGCCCTGACGGAACTGTACGATATCGACGAGATACAGGGCGAACTGAAAGAAAACCGGCTTCTGTACGAACTGGGCGAACGGTCGGGTGAGGAGTACACACGCCGTCGGGAAGAACTCAAAGAAGAACTGGAGGTTGCAAAACAGGTGCGCGAACAACTGCAGCACAAACAAATCGAGGTTCACAAATGAGCGAACAAACAGAGCAAACAGACGAACAGGGTCCGGCAGGCTTTCTCGAACAAGCTACGCGTCTCGCAGTTTCTCCGATGGCCGAGGCTGGAGACAGTGGACAGGGTGCTTTTGGTGCTCTTGGTAGTGTTCCGGGCGCGCTCTTACAACCCCAGCTCGAATTCACCGTCGACATGGGTGGGACAGACCTTCTGTCCGGTTCACCGCTCAGTCCGCTTGTTCCATTGCCACACGTACAATTCTCGGTCAGCCCGGCAGGGGAGGCCTTCGGCGGTGGTGTGGATATAGATATCGGTGGTCCTGACGGGAATGGGGCCGAGGTAGCCGAAGAGATACAGGACAAAGCAGAGTTGGTCGAAGACGCAGCAGATGCAGAAGAACTGACTGATGCTGTAGAGGGTGCAGACGAACTTGCCGACGTAGAGGATGCAGAAGAATTGACTGATGCTGTAGAGGGTGCAGACGAACTTGCCGACGTACAAGGTAACGACGGGATCGCTGAAGACATAGCAAACATGGGGGACGTACAAGACTTGGGCGGTGGGTCGGACATCACATCCGAATTAGAGTCTGAGCTGCAAGAGAAAGTGCAGGAGTCGGTCCAGTTCGCTCGGCAAAAAGCGCTGCTGGCACACCAGGGGCTGCATACGATGGTTCAGCTGAATCAGAAGAAACTGGGTCAATCTGGCGACCAGCCCGACTCGTCGAATCCGACTGCCTTCTCGACGCTCCCGAGCGGTTCGATTGCTGATTCGCCTGGGCTTCGACTCTCGACTGTTTCATCACAGGTCCGCCACTCGACGAGCCAGAATCCGCGCCGCATCTACGCTCACCGATTCAAAACCGAGTTAGAAAAAATGGGGGAGAATGATGAGTAGTGCGAAACCAACTCGCAAGCAGGCAGACCTCGCGGATGTCCTCGAACTCATTCTGGATAAAGGAATCGTGATCAACGCGGATATCGTGATCACCGTCGGCGATACCGAGATGATTGGGATAAAGGTGCGCGCTGCGATTGCATCCTTCGAGACTGCCGCCGAGTATGGGCTTGCGTTTCCAAGTGGGACCGATATGAAGCGAGTCGAACAGGCCTCCGGCCGGGATCCACTTTCAGATGAGGAGGCAGTCGATCTCGATATCGAAGCCAGTACGACAGAGGAAAGCGACGAGACACGGGATCCACCAGGTGAGCGCCCTGACCCATCAGCCGCCTTCGACGACGATGACATAACAGAGGCTGGCGATGCTGTGGATCTCGGAGATGTCGGTAAAGACGTTGAAAATGCCGGTGAAGATATCGAAGACAGCGCGGCAGAGATGGCAGACGATGTTGAAGATACTGCGGAGGATCTCACAGAGGAGGCTACCGACGAAGTAGAATCGGAAGGAGACACGGCAGAAGACAAATCGGAGGAGTCATGAAACGAATCGACCTTGACGATGCAGATGAGGGTGCATCCGGCCTGATGGCACTGCTCGTCACCGTTGTGGAGTTACTTCTCGAAACGATGGAACGCGAAGCTATCCGGCGGATGGAAGCGGGAAACCTCAAGCCGGCGGAAATCGAGCGTCTCGGTGCACAACTGCAAGCAATCGATACAGAGATCGAGTCAATCAAAGAACGCGAAGGGATCGAAGACGATGTTGATCGGCTTCGTGATGATCTGGACTCACTGGTCGCCGAGGCAGTCGAACAGGTCCACGGGGAGGAAATAGAACGATGACCGACCGGAGGAAATCCAAAAGTGACAGCGAACCCCTCCAACTTGAGGAAGGGCACTATCTCTACTGTGTTGTTGACGCCGATAGCGATGTGTGTTTCTCTGCCGAAGGTATCGAGGGAGGATCTGTCTCCTTGCTCGTCTCCGATGGTCTCGGTGCGGTCATCCAGCCAGTCGAGTCAGTGTACGACTCGGGGGATATGACACAGGTTCGTCGGTGGTTACTCACACACCAGTCTGTCGTCGACGACGCGGGGGAAGCGTTTGGTACGCCGCTTCCCTTCAGATTCGATACGATATTCGAGGGCACAGACGAGGCCGTTCTGGAGTGGCTCCAAACCAACCACGAGGAACTACAGCGTGGACTCGACTGGCTCGCTGGTCGCTGGGAGTACCGGACCGAGATTCGCTGGGACGAAACAGCAGTTGGCGAACGTCTACGAGCAGACGATGCGGAGCTACGGGAACTCGCAAGGCGTATCGAAACCTCGGATAGTGGGACTGCCTATCTGCTAGAATCCCAGTACGAGAACCGCCTTCGAGAGCAACTCCAGGCCCGCCGGAACGAGATCGAACAGCGGCTTATCGAGGAGATCGAACCGTATGTGGTCGAAATCGAGCACTCGGGTGAATCTCGTTCTATCCAGCAAGCTCAGACGGACCTCGACACTGCAGTCGCTCTCTCTGTGCTTGCACCGAGCGAGCACGAGGAACAGATCGGGAGCGTACTTGAAGACTTTGCGGCGGAGTACGACGTCCGGTACACTGGCCCGTGGCCGCCGTACAGTCACGCACCAGCGATTGGGGGTGAAACGGAGTCGTGAAACCAACGACGACAGAACCCCACGCAATCGTCGACGTACTCGATGTGCTCCTCCGGGAGGGGGCAATGGTTCAGGCAGACATTCTCATCACTGTCGCTGATATCCCACTCGTCGGCATCAATCTCAGGGCGGCAGTTGCTGGCCTGACTACGATGCGTGAATACGGCTTTTTCGAAAACTGGGATGTCGAGAAGCGAAAAGAAAGCGAGGACCGGCGCTCGGAGTTTGGCAGACGGCCCGCACCGCGTGATCCATCCCAGCCCCAACCCTAATTACTCTGTAACGACCTGCACAGTCCGGGTTCGCGGCCCATCACACTCGACAAACAACACAGATTGCCAGGTGCCAAGTTGTAGCGAGCCATCGACAACAGGAATCGTCGTGCTTGGCCCGACGAGCAGTGATCGAATGTGTGAGTCTGCGTTGTCGTCGATCTGATCGTGTTCCCAGCCTGAATCGGGCACCAGATCATCGAGTGCACTCTCAAAATCCGAAAGAAGTCGGCGCTCGCCTTCGTTGACCGTTACTCCGGCGGTTGTGTGTTTGATAAATACCGTGACGGTACCGTTGGCGTTGGCTGGCACCTGCTCGTTGACCTCTTCGGTGATGTCGAGGACGGAAAGCCGTTTCTCGGTCGAAAGCTGGAATGTTTTCATGTCGTTTGCTTTGCGAGCGTCAAAAAGAATGTCTCGCCGTCGGCAACGGGAGCAGTTAGGCCAGCCACTCCTCGGGCTTGGTATCGTAATCGATATCGGTCGCAGCGAGGTGCTTGACCTCCGACCAGTCGACATCCTTCTGGGCGAACTCTGTTCCATCGTAGTGGAGTTCAAGTCCTTTCTCCTCTGGCTCCGGCTCGCTGTCGCGTCTGCGTGCAACCTCTAGGTCGTGGTCGTCGAACTCTTTGATGATTGTTCGCAGGGCAACCGGTCGGCCCCAGAGCTGGAAGACGCGTTCGAGCGTGTCCTTTGCCTGTGCCAGATCGAGCGCGACGCCGTTGTACTGGTGTTCGAGCAGTAGCTCATTTCGGTTGCGATAGTTCCCATCCGAGACGACGATGGTTGGCTTCCCGAAATTGGTGAACTGAAGCATCAGCTTCTTTTTGACGTCTTTGTAATCCGTCGAGGTCGCCCGGTAATCGTCCGTCGAGTGCATGTACTCGTAGGTGAAGTAGTTGTGCTCGTCGACGAACTCCTGGGTGAGAAACTCATCGAGGAAGGTCACGTCGTTGTGACTCTCACGGATCTCGCGCATCCGGTCCCAGCCAGCGGTGTACTCGACTGCTTCGAGTGCCTCCTCGATGGAGTCGTATTTCGAATCGTCGAACATGTACCGCGAGGTTCGTTCGAGTTCCTCCATCGACACCCGGGAAAGAAAGCCACGGTTGGCTGGCTTGGTAAGCGAGTAATGTCGTTGTGCCATCCCCTCGTAAGTGAAGAGTTTCCAGGGGTACGTATCGAGATCAATCTCGCCGTTGCGGGCGGCTTCCAGTGTATCGCTGTCGATACGGGGATCATCCGGGTCGATATCATCAAGCTCGTCTGGGTCGACCGACGCGACGGCGTCATCGGGTTCCAGAATCGAGAGGGCGCGCTCGAAATCGACCGTATCGTGGAAGTTACGCCAGGTGATGCCCTCGACACACAGCAACTCCTCGATGACTTTCCGGCGGTTTTCCGTGTTCTCGACGAAATTCCACAGTTGCAGCCCCAGACTGTAGGGGTTGAGACCCCCCGAGCCAAGCACCTTCGACATATGATCTGCGTAGGTGATAAACTCATCCGCGTCTGCGAAGTTTTCGTCCGCCATCATGAGCGATTCCCAGTAGGATGCCCATCCTTCATTCATCACCTTTGTCATTTTCTGTGGCGCAAAATAATACGCCTCGGCGCGCAGAATTTCGAGAATTTCTTTCTGCCAGTCTTCCATCTCGATTGCCTTCTGGGCATCTTCGTCGTATTGCATCCCGTGTTTTCGGAGGAATGCGAGGACATCGTGCTCGGGTTCGGCCGGGAAGGTGGTTGCGTCGTCATCTTCGCGCTGGGCTTTTAACCACTCCTCGTCGAACACCTCCTTCCGGACTTCTTCGGAGAGTTCGAGATCACCGAGCTGGTCGGCCACGTCGCCAGTATCGATGCTGTCGGCGTCGTCATCTGTCGAGACGGGCTCGTATGGATCGTGCTGGTCGATGTTATCTTCGAGACAGAGGATGTGATCGATCCACTTCTCGACTTTCGCCCGCTCGATGTTCGGATTGTGCATATACTCGCGGATGGTATCAGCATGTCGAGCGAGTCTGGCTGCTGCATCCGGGTCGTCAGTGAACATCCCGAACCACTCGTTGTTCGCGAAAAAGTCCGAGTGGGCTTCGACGTGGGTGATGACTGCCTTCTGATCGGCGAGGCTGTTCGAGACCTGCAAGAAAGCGTGTGCTGGGTTGTCGTTGTTGACGATTTCGAAGGCCTTGCCGCCGAGGAACTGTCCCTGTTTTTGTTGACGGTCGTAAGTCATCCCCCAGCGCCAATGTGGATAGCGCTGTTGGAAACCGCCGTAGGCGATGAGTTCGTTCATCTCGTCGTAATCGACGATCCAGTAGTTGACTGGATACGGCTCAAGACCCAGTTTCCGTGCGAGTGCGGCAGCCTCCTCGACTGGCTCTTCTAATTTTTCCGCCTCGCGTTGCATCTTGATGTCCTCTGGTGCCGTAATTGGTGTGTCTGAATCGCTCATTGTTCCTCCGTGCTAAGTATGTCATAGATTGCGTCGGTCACATCCTCGGGACTGGTGACGTAGGCCACAGCGACGTTGTCGCTTTCCCCGAAGTGTTGCTCGACTTCCTCGGCGTGGGTTGCGTTGATCGCATTGCCCGAGGGCTGTGTTTCGACGTAGGCATGCAGGTTGGCGTCGATTTCTTCCATCAACGGGATGACCCGCTGTTCGGTATCGTTCGAGGAATTCTCTGAGTCACCGGCGGCAAACACGTATCGGTTCCACTCACTCCAGGGATATTCCTCGTCTAACCGCTCTTTTGCCAGTTCGTACGCACTCGAAATCCGTGTGCCACCACCCGAGCGAATCCCGAAGAATTCGTCGCGGTCGACTTCCCACGCCTCGGCGTCGTGAGCAATATAGACGAACTCCGCGTTGTCGTATTTGCCCTGGAGATACCAATCAAGCGGCGTAAACGTCCGCTCGACGAGTTCGCGCTTTTTTTGGCGCATACTTCCCGACACGTCGCGGATGTTGACCACGACGACGTTTTTCTCGCGTTCTTCGATAATCTCGGGATAGCGATAGCGCTCGTCTTCTCGCCTGAATGGAATCTCGTCGATCCCCTCCCGACGGATGCGCTGGGGTGTTGTCGTTTTCTCGACATCCGATTCCATCTCCTCTAGGCTTTCGTATTTCGCGCGTTCGTCGCGTGGAATCTCTTCGTAGGCGCTTTCGATCCACGAACGCGAGACGGGAATGTTCTCGTCGGTTCGTGCCCACTCGAAGACTTTCGCCGGTCCCCAGCCGTCTATTTGCAACGCTGCACGGACATAATCGCGGTCGAAATCCATCGCGAGCTTTCGCTTGAGACCTTTTTTGAACAGCCGCTCGAAATCGAGCGTTCCTGTGGGGCCAGTCCGCGTGATATCGGTGAAATCGCCTTCTTTTTCTTCGATTACTTTCTTGCCTTTCGGATCGAGATCTAATCCCAGTTCTTCATCGAGTTCCTGTGCAAACTCCTCTGGGTCCATCTCGTAGTATTCGTGCTCACCACCCTCCTCGCCAGGATCGCCGTCCTCGTCACCATCACCTGGCTGGGGTTCACCCACTGGATCTCCTGGTTGAGGTGTGTCACCATCTCCCTGACCGACACCGCCCATATCGCGTTTGTCGTAGGCGAACTCGGGCAGGTCGATTATCTTAATCGGGATCCGGACCTGGTCGCGTCTGCTTCGACCCAGATCAGCGTACTGGATGAAATCTTCGAGGTCCTGCCGGCGCTGTTCACCGACCTCGCGGTAGCGTTCGAGGTCGTCTTTCAGTCCCATCGGTAGCTCACCTGGCTCATGACGTGCCGGCTTGTCAACTCGGCTGATGCTTCGGTGTACTCGAACATCTCTTGGAGATTTCGTATCGTTTCTTCTTTGATATCGGCTGTCTCGGTGCCACTTGGCGGATTATCCCACTGTCGCGGGTCGAAATCTTCGAAGGTGCGTTTGATATCTTCCCAGTCGTGGGTCCCGAGTACCGCTTTGATGACCGGGATTTCCTTGGGGTTTACATCTGCCACACCGAAATCCTCGTCGCGGTGACGCCAGGCATGCCGGTTCATCGCCGTGATGATCTTCTCCTCTCTGAACTGTTCGACTGCGTCATTGGGGAGATTGCCGTTGTAGTCCTCTTCGGAAAACCGGCCGAGGTGCTCGATTTCGAATACTTTCATCTGGAGCGCGTCTGGTTCGACACGCTCGCCGCGTTCGTTTTCGATTTTCTCGTCTTCGGCCCACGCATACACGTGTTCGACATACTCCTCGACGGTCCGTTCGTCGACACGCTTATCGCGCATCATCGCATCGAGGACATCCTCCTCCTGCCGGCTGAAAATGTAGTTTTTCACGGCAGCAACACGGTCTTCGAACTCCGTGGCCTCGGTATTCGAAAACATCGGTGCGTCGGTCAACCCCTCCGCCATCGCGTTGATGACATCTCTTGGCATGATAACTCGCTCGACGGGTAGCTCCTCGTGGAATCGGTCGGAATCCACGTGGAGCAGGTCCGCAATCGTATCCCTCGTATGGGTCACCGGAATGCCGTGTTCGCCATCTGCCGCGTCGTCTGCAAACTCGAACTCGTCGATGTCGACCCGCTCGTCACCGTCTTGCAGGTACCCCCGGTCGAACAACAACGCCTTGTCCGTCAGCGTGAGATCATCGGGCAGATCCGAGATATCGAGCCGGGAGACAACGGCATACAGTGCTGCCCCCTCGATAGCGTGTGGGGCAAGTTCGCGCTCGGTAACTTCTCCGGTACTGTCTCTGACACTGATCAGCAGTGGCTCACGGATCCACCCCTCCAGTTCGTCCCAACTGCCTGCATCCCAGACCGAGGTCTGTTCGGTCAACTCCCGGCGCAACAACTCGGCTTCTAGCGAGAGATTAGTCAGGTATGTGAACTGTCGCCTGTCGAGGCGGCGTTTCAGTGCTTTCAGTGGGTCTTTGCCGTTTCGCTCGGTGTGTTGATTGAGCTGGGCTTCGAGGTCGGGATTCGAAATGATGATCAACTGCGTATCGACGTCCATCCCGATTCCCTTATCGAGTTTGACCCGCCCTTCGTCGGGGACGTTCAGGAGTTTCTGGAGCAAGTCGGCATGCTGGGCGGCGTCTTCGACAATCGTGACGAGTCCGTTCCCCTGTGAGAGCACACCGTCGTAGGAAAACGCCTGTGGGTTCTTTCTGCCACGCGAGTCGAGTTCGCGCAGCATACCGGCCATCCACGACCCGACCAGCCGCTCTTTGGGTGACCCATCGTCCTCTGAGTGTAACACCCCAATTCCCTGCCCAACGTCGACGACGAAGTTTTTGATCCGAAGGTGTTTCCGGCTCGTAACTGCCGAGAAAAGATCCGGTACCTCCTCGCGGCGGTACTGCTCTTCTAAGTAATTATAGGCTTCCCGACAAAAAGGATCCATCTCGGTCTCGACCCGCACCGGGATGTGATCGTCCAGTCGCTCGTTGAGTTCGGTGAGGAGGTCCAGCCGCACGTCCTCGGGGAACACCGTGAGTGGGTGAGACTGGACCGGACTCTGATACCAGTCGTCTTCGTCAGTCGCGGGTTCGTCACCGTAAGTAAGTCCCGGCTGGCTGCTGACACCGGCAATATTCCACTCCATCGTGTACCTGCGGCCCTCCTCGGTTTTCGAGTACTCCCGCAGTCCGTTGATCAGACACCGCTTGAGTTCTGATTTGCCGGTTGCCGTTGGCCCATCGAGCCAGAGAATTTTCTCCTCTTTGCCCCGACCGGCGGCAATCGAACGCAGGTCGTCAACGAAATGGTTCAACACTTCCGTGTTGCCGAGGATTGCGTGCTCGCCGTCGTTCCACGGATCATCGAAGAAACGATACCGCTGTTTTTCTTCGCCCTCCTCAATGACTGTTCTCGTTCCCGCGTGCTCGATAGCGTTGAGGAGATACTTCGGGGCATGCGAGGCCTGCTGTGGATTCGAAAGCAGGTGCTCAACGTACTCGGTGAGACCCATCGGCTCCTGATAGGTCTGATCGAGCGTGTGGTCGGCTGACTTGATGAAATCCTTTCCGCTCATATGTATACTGGGCCGGAAGCCACGTTAGTCCTCCATCTCGCTTTTTGCAACCTCGGCACCGGCGAATTCGAGTACTTCCTTTGCGCCTTCCTCGGAGTACCCTTGCTCCATGAGCGCGTCGATCCACTCGTTTCGCTCGTCGTCGTCCATCTCCCCGCTGGAGACCAGCGCTGAGAAGTTGATGTTGTGTTTTTTGTCTTCCCAGAGTTTCCGTTCGAGTGCCCGGCGCAGACGGTCGTTGTCCTGTGGGTCGAAAGTCTCCCCTTCGCGTGCACGCCGTGAGACCCAGTTTGCGACCTCTTGGCGGAAGTCGTCTTTGCGGTCTTCGGGCAAGTCGAGTTTCTCCTCGACACTCCGAAGGAAGGTCTCGTCTGGTTCCTGTTCGCGGCCTGTAATCTCGTCTTCGACCGTATCGTCGTCGATGTAGGCCATCACGTGATCCATGTATTTTTCGCCCTGGCGCTGGATCTCATCGACATCGTAAGCGAGTGCGTGCCGGACATCCTCGATTGCTCGCTCTTTGTACTCCTCGCGGACCGATTCGAGATATCGGTAGTAGGTCTCGAACATCTCCTCCGAGATGGAGCCGTGGTTTTCGAGGTTGTTTTCGAGGTGGTTGAAAGTCGTGAGTGGCGAAAGGAACATCCGACTGCGGTGCATCGAATCCATGATCGCCTCGGCAATCTCATCGCCGATAAACCGCGGCGAGACACCGGTCATCCCTTCGCCGATCTCTGCCTTTGTGTCTGCCTCCTCGCGGAGTTTCTTGATGTCGATATCTTCGGTCTCGTCGATTTCACCGTTGTAGGCCTTTGCCTTCTGGACCAGGTCGATACTCGATGTGTCGGGTTCTTCGATTCGGGTAAGCACCCCAAATAGGCCGGCCATCTCTAGTGAGTGTGGCTCGACCCGGATATCCGGCAAGTCGGCGTTACGAAGCATCTTCCGGTAGATCTCCGCTTCGTTATCGTACGAAAGGACATATGGGAAATCAATCCGCTTGGTCCGGTCGTTGAATGCCTCCATCTTCTCGTCGCCTTTCTTATCCCGGTATTCGGGCATGTTCGTCCGGCCAACGATCACCTGGTCGATGTCGATCCGGGGGTTGTTTTTCGGCTTGATCGTCTGCTCCTGAGTCGCATGCAAGAAATCATAGAGGAACTCCCGCTGGAGTTTCAGTAGCTCCTCGCCGGAGAATATCCCTCGGTTTGCGTTACAGAACGCCCCTGAATAATCGAATGCCCGCGGATCTGACTCCCCGTAGATGGCGATTTTCGAGTAGTTGACATCGCCTGTCAGCTCGGTTTCGTCCTGGTTTTTCTTGTCTTTCGGCTCGAACGTCTCGATTGCCTGCCGTTTGTTTTCGTCTGCAAGCAACCGGATGATTTCGACGTGATTTTCGAGCACTGCCTGCAGGTCGTCGTCGTAGTGTGCAAGCAGTTTGTCCATGTAGAACTCACTGGCCGGGTCGAGCGCCTGCTCGTTGCGGATAGTGTATGGCGCTTCGAGCGTCTGGTTCATTTCCTTGATAACTGACTTGCGCTGTTTTTCCGGCAGCAGGACGATTGGGTCCTGATTCATCGGCGACCGAACGACGTCATCGGCCGGGTCCTGGTCGGGAATGACATCACAGAGGTTCGTCCAGCGGAAGGTGTACATTCGACCTTCGTCACGGCTCGTGTAATCCTCGAAGTACTCTCGCACCTGGGAATCGAAGTCAGATTTCCCCGATCCCACCGGTCCGAGCATCAACAAGATCCGGCGTTCGGGCCCCAATCCGCGCGCACCGGATTTGACTTTGTTGACGAACTCGTGGATTGCCTCGTGGACGACTCGGCCATAGAAGGTATTCTCGCCGTCTTCGAGTGGGTCTTCTGACGCCAATTTGTACTCGACGACACCATCGTCCTCGTCGTATTCCGTCCCGTAGAAATCGAACATATCCGCGACGCGTTGGTGGGCGCTACGGGCAATTTTCGGATTCGCCTGTAACTCCTCGAGATACCAGTCGAACGAGCGTGTCTGGCGTAGATCACTCGGAATTGTATCGCGGTACTCCTGGCTTAGTGATTCGAGCGTGGTGTTGTTGTTACTCATGGTGTGTGGGTCCTCGTGTGTTGGCAGACCGCTGGGCGCGGCCGCGAGTTTTCCCCCGTGAACGCATCAGTCGTCTGAATCCTCCTTGTGACATGTGTTCTTATACCATACGGTAATCAGCCAACAGTCAGTCGTGGGAGTGAACTGTGTGTCGGCGACTCACCGATACTATTTATTATAAGAGTGCTCTGCATATATAAATTTACTTACCGCCAGGTAATTCCGGCCTTCGAAGACACCGACTAACAGTAGAAAAACGCAAGAAGGCGTATAGTATTGTGGGTAGTTAACAGCCACTCAAGCAATTTTGCATTTATATACTAGCCATTTAGCGACAGGTAGATACGGAAAGTAAAGTATAATCAAGTGTGTATTTTGGTTGCAATTATCGAGTATTCACCTGCGTCGGCCACCAGTAAGCAAATCATGGTGTGTACCCAACCTGTTGAATATGTCCTTCGAGGGTCTTGCCGATGGATGGGTCGTCTGGAACGAAGAACAGTACAAAGCTGTCCTCACATACAGGCCAGATGTGTTCAATAGCGAGGACTTTCCCGCTGCTTGCCTCCCGACGATTCATCTGACGAAAGGGCGTCGAGGTCGCCGCCCGGGTCGCAACACTCCAGACCCGGACGACGACTGGTATGTGACGCTGTATCTCGAACCGGATGTCTCATGCGACGAACAATCTCACGAAGTTCGCGAGCGCGCACGCGAGGCAGCAATCGAACTCGCTGAACAGTTCGCTTCCGGTAAGGTTGATTATCGATCTGCGTATCAGATTCCACGACCCGAATATCTCGATCAGTTAGATAATTTAATATACAACAAATAGACATTATGTAAATAAATTACCGTATTTTACCATAGATTGTTAGCTGTCATTGGGTGTTAAAATCGTGATTTCCTGGTCCTTGGTTTAGCTGTATTTTTACCGTGGTACAGCCCCGCACTTACACATCTATTACGTCTTATCTAATCAAAATTAGTTTACAATATTAAAGAATTTCATTGATGATAATCAGGAATAGTACTTATATAGTCCCAAAAGCTCTGTCAGTACATGTCTCGGCCAGGAAGTAACACTGAGGGGGACAGCAACGAAAACCAATCACGACGTGACGTACTGCAGATGGGGGGCGTTGCACTGGTGGGTGCAACGGCATTGGCTGGCTGTGTCGGTGGGGACGACGACGATGAAGAGGCTGCCGATGAAGAGACGGTATCCATCGCAGTCGGTTCGAAAGACTATACAGAACAGATCAACCTCGGATACGTTGCCTACGAACTGATCGAGAACAATACCGACGCCAACCCAATCGACGAGACGAGCTGGGGTGGGAACGAGGCACACTCAGACGGGTATCAGGACGGAGATATCCACGCATACTACGATTACATGGGATCGCTCTGGGCGGATCACCCGCCAGAAAACGATAGCACATTCGACTCGCCGGACGAGCAGTACGACGCGCTCAAAGAGGAGATGGAAGAGGAGCATCCGATACAGATTCTCGATCGGGCGGACTGGCAAAATACGTGGACACTGTTTGTCCCCGAAGAAAACCTGGAAGAAGCTGATGCAGACGACCTAGAGACGATCAGCGATCTGGCGGATTACGTCAACGACGGAA
>LKMJ01001368.1_pt1 | contig 21389 bp, 16 predicted proteins | sample 643391 | NCBI WGS metagenome assembly LKMJ01 (sample SAMN04112250, study PRJNA286221) | soda lake metagenome | biome: soda lake; feature: Kulunda Steppe; material: water; isolation source: sample PL-Br10 brine of Picturesque Lake | place: Russia: Kulunda steppe | collected 2010-07
AAAAGTTTTTGAATCTGAAATCAGTTCCTTGTCGTTGCGCGATATGTATTTCGCCAATGATTCAATAGGGTATGCAATTGCAAATAGTGGATTCATTTTTAAAACTGAAAACCGCGGTGAAAACTGGGAATTACTAACTGAAGTAAACGACGAACATCTTTTATCGATTTTCTTTTTAACGAATTCCAAAGGATGGATATCAGGTTCTGATGAACTCATACTTCGTACTGATGACTACGGTTTGAGCTGGGATAAAATTATGTCCGGCGGTAATGAAGATCTAATTGATATTCATTTCAATGAATTTGGATTAGGAGTCGCGGCAGGATCAAACGGCATAATATTTCAAACACATATAGAAACAGAATTAGCACCTCCCCCCTACGATTTTACATTCCCGGCTTTTCAATTTTCCGGCGAAAATGAAACTATAGAACTTTTAAACCGAACTCTTTTCTACCTGGAACATGCTGAAGAATATTCAGATCCGCTGGAAAAAAGACCTTTTTACGTAAGAACACGTGGAGCTATTTCGCAAGCAGAGTATTTCTATCGTGATAAAGAAACTCCCGAGGCAATTTCTAAAAGAATGTATGAAATTATTACTCACCACTGGGCAGAAGAGCATAATAGAGGTGTCGATGCCTTTAATAAAGTCGGTAATAATGAATCTGACAGTGAGTATTTAACTACAGCTGGTCATCATTTTACAAACGCGATCATCCTTCAGCCGGATAGTTCACAATCTTATAAATCACTGGCTTATGTTTTTGAAGAAGCAGATCGGATCGAAGATGCAATACATACTTTTGAACTGGGATTAAAGAATGAAGAAAGAATTCAAACCGATGACTACGAGTATCTTATAAATTTATATCTGCTAAACAATGATGAAGAAAATGCCTGGCAATCAGCTAAAAAAGCAGCGGAAATATTTCCAGAAGAGATTTTTTTCAAAGAAATAATTGCTGACCACTACATTGAGAACAACCGCGCTGAGGATGCCATAGATATTCTGCATGAACTTATTGCTCTTGAACCCGAAAATCATCAGTATCGAGTAGCAAAAGCGGATCAAAACTATAGAATTGCATTTAATTACATGCAGCAATCCGTTGAGACCTATGAACAACGATGGAGACTACAGGAGAGGCTCTTCGGTGATATTTCACCTGCGGAACGACAGCGCATTGAGAGTGAGGTAGAAAGAGTTAACGCCCAACTTGAACGGCTTGATAATAATGGGTTCGGGAAAATAGATCAGATAATATCCAATTTGAAAATAATTACGGAAACAGACCCAAATCAAGAAGATGCTCATGCCCTGCTGGGCCTTATTACAAGATCGAGAGCTTCTTTTTATATATCAATAAGTACACTTATTCACTCATCTGATGAAATTGAAGAGATAGAAAATAAAGCTGAAGAAGATCTCATAACTGCCCGAATTCATTACGAAAAAGCAACTGAATTAAATCCGAATAACCAGGAGTATCTTGAAGCACTGTTTCAGATTTATCAGAAGCTTGGTATGAACAACCGAGCCTCAGAAATCAGAAACAGATTCTGACTTAATCGGTTATTTCGGGTTTTTATCAATCCTCACATAGCTTGTTCTTCTATTTACCTTAAGTTCTATCAGCGTAGTTGTGTTTTCAAAAAACAGGTCCGGTGTTTTTGAATCAGTTTGTTCATCGGAATGATAAATCACCAGGTTTTGAAGTGAATCGAGGTCATAAAATATCCCCTTGTCAAGAGATGGCACAAATATTCGCATGCTGATGACAAATTCTCCGATTTTCTCTTTGGTTTCCTCAATTAGATCAGACAGGTTGTCCAAATTAACGAGCAGACGCCGATAGCTGGAGTCTTTATTATGGGTGTGAATCTGGCCTATCAACTCTCTTTGAAATTTCTGAGATAACTCGCGCTCGCTATTATTGAAATATTTTCTGCCATCCACGAGATTTTTATCAGCTTTTTCAGCTTTAAAGACAGAAAATTCAATTGTAAAATCACTCACCGCCGCTCCGTGGTCATCTGTTGCCCGAATGATAAACTGCTGATATTTGCTGTATTTGTTATTATTCTTCCCCTTCAGCGAATCGTAAGTATCCGATGTAAGCTTGGAGATTCTATTTTTATAAGCAGTAAATTTTTCAGGAGAATCAATCTTTAGAGCCTCTGTAGTCAAATCAACAATTCGTCCTTTCTCTTTTTCAAACTCACCCACAATCGAACCATGATCGAGCCCGGCCAATACACCGAACGTAAAATCACTGGCTGTCTTGGTTTCAGCCCATTCAACTGGTGTATTTGGATCAGAAAAATCGAGCCTGAGTTTTACAGTGTTCAATGGTGCACCTGAAATAACAATTGTTCCGTCTGTACCCGGTTTATTTACCCATCCCCGAACTCCTGAATAGTCTTCGATTCCAGTAAGAATAGTAAGCTGAATTTGATTTTTGTTGTAATAGGATTTCTTATGAGAAAACAAATCATTGTGAGCCAGCTCCCATTGATACGGGCTCGCAAGCTCAAGACCATCCAGTAAATTACGGCCCACTTCAAGAAAATCACCGATTTTCCATCTTCCTTTCACCAATCTGCCAAGAAACGATTTTCCTCTGTGTGCAAGAGGCGAACCAAAATTTGCAGGTGCCAGCATCACAATTCTTTTCACCGGACAATCCTCAATCCTGTCTGTATAATATCTGCATATCCAGTGCCGGATGACCAGCCCGCCGGTTGAATGCACCACTATATTCAACTCATTTTCAGAAGTCCCGTCTTTATTAATCAAACCTCTCTCAATCATTTGATCATTCAGGCCATCCACTACATCATTAAAGGTGATATTATCTTCCCTTGATTCATAATCACCATATAGAATTGTATCAACAGTACCGATTCCATTCTCTGTAAACCTTTTTTTCATCTCGATAAAAGAGTTCGAACAGTCACTCCATCCGTGAATAATTAATGTGTGTGTTTTCCCCATAATTATGTCTCCTGTTAGTTAAAGTTTATCCCCCTGCAATTATTGATTATACAAAAAATTGGTATAGTAAAAACAGCTTCACTTTATATGTAAAATTTCAAAATTTTTTCTGATACACAACATTTTGCTTGTTACTTTCTCTTCTTAGCAAATAAGCTTATTCCAATTCAATCTTATCGGTAAAGAATGAACTCTAATCAAATTGGTGTATACGGACTCGGTGTAATGGGCAGAAATCTTGCTCTTAATCTTGAAAACAAGGGGTTTAAAGTTGCAGTGCATAATCGTACCGCACCCGGCGAAGAACATATCCTGAATGATTTCATATCGAATGAAGGTGCGGGAAAAAAGATACATGGAGCAAGTACGGTTGAGCAATTTTGTCTGTCACTTCAAAAACCGCGAAAAATTTTATTAATGGTAAAAGCGGGCCCTCCGGTAGACCATGTTATCAACGAGCTGACTCCTTTTCTGGAGCCGGGTGACCTGATCATAGATGGCGGTAATTCTCATTTTGAAGATACATCACGACGGGTCGAAGAACTTTCTGATAAAGAACTGCTTTTTGCAGGCATGGGTGTTTCAGGTGGTGAGGAAGGAGCCAGAAACGGCCCCTCTTTAATGCCGGGTGGAAATAAAAAAGCATGGAAACTCATCAAACCGATTTTTGAACCTATTTCTGCCCGCGCTTTTGACGGCTCTCCCTGCTGTGCCTGGATTGGCAGCAACGGAGCCGGACATTTTGTTAAAATGGTGCATAACGGAATTGAGTATGCCGATATGCAGATCATTTCAGAAGCCTACCACGTGATGCGATCTGGCCTAAACATGAATACAAAAGAAATTTCTGAACAATTTAACAAATGGGCAAATTCTACCCTTAGCAGTTATCTTTTTGAAATTACGTCTGAAATTTTATCCGTTGATGATTCAGATGGAAATCCACTCGTAGATAAAATTCTGGATAGTGCCGGTCAAAAAGGGACCGGGAAATGGACAGCCATTAATGCACTCGAGTTTGGGGTGCCGCTGCCGGCAATTTCACAGGCCGTTTACTCAAGATTTTTCTCATCCTTAAAAAATCTCAGAGTTAAATTATCCAAGAATTCAGCAGAAGATAATACTGCTTCGTTTCCCGGCAGAGCAGAATCTCTCTCTCAGCTCGAAAACGCGCTGATTGCATCCCGAATGGTTTCGCATGCAGAAGGATTTTATTTAATCTCATCCGCATCTCAGGAGTTTGAATGGGATATCGACTTAAAATCGGTGGCTAAAATCTGGCAGGGCGGCTGCATCATTAGCTCATCGTTATTAAACTCAATTTTTGATGCTTACTCCCAAAATTCGGGCCTCGAACATCTGTTACTTGATGCAGATTATACTGAAGCAATTACCGAACAAGTAGCCGGCTGGCGAAAACTGCTGAGCAATACCATTCTAAACGAAATTCCGGCTCCGGCCATGCTTGCATGTTTGAATGAGTACGATTCTTTACGATCTGAAAATTTACCCGCTAACATTATTCAGGCCCAGAGAGATTATTTTGGCGCTCACACATACGAACGCACAGATAAACCCCGCGGAACTTTCTATCACACAAACTGGCAGGAAAAAATATAAGCTTAGCTCTTTTGCTAAATCCTATAGTTTTTCAATTCCTTATCAGTACTCTTCCATCCGGGCAGAAATTGATCCATATAGGTATAGAATCGTTTGTTATGGAGCCTTTCACGTAAGTGAACCATTTCATGCACAACGATATATTCAAGGCAGTGAGGCTCTAATTTGGCCAGCTCGAGGTTAAGCCAGATTCTTTTGTCTCTGATATTACAGGTACCCCACCGGGTTTTCATTTTTTTAACTCCATACTCATTTACTTGAACGCCCATTATCGGTTCCCATTTGGAAATCAGTTGGGGAATAATCTGTTTTAACTGCAGTCTGTACCAGTCATCTACAATTTTTTCTCTTTTCTTTGATGTGCTGTTTCCGCGTACATAGAGTTTAACTTTATCATTGTCTCTTAATTCAACTCTTTGCTTTCCTCCTATATTCACTACCTTGAGTAAGCGTGGTTTTCCCCAGACCGGAAGATATTCACCCGTTATGTAATTCAGCTTCTTTTTTTCACTTCTGTTAGCTCCCTTTTTGAGCTGTTTACGTATCCAGACTTTTTTTTCTTTGATGAAATCTTCAATGATAAACTGAGAAGTTTGCCTTGGGCATGATAATGCTACTCTCCCTTTGGAAGGATAAACCCGGAGATTAAGATTTTTCACCTTTTTCCGTGTTATCTCAATGTTTATGCCGGCAATCTCTAAATTGGTTTTCATCTTAATTTTTTGAGATAGTTGAACGCCATTTTAAATATGTCTGTTGTTAGAGCAGACAGAGAAATCGAAACTAAACAAACGGTTACATATTATGTTAGACAAATTAGGTTATATTTCTGCAGGGCTTGGATTTACCTCAATTGCCGCAAGTATCGCGGCCTGGTACACAGAAAAAGGAGACGATGATATTGAAAATGCACATGCTGAAAGAAGCGGTATTTTTATAGGACTTTGGCCGCAAACATTTTTCGCACTTGCTATGATTCTCTTCAAGCTGAAAGAGATGGGCCACGAAAGAGATGCCCAGCGAATTATGAATAAAATTGAGAAAAAATTAGCAAATTTAGATCTCAAATAAGTTTAAGTAATAACTTGTAGAAGCTCCTCATGTTGAGGAGCTTTTTTATTTATCTCATCAGTTTTTTGTGCTGCGTTTTTCTGAATTCATCATGGCTGATCCCAAGCCTCTCTTTTCTGTTTTCCTCATAGGCCTGGTAATTACCCTCGAACCATTTTACGCTTTGATCACCTTCGAACGCCAAAATATGGGTGGCAACCCTGTCTAAAAACCATCTGTCGTGCGAAATTACAACTACACAGCCGGCAAACTCTAAAATTGCTTCTTCAAGAGCACGAAGTGTATTTACATCAAGGTCATTAGTTGGTTCATCCAGCAAAAGCACATTGGCGCCTTCTTTTAAAACTTTTGCCAGGTGCACACGATTTCTTTCACCGCCCGAAGTTTCAGTAATTTTTTTCTGTTGATCACTTCCGCTAAAGTTAAACCGTGCAACATAAGCCCTTGAATTTATCTCTTTTTTACCGAGCTGAAGTGTATCCTGACCGTCTGAAATTTCTTCCCAGATTGTCTTTTCCGGGTCTAAAGGCCGTTTTTGATCTACATATCCCAGTTCAACAGTCTCACCCAATTCAATACTCCCGTTGTCAGGCTGTTCTTCACCAATAATCATTTTAAATAGAGTGGTTTTTCCGGCTCCATTCGGGCCTATTACACCAACAATACCTCCCGGCGGGAGGCTAAATTCCATGTTCTTAAACAAGGTTCTGTCATCATATCCTTTTTCAACACTTTTGGCTTCTATAACCTTATCTCCCAATCGCGGGCCGGGCGGAATATAAATTTCCATTTCATCCCGCCTGCTTTGACGATCTTCAGAGAGAAGCTTTTCGTACGAATTAATCCGGGCTTTACTTTTAGCCCGACGTCCCTTCGGATTTTGCCTGATCCAGTCAAGTTCTTGCTGAAGCGTTTTTTGCCGTTTGGACTCCTGCTTCTCTTCGGTTGCCAAACGATTTTTTTTCTGCTCCAGCCACGAACTGTAGTTACCCTCAAACGGCACACCTTCCCCCCTGTCGAGTTCCAGAATCCACCCGGCTACATTGTCCAGAAAATAGCGATCGTGTGTTACGGCAATAACAGTTCCTTCATAACGGGCAAGATGCTGCTCAAGCCAGGCTACTGATTCAGCATCCAAATGATTGGTAGGCTCATCAAGCAGTAATACATCCGGTTTTTTAAGTAGAAGCCTACAAAGAGCTACTCTCCGTGCTTCTCCACCCGAAAGAACGGAAACATCGGTATCAGGCGGCGGGCATTGAAGTGCACCCATGGCCTGCTTTAATTTAGAATCAATATCCCAGGCATCCAGTCGATCAATTTTTTCCTGAAGTTTTGTCTGTTTTGCAATGAGAGCTTCAAAATCGGCATCCGGATCACTGAATTTTTCATTCACGGCCTCGTACTCTTTGATGAGATCGATTGTTTCCTGTACTCCTTCTTCCACAATATCTTTTACCGTTTTATTGGCATCAAGTTTGGGTTCCTGGGGCAGGTATCCAAAAGTTATCCCCTTTTGGCGTGAAATATCTCCCTGATAGTTTTCATCTTCTCCCGCAATAATACGGAGTAACGTACTTTTACCGGCTCCGTTCAGTCCAAGCACACCAATCTTAGCACCATAGAAAAACGAAAGGTAGATATCTTTTAAAACAGCGTTATTGGGCTTATAGATTTTACTAACCCCAACCATCGAAAAAATTATTTTTTGATCACTCAATAGACTATATGGATTTGTTGAATTTTACGTAAGCAGGAAAGATAAATGATATAACAATCAAAAATCGAACCGAACACCAAGAGAGTTAAAATTTACGGATGTAATTGCCAGCCATGGGTTCACTTCGTACGCCATATGAAAATAAAATTGACGGTTTGTAGCAAATGAATTTTGAACTACAAATCTGCGCACGTGAATATCGTAATTAAAGATAAAAAACGGGGTGTAATTAGAATTTTCCATTTCAACTCCCACTCCTGCCCATGCCCTCACTAAATATGACCTGAACAAATCCGCTTTACCCCAAAAATCTACCCGGTCGTAATTAAAATGATCCGATCCGTAGGCAGCCAAACCGTAATGAATCCGATATTTCGGAGAAAATGAGATTTCGGTAACCATTCGGTCTCTTTTAAAATCGTAGCGCGAACCAATGAAATGTCTCTCTCTTGGCGGGCTTTGTTCAAAATCAATACCTTCTATATCATTAAAAAGGTCGGGAAGCCAGTAATATGACTTGCCCTTTAACTGTGACACCTCCTCTCCTCTTACCAACAGCGGAACTGACATATCCTGGTATGTAAATCCGCCGTGATTTCCCATACTGCTATAAACAGTTTGAGGGAATCTATCTTTTTCAAATAACGTCACTATATCACTTGCCACTTCATTATCAAGATGATAAAATAAATTCATAGGTGCCATGGGGTATTCAGCATCATAGGTTAGCTTAAGCCATTCGTCCATGTTCAGATATTCTCCATTGTAGCCCAAATCTCCGTAACCCAAAACGTCTTCACCCAAATATTCATATCGAATTTTATTTTTTTCCCAGTCTTTAATAAAGAAAAGTTCACCTTTTTTGTGATAGCCTTTAACAGTTTTCTCGTTTTCTTCAAAAAATGTGAAGTCAACTCCAGTTTCTTCAACTATTTTCTTCGCAAAATAATCTTTTTTTTCAGGGTTTTTGATATAAAGTGTGGGATATGAATAGACCAGAATTTCTTCTCCAAGTAAATTGTGTAATTCATCAGACTCTTCAATTCCTTCTCCAAAAGTCATTCCGTGATCTGAATAGATAATAACATTTACGTCATCATCCAGTCTTTCAATCAGTTTTCCAAATTTCTCATCAAACCTCTTATACTCACTCAGATATCTTTCTTCTCCATGAAAATGCCCCTGGGTATCAATATTGTACCAATAAAATTGCAGTACATTGTAATCTTTTAAATAGTCAGATGTATTGATAAGAGCGGGGCCCGCCAGCCAGTGAAAAATTGGTAACCCATATAATATATTTGTCCTCGACAATCTTGAAGTTGAATAGGCCATTCTCAAAAATGTACCGGTTGTTTTTACCGTTGTTTCTTCTACCCTGTCAATAATCCACTCCCACCCCGGAAGCCCCACATTGCGCACTGACCTACCAAAACGAAGGCTTGAAATAACTGTGGGAGTTTTACTGGGAAAATAGGTTATAGTATTCTCTATGATTCCTTCATCACCAAAAAAAGCCTGGATATTGGGAAGATTTCCTTTCTCAAGCTCCTGATTGAAATAGTAGGTAGAGGCAGCGTCTAAATGAATGAGTATTAATTGCGGAGAATCGTTATTCGCAGCTGCTGCAGGAAAAGAATGAATCGTTAGAAATACTAACGCAAAAAATGTGACTATTTTTTTCAAAACATAATTAATGTCAGGTATAACTGAATTCCTAACAATATACACTCTTTCAGTTGAAATGATTTATCACAAAGAAGTAAACTAATTAAAAATAGTTACCCGTGGTTATTAAAAAGCATTATTGATTACCAACGCAGCAAATTCACTTTTGTGATGTCAACAGAGAGATTGTTTCTGAAGATAGCAAGAATTATAGCCAGGCCCACTACTGCTTCAGCAGCTGCCACAGATAAAGAGAAAAACACAAGTATCTGTCCTGTTACATCTCCGTGAAAAGCACTGAATGAAATAAGAGTTAAATTTACTGCATTGAGCATTAATTCAATACACATAAAAATTACGATAGCATTGCGTCGCACCAGTACACCAATTAAACCAATAGTAAATATTATTGCACTCAGTGCCAGATACCAGTCAATTTCTATCATTCTGAATCCTCTGTTTTATTACTCACTTTAAACTGTGCCATCATAATTGCCCCTACAACTGCTGCCGTTAAAAGAATAGCTGTCATTTCGAAAGCAAAAAGATAATCAGTGTATAGAACATCCCCGAGAGCTTCAACAGTGCCAACAATTTGCATATCCGGGGATATTTCAGGTAGCATATCAGTGACACCACCGAGGCTATACAAAATTTGCCCCAAAACTACTACTCCCAGCAAAACAGCAACCAGATATTTTATTCTGAATTTATCAAAGAAGTGTTCCTCTTCGTCAATATTTAACAACATGATTACGAACAGAAAGAGCACCATAATTGCACCGGCGTACACTAATATCTGTATAAGTGCTAAAAACTGAGCCTGTAAAAGCAAATATAAACCTGCCAGTGATACTAAGTTTAAGACCAACATGAGCGCACTATTAACAGTGTTTTTGCTCAATACCATAGCAAGTGCTGAAGCAATGGCTAAAACTGCGAGTAAAACGAATCCGTATATTTCCATTTTGATAAGTTATTTAGACGGCTAAGGTAGCCAAATTTAAAAATGGCTTCAACCTAATCAGGATAATTTTTTAGAAACTTATTAACTTTAAAATTTCCCGCTGCTCTGTATAATGTCAGTGAAATATTTCAAAGCAACATTTAAAAGCCCGTCGAGATAATTTTTCTTTTCTAATATCACTTTTTTTGCAGCTGATGCAATTTATTCGTTCATTTAACATCAATCTGTCAGCCTACAAATTTAGCAATTAAAACAGCAACTTTTAAATAGAAATATCGAGAAATGAATTCAACAGTAGACATGCAGGCTTTAGGCGAAAAAATTGAAGAGCACAGCGCATTTATAGAAGATATTCACCTGGAGCTTGAAAAAGTAATAGTTGGACAGCGATATATGATTGATCGTTTATTAATTGGCTTACTGGCTGATGGTCATGTTTTACTGGAAGGTGTTCCGGGCTTAGCAAAAACATTGACAGTTTCATCACTGGCTACCGTAATCAATACCGATTTTCAGCGCATACAATTTACCCCGGACCTCCTCCCTGCTGATTTAATCGGTACCCTGATTTACAATCAAAAAGAGATGGAATTTACGGTTAAAAAAGGGCCGATATTTTCAAATATCATACTTGCTGATGAGATTAATCGTTCACCCGCTAAAGTACAAAGTGCGCTTCTTGAAGCAATGCAGGAGCGCCAGGTTACCATAGGAGAATCAACATTTCCGATGAAGACTCCATTTTTGGTGCTTGCAACACAAAATCCTGTTGAACAAGAAGGTACATACACGCTTCCCGAAGCACAGGTAGATCGGTTTATGCTGAAACTAAAAATCGACTATCCCAGCCAGAGTGAAGAACTCGAAATAATGAGAAGAATGGCTAAAACAGGTGAAAAACAAAAACTTAAACCTGTTGTTGATGCTGCGCAGGTATTAGATGCAAGAAAAGTAATTAATGAAATATATACAGACGAAAAAGTTGAGCGGTATATTATAGATTTGATCTTCGCGACAAGAAACCCTGAAAATTACAACCTATCTGAACTTAATGATCTGGTAGCTTTTGGAGCTTCACCAAGAGCTTCAATTAACCTTAACCTTGCAGCAAGAGCACATGCATTCACACAACACCGGGCATACGTAACTCCGGAAGATGTGCGAATTATTGCCATGGATATTCTTCGGCATAGAATTATACCCACATTCGAAGCAGAAGCTGAAAACATATCATCAGAAGATATTATCAACAAAATTATGACAACAGTTCAGGTTCCTTAAACTGAACTGTTATTTATTTCCAGTCGTTTAAGATTCAGACTGAGCTTTAATTGCACACGCTATTATTACACAAATAATCTATTTAAACATTTGTCTCCCTTCCTTTTATTAATCTGATTTTAATAGCATTTCGGTCAAAAAAACTACTCTAAATCATCTCCATTTCTTCAAGAGAGCCACCTTAAAATTAAGTTTAAAAAATTATAACACATTTTTATATAAAGAATATGTTTATTTATTACAGTAAGCATTTGCTATAATCATAATTCAATTAATAGAAATTATACTTGTAATTGAAATATTGACTCAGCTTATATCTTACTTAATTATCATATTTATTATAACAAACAGAGAGAAGTTCTTCCTTTTAAATTAAAATTAACAACTATTATGAAAATAAAAATTGTACCTCGAGAGAAAGTAAGGGTTTCGAGAAAGAGTCGTTCTAAATATTCAAAGTTGAAAGATGCTTTAGACAAATTGAAACCCGGAGGAGAAGTTTTAAAAGTAAATTACAGTAATCAAAAAGAATTAAACTCGGTAAGAAACATTGCATATACCTATAACCGGGAGACAAACAGCAATGTTAAAAGCAGCTCTGACTCCTCCGAAAGCACAGTATTCTTTTACGTTGAATAGGAGCTTTGCAGGAAGTGCTTTGAAAAGTTCATTTTTTATAAGGCAAAAAAAAAGCTCCGCAATAGCGGAGCTTTTTAATAACATCAAATGCATGCTGTTTAGTTACTCAGCATCTTTATCTTTCTGCTCTTTTTCTTTGAGCTTATCAGCCAGCCCGGAAACTTCACCTAAAGTTGGTGTGCCGGTTTCCACACTTTCAGGTTTTTCCTTTTTCGGCTTTTCCTTTGTCTTACTCTTGGAAACATCACCTTCGATCTGTGAAATTTCGATTGTTTTACTTGGCTCATCAAACTCAACAACAAACCCTTCTACCTTATCTCCTTCACTAAAGGATTCTTTAAGGTCTTCAACCGGTTCTTCCAGTTTGTCTGCTGCAATAAATGCATCCACGCCAAGAGAAAGTTCTACAAACATACCTTTGTCTGTAATCTTAGATACTTTCCCTTCAACTTTAGCACCAAGTCCGTACTCTTCTGCATATTGCTCCCAGGGATTGTCTTTAACCTGTTTGTGACCCAGAGTAATTCTACGGTTATCAAAATCAACCGCAAGAATAACAACTTCCAGTTCCTGGCCTTTATCTACAACTTCGTTCGGGTGATCAACTTTTTCGGTCCAGCTCAGGTCTGAGACGTGAACAAGTCCATCGATTCCGGGCTCGAGTTCTACAAAGACACCAAAATTGGTAAGGTTCCGGATTTCTCCTTTGTGTGTAGATCCTACCGGATATCTTTCGAGGAGATCTTCCCATGGATCTTTTTCAAGCTGCTTAACACCAAGAGAAATTTTCTTCTCCTCTTCATTAATATTCAGAACAACACATTCAATAATGTCGTCTTTCTGAACAAGTTGTGAAGGATGTTTGATATGCTGTGTCCAGCTCATCTCACTAATGTGGATCAGGCCTTCAACTCCTTTTTCAAGCTCTATAAATGCACCGTAATCAGCGATGGAAACAACGCGTCCCTGTACTCTGAGGTTTTCAGGATATTTAACATTAATATCATCCCATGGATGCGGCTGCAGTTGCTTAAGGCCAAGTGATACTCTTTTTGAATTTTCGTCAAAATCGATTACAGCTACGTTCATTTTCTGATCAAGCTTCACGATTTCTTCCGGATGGTCAACTCGTCCCCATGAAAGATCAGTAATGTGGAGAAGTCCGTCAACACCGCCAAGATCAATAAACACACCAAAGTCGGTTATGTTTTTAACGATACCTTCAAGAACTTGACCGGATTCAATCGTTTCAAGAATTTCTTCACGCTGCTCTTCAAGATCAGACTCAATAAGAGCTCTGTGAGATACCACCACATTTTCGGCCTGCATGTTCAGCTTAACAACCTGAAATTCCATTGTTTTGCCAACATAGGCGTCAAAGTCTCTAACCGGGCGTACATCTATTTGTGAACCGGGCAGGAATGCATCGATTCCAAAAACATCTACAACCATTCCACCTTTAATTCTGCGCTGAATGTATCCTTCAATAATTTCACCGGTTTCGTATGATTTCTCAAGATTTTCCCAGGCCTGCAATATATCTGCTTTCTTGCGGGAAAGAATCAGCTGCCCTTCACGATCTTCTACCCTGTCGAGAAATACTTCTACTTCATCACCGGGTTGTAAATTCTCAATTACTTTATTGGAAAATTCGTTTACGGGCACCATACCCTCAGATTTGAACCCGATATCAACGATCACATATTTTTCATCTACCGATACAACTATACCGGTTACAATTTCTTTCTCTTCAATTTTACTGAGGGTATTTTCATACATGCCCTCAAACTCGTGAAATTCCTCATCTGTATAATCTTCAGATGCTGCCTGTAATTGATCAAAAGTGTAGGTTTCACCCTCAACTTCCCCGCTAAATGTCGGCAATTCTACTTCTTCGACTGCTTCTGATTCTTCTGCAACAGCCTCCGTTTCATTCAGCTCTTTCTCTTTTGATTGTACGTTTTCTGTTTCCTCTACTTTCTCTGATTTAGTTTCTTCAGCTACAGTAGTATCTGTTTCTTCGTTACTGGATTCTTTTTTTAGTTCTTCAGTCATTTAAGTTACCTGTTAAAAACGCTGCCATAGCCCGGCTTTCGGGTATGGGATTTTAGTTAATGTTATAATTTAAGTTCCTCTTTAATGATATCTGTCATTTCCGACACTTGTTCATTAAATGTTTTACCGGTTGTATCAATTACAATAGCATCTTCGGCTTTTCGCAATGGATCAGCTTCTCTGTTACTGTCTTGATAATCTCTGTCTTTAAGATTCTGTATAACTTCTTTCAAAGTAACCGTTGAGCCCTTTTCTTTGAGCTCTTTAAATCTCCTTTGGGCTCGTTCTTCTATAGATGCATCCATGAAGAACTTTAAATCAGCATCAGGAAAAACGGCTGTTCCAAGATCTCTTCCATCAGCTATATATGCATTCTCTTTAACAAGGTTTCGCATAAAACTGTTTACAAATTCCCTTGCCCGAGGCATAGCTGCAATTTCGCTAACACGTTTTGAAACGGAATGCTGGCGTATCTTCTCTGATACATCAACACCGTTTACAATAACCGTAAAAGCGAGATTATCTGATTTAACCTCTAAGTTTATGTCCGGCAAAAATTCAAATAACGAGTGTTTATCCGGTTTACCGGCATTAATCCAAAGATAAGTTAGTGCCCTGTACAATGCTCCGGAATCGAGATAACGGATGTTTATACGATTGGCAATTGCTTTAGCAGTTGAACTTTTCCCTGAACCTGCCGGTCCATCAATAACTATAATCATTTCAGAGACTGGTTAAAATAAATTTTTTAAGCTTAACATTCAATCTATTCTTGTAAATTGAATTAAGATCCCGTAATTTTGGGTTCTATCCAAGATTAAGAGTATTCAAAAGTAATAACCAATTTATATTATGCCACAGCATAAATCAGCCATTAAAAGGATGCGCCAAAATGAAAAGCGCAGAAAGCACAACAATGTTCGACGTTCTAAAATGAGAACGTTGATTAAAAAGGTAACTTCCGAAACTGATAAAGAAACAGCAGAAAAAAATCTGAGGGATGCTGTTAGTTACATTGACAGACTTTCTACCAAAGGTATTCTTCATAAAAATACAGCAGCGAGAAAAAAAGCTCAATTAACCAAGCACGTCAATAATCTCTGATTCATTGAATACCTGCCAAAAGTCTCTGCTTGTTATACTTGATGGCTTCGGTTATGCAGATAACCCTGAAACCAGTGCTGTAGACAAAGCAAAGAAACCTTTTTTCGACTCCCTCATCAAAAATTATCCAAATTCAACTCTGTCTGCCAGTGGCGAAGATGTGGGTTTACCGGATGGTCAGTTTGGCAATTCTGAAGTTGGACATTTAAATATTGGAGCCGGCCGTATTGTATGGCAGGAACTCTCGCGGATCAACAAATCTATCCGTGAAAAAGACTTTTTTGATAACAACGTTCTCAAAGAAGCATTTAAAAAAGCATCTGATAAAGGACGCATCCATTTTATGGGACTTTTTTCGGATGGCGGAGTTCACAGCACAAACAATCATCTCTTTGCACTTCTGAAAATGGCAAAGAAGTATGAGTTGGAGAATGCTTATGTACACGCATTCACAGACGGCCGTGACACCTCTCCCCATGGAGGTGCCGAGTATTTAAAGGAGTTTGAAAAACAAGCCAAGAAAATTGGTGTCGGTACGATGTCTTCTATTATTGGAAGATATTATGCCATGGACAGGGATAACAGATGGGAAAGAATCGAAAAAGCCTATAATCTTCTGGTCCGTGGTAAAGGAACAAAAGTGAATCATGCATCCGATGCTTTTTCTCAAAGTTATCAGAATGATGTTACCGATGAGTTTATTTTGCCTCACCTTGTAAATACAGAATCAAACAGCCGCATTCAAAAAGGAGATGTAGTTGTATTCTATAATATTCGTGGTGACCGTGCCCGGCAGATAACAAAAGCACTTTTTCGGGTTGGCGAGATTCCTTTCGAAAAGGAAGAACTAAATCTGCACTATGTTACATTCACATCTTACGATGAAACGTTTGATGATTTTGTGCACGTAGCTTTTCCACCTGTGCGTCTTAAAAACACGCTGGGAGAGTATGTTAGCAGTAAAGGTTGTAAACAGCTTCGAATTGCAGAAACAGAAAAGTACCCGCACGTTACCTACTTTTTTAATGGCGGCGAAGAGACACCCAACCCCGGTGAAGACCGCATTATGATACCCAGCCCAAAGGTTGCCACTTACGATTTGCAGCCGGAAATGAGCGCTGAAGAAGTCACAAAAACAGTGTGTAAAAACCTTTCGAAAGAAAAACATGAATTGGTAATTCTGAATTATGCCAATCCCGATATGGTTGGGCACACCGGCAACATGGAAGCTACCATCAAGGCCGTTGAAACTGTTGATAATGAATTAAAAAAAGTAATCGAAACAGCTTTGGAGCACGGTTACAGCAGCCTTATTATATCCGATCATGGCAATGCAGATATCATGGTTCAGCCTGATGGAAGTGCACATACTGCGCACACCACATCAAAGGTGCCGGCAATTCTGGTTAGCAATAAAAATATAAAAAGCTTAAAAAACGGCAAGCTTGCCGATGTATCTCCTACCCTTCTGAAATTAATGGGTTTAGAACAACCTGAAGAAATGACCGGCACCCCTCTCTGTTAGCGCTGAACAATCCTTATACGTAACGTTTCTCCTTTTAATGTTATATTGTTTGCAATTGCATTATCACCACACTACTTTCGTTATTAGAGTGAACTAAAAAAACAGTTCACTCGTTAAGTTCTAAACAATTTTGAAGTCAAATCTTTGTAGGTCCCGATATGGAGGGTAATTTTTCAAGTAAAGTTCGTGATGTTATTCAGTTTAGTCGTGAAGAAGCGCTACGCCTTGGACACGATTATATAGGAACAGAACATTTAATATTAGGTATTGTTCGCCTTGGCGATGGTGTTGCCATTCGGATTCTAAAAAACCTGAACTGTGATCTTTTTAAACTAAAGAAAACGATAGAAGATACAGTCAGAGGTACCGGTGGCACGGTTACAGTGGGGAATATTCCGCTTACTAAACAAGCTGAGAAAGTTCTCCGAATTACATATTTAGAAGCCAAATTGTATAAGAGTGATACTATTGGCACAGAACACCTTTTATTATCGCTGCTTCGTGACGAAGAAAATATAGCTGCTCAGATTTTGCAGCAGTTCAATGTTTCTTACGATGCTGTCCGCGAAGAGCTTGATATGATTATTTCAGGCAACAAACGGGATACCGATACCGCCAGTTCACGCACAGCGAGTGCCGGGAATCCTCCTTCATCACCCAAAGGTTCCAAATCATCAGGAAGCTCCAGAGAAAAGAAAATGGAAAAATCAAAAACACCCGTACTCGACAATTTCGGCAGAGATTTAACTCAGCTTGCCGAAGATGGAAAACTTGATCCTATTATTGGACGAGAAAAAGAAATTGAACGTGTAGCTCAGGTTCTGAGTCGCAGAAAGAAAAATAATCCGGTACTGATTGGAGAACCCGGTGTAGGGAAAACAGCTATCGCAGAAGGGCTTGCTTCCAGGATTATGGATCGAAAAGTATCCCGTGTACTATATGACAAGCGGGTTATTGCCCTCGACCTCGCAGCACTTGTAGCCGGTACAAAATACAGAGGTCAGTTTGAAGAGAGAATGAAAGCTGTAATGAGCGAGCTGGAAAAAACCGACAATGTAATTTTGTTTATCGATGAGCTCCATACAATTGTGGGAGCCGGTGGAGCAAGCGGTTCACTGGATGCATCGAACATGCTGAAACCTGCACTTGCCCGCGGAGAAGTTCAGGCTATTGGAGCAACTACTTTAAATGAATATCGCCAGTTTATTGAAAAAGATGGCGCGCTGGAACGACGTTTTCAGAAAATAATGGTTGAACCAACCACTGTTGATGAGACTCTCGAAATTCTGAACCAGATTAAAGGGAAATATGAGAAGCATCACAGTGTTCGTTACACGGATGATGCGATTGATGCATGCGTAAAACTCACAGACCGTTATGTGACAGATCATTTTCTGCCCGATAAAGCTATTGATGCCCTTGATGAGGTTGGTGCACGCGTTCATCTTTCAAACATTACAGTACCTGAGCATATTCTCACGCTGGAGGAAGAAATTGAGAAAACCAGCAACGATAAAAATTCAATGGTGAAGAAACAGCGTTTCGAAGAAGCCGCACGACTTCGGGATACTGAAAAGCGCCTGCAGGAAGAACTTGATCAGGCTCAAAAAGAGTGGGAAAAAGAATCGGAACACATCATTTACGATGTTGAGGAAGAAGATGTAGCCTCCGTTGTAGCAATGATGAGTGGAGTCCCGGTAAATAAAATTAGCCAGAAAGAAGGCCAAAAACTGCTGAAAATGCAGGAAGAGCTTGGGAAAAAGGTTATTGGCCAGGACGAAGCCATTACAAAACTTACAAAAGCCATTCAAAGAACACGTGCCGGCCTTAAAGACCCCGCGCGTCCGATTGGTTCCTTTATATTTCTTGGGCCAACAGGTGTGGGTAAAACTGAAATGGCAAAAGTACTTGCAAAATATCTTTTCGACAAAGATGAAGCGCTCATTCGGATTGACATGAGTGAATACATGGAAAAATTCAGTGTATCGAGACTCGTAGGTGCACCTCCCGGATACGTAGGCTACGAAGAAGGCGGAATTCTTACTGAAAAAGTACGCAGAAAACCTTACAGTGTCGTTCTGCTTGACGAAATTGAGAAGGCCCACCCGGATGTATTTAACATACTTCTGCAGGTTCTTGACGATGGAATACTCACAGACAGCCTTGGAAGAAAAGTCGATTTCAGAAATACCATTATTATCATGACATCCAATATTGGTGCTCGTGATATCAGAAATATGGGTAAAGGAATTGGATTTTCATCAGGTGACGATGCCTTCGATTATTCAAAAATGAAATCGACCATCCAGGATGCCCTCAAAAAAGTATTCAATCCAGAATTTCTGAACAGAATTGATGATGTTCTTACCTTCAGACCACTGGAGAAAAAAGATATCCTCAAAATTATTGACATTCTTTCTGATGATCTCTTTAAACGAATCAATGATCTCGGATATAAGCTTGAGCTGACAAAAGGAGCGAAGGATTTTATCACTGAAAAAGGTTTCGATCAGAAATACGGAGCGAGACCTTTGAGAAGAGCCATACAAAAATATGTGGAAGATCCACTCGCCGAAGAACTGCTTGGTGTTGAGCACATAGAAGGTGCTACTATTAAAATTAAAATGAACAAGTCGCGAGACGGCCTGGAATTCGATTGGGATGATCCCAAAGACAGTAATGAAAAAAATGATGGAAACTCTCCTTCCGAATCCGAGCAGGAAGCGAAAGCCTGATACATCATTTTAAAAAAGAAGAAAGCGACATATTCTGTTTATTTTAAAGCAGGATGTCGCTTTTTTTTGCCCTTTTTTACCAGCTTGCCTGAACCTGGAGGGGCTGATTTAACCCATCAATTCTATAACGGTTATTTCCGGTTCTTGAAATTCGTATATCATCCACTGAAAGCGAAGAAACCGTAAAACCCACATCCTCTCTGGCAATCTGCCGGTGAGTTAAATGCACGGCTGTTAGTGATGGGTTCGTAATTTGCCTTTCACTTACAGATCCCCCGAATATGATTACGGTGTCATCCTGTGGCTGAAATTCTGCATGAATAACGGAGGCTCTTGATGATGCACTGCCTAACCTTTCACCATCAATTTGGTTATATACCTGAACTCTCCCGCTTGTAAATACCGTTAGAAATTCACCAGTACTGTCTAAAGCTACTCCTTCAAGTTCTTCATCAAAATCCATGCTGTTCAGGTCGTTGCCGAACCTGTCAAATATCAGCACCCGGCTTCCGGATCCATTTTGAGTTAAAATTGTAATAAATGATCCGTTTTCACTCACTTTAACCTGTTTAATTTCTCTTTCATCATCACGGAAAAATATTTCACTGTCCTGATCTCCATAAACGAGATTTGCCCTTGAACCAGTCTGATCCCCATATCGAATTACCGGATTATACAGAACAATGGTATTACCATTTACATCAGCTGCCAGCTGTGATTCTCTCTCTCCATCCTGGCTTTGTGAGCTGTTTGATTCTGAAAAAACTGTATTTCCCATTGGGTCTAAAAAAGTAAAATTAGCAACATTATCCCTTAAAATAGTTCTGCCATCATCAAACTGGTATAGTTGAATGGTTTCATCTGAAGGGTCAAAAAAATCAAGTTCTTCATCTCTCATTTCTTGGCCGTCATAGTTTATTGTATGTAGTATCAACACTCCCCTGTTTTCTAAAAAAGAGGTTTTATACCCCATTGGAGATATTGACCATCCAACCGGATTGGTAAATTGATGATCAGCAATTTGTATCTGATCTCTGTTCAAAGAAATTTTTCCATCTTTAATCGGGTAATCGTTCTCACCAAAATTGCTATAGCCATCCACTACAGATATACTAACTGATTGAGATTTTAAAGGAAGTGCAGTTATACAAATTGAAAAAACTAAAAGGATGTATTTCATCGAATGCTTGGAGAATGTTGTTATATTATTTTTCATACCTAAGAACGATAATTTTATGGTGAATTGCACCTATGCTTTATTCGGTAGTTATCCCGGTTTATAACAGGCCGGATGAAATTGATGAACTTCTTGAAAGCCTGACTCAACAAACGTATAAAAACTTTGAAGTTCTCATCATTGAAGATGGCTCTTCTGACAAGTGTGTTCATATAGTTGATAAGTACAGAAATCAATTGAATATACGGTATTACTATAAGGCAAATACGGGACAGGGTTTTTCAAGAAACTTTGGATTTTCTAAGGCAAATGGTGATTATTTTGTTGTATTTGATTCCGACTGCATCATCCCTCCTCACTACTTTCAAACAGTTACAAACCGTCTTTCCACTGAATATATAGATTGCTGGGGCGGACCTGATCGTGCACACCACTCATTTTCTCCCGTACAGAAAGCCATCAACTATAGCATGACATCCTTTTTTACCACAGGCGGAATGAGAGGAAGTAACATATCTCTAATAGATTATCACCCCAGAAGTTTCAATATGGGGATATCTAAAGAGGTATATGACATAACCGGTGGTTATAAAATTACAAGAATGGGTGAAGATATTGAATTCAGTATCCGAATAATTGAGCATGGTTTTCATTCCGCATACATCGAAAGGGCCTATGTCTATCACAAGCGCCGGACTAATTTTAAACAATTTTTTAAACAGCTTCATTTTTTTGGCCGCGCACGAATAAATATAAAACGCTTTTATCCCAATTCATTTAAACCGCTTCATCTGTATCCCGTGTTATTTACAGCAGGATTTTTACT
>LKMJ01001370.1_pt1 | contig 21377 bp, 18 predicted proteins | sample 643391 | NCBI WGS metagenome assembly LKMJ01 (sample SAMN04112250, study PRJNA286221) | soda lake metagenome | biome: soda lake; feature: Kulunda Steppe; material: water; isolation source: sample PL-Br10 brine of Picturesque Lake | place: Russia: Kulunda steppe | collected 2010-07
ATCGGGGGCCTGCGACTCGACGTCAGGCTCAGGGAGCGCCCGAGAGCAGGGCGTCGCCGGCCGCTCGCGACGGGCGGGCGGCGAGCCGGCATCGCGGGGGTCTGACGGGGTGCCGGTGGTGCGGAGGGCCGGACCGTCGCCAGGCTCCACGCCGGACCTAACGTCTCGTGCCTGCCCTCCCCTGGGAGGCAAGGTGGATGAAGCGGTCGTGTCGCTCGCCGGCATCACTGAGGCGGGACCCTCCTCAGCGGGCCTGGCATCGCTGGAGGGCGCGACGGTCGGCGCATGACGCCCCGCCTCGTCGCCAGTACAAGCGGTCGCTGCGCGGGCCCCGGGCACGGTGCCGAGTTCCGGGTACGCAGAGGCCGGCGACAGCCCGGACGCAGGGTCATGGCCGAACTCTACCAAGGGGGCGGAACCGCCGTTAGGAGAGGCGTCGGGAGCCGGGGAGAAAGCGGAGGCTGGCCCCGGACGAGGGGCCCCATGCCCTGAACCCTCCGGCTCCTGTACCTGTGGCGCGTGTGACGGACTCTCGACCGACCATCGCCTGGTACCCTCGGACCCGTTGCGAGGTTCCTGCCGGGCGGGCCCGTCGTCCTGTCGCCGAGCGGAGGGGAGAAGACTCGCGACTCTGTCCGCTTCGCGCTCGAGTCCACGATCAGGGGGTCTCGCTACCGAATCACTTACACTTTCCTGAGAATCGGATAAAGACACAAACCCATTCGCTGTCGATAACGTCGCGTCATGCCGTTCATCCATGGGTCCCACAACCGCCCGGGAGGGATGACGCGGTGACGGGGAAGGCGCTGACGCATTGGCATCCAGGGCATCACGGCCGCTGTCCGGCCGCTGGCCCGCGCCTCCCGGCACCGCAGCAGACCCGGCAATTTCCGCCGGGCCAGGGGCCAGTCCTCCTGAGGAGGACTCTAGTTCGCCCATGGGCATCCCGCCAGGCGGCCGACGGCCCTCAGCCTGGAGCGCGGTCCGCTGCGCCTCGAGATAGATCCCTCGGATGAACTCCATGGCACTCGCTCCTTGCCGGCGCACCGGCCCGGCTCACCGATACAGGCCCCGCTCCCGGTCGATCAGGGCCAGATAGTGCTGCCGCCGCCAGCGCGGCAGGTCGAGGATCTCGCCCTCCTGCCAGTGGTAGGCCAGGGCCAGGCGATGCACCTCGCCGAGCAGCCCATCGATGCCGAATCCCAGCCCCAGGTCCGCTGCCACCGGCACGCGCTGGCGGGTACCGCACTCCGGGCAGTCAGCCTCGAGCTCGCTGGCCACCTCCGGGGAGGCCTCTTCCAGCGCCGCATCGATGGCCGCGAGCTCCGGCGGGGTCAGGCTGGCCGCGAGGGCCTCGACGGTGAAGCCGCTGTCCGCCTCGAGCAGGCAGTCGGCCACCAGCCGGCGAATCGCGGCATCCTCCTCCAGGCCCGCCAGGCGGGCCTGGTCCGCGCCGGTGGGCACCCTCAGGCGCAGCCGCCCATGACGTGCCAGCTCGAGCTCGGCCCAGGGATATCCCGCCCCGGCAGGCTTGACCGGCAGCTCCGAGCGGCGGAAGTGAATATCGAAGGGCGCCCGGCACTCGCGACAGGGGTGGCTCAGCCAGACCGCGTCGCCCACCACCACCTTCGCCAGCTGCCGTGTCAGGAAGCGGCGATCGCCCACCGACATGGCCGCGACCGTCGCCCGGTCCACCGGCCCTCCTTCGAGGCTCTCGATGGCCACCGCCAGCAGCCCGGTGATGCGCTCGGGCAGGCTTCGATCGTCTCCCCCTGCGGCCAGGGCCTCCTCGAGACGCCCGGTCAGCGGGCGAAAGCGTATCTCGTTTAGGCGGCGGCCCTCGCGCAGCACCCCTCCCGGCAGCCGACAGGCACCGGGGGAACTCGCCGCCGCCCCGACCCGCCCGGCCTCGTCCGACATGCGCATCAGGACTCGGTGGGCTCGTTGACGCTGGTGTCGCGCTCCCAGCCCTCGTGCTCGAGCTGGATGGTCTGGATGCCCACGCTGTTCATGGTCCCGGCATCGAACTCCGGCAGCGCCTGGTACTCGGAGACCCAGGCGCGGTAGAGCTTGTAGGAGATCGCCACCTGCCCCTGCAGGTTGAGCACGTTGATGACGATGTCCTTGCGGAAATTCTTCAGCGACATGCCCCCATCGCCCTGGATGCTGTTGACCAGGTTGGCCCACTGCTCGAAGACCGGATCATGGGTCAGCCCCTGCTCCAGGGTCACCGGCTCGTAGCTGGTACCGCCGGGCAGCCGGCGCTCATGGGTCGGGTCGCCCCCGGTGCGCCAGCCCACCGCCTCGGTGGTGCGTTTGAGGGCACTCATCTTGCTGAGTCCGGCGACCGGCCTGCCGTCGATCAGCACCTGGAACTTGAAGGTGCGGTAGGGATCATGCCGGTGGGTATTCACGGTGAAGAGTGGCGCTGCCATGGTTCGCTCCCCCTATGCCTGGCCGACCTTCTGCTGCAGCCGGATGATGACGAATTCCGCGGGCTTGAGCGGCGCGAAGCCGACCTGGACGATCACCTGTCCCCGGTCGATGTCACCCTGGGTCATGGTGTCGCCGAGGCCACAGCGCACGAAGTAGGCGTCGCTGGCCTTGCCGCCCTGGAAGGCCCCGGCCCGGAAGAGGCCGTTCATGAACGCCTCGATGTTGAGGCGCAGCGCCGACCAGAGGGACGCGTCGTTGGGCTCGAAGACCGCCCACTGGATGCCGTTGTAGAGGCTCTGCTGGATGAAGATCGCCGTTCGCCTGACCGGCACGTAGCGCCACTCGGGGCTGGCACGAGTGGCCAGGGTGCGGGCTCCCCAAATCACGGCGCCGAACCCAGGCAGGCTGCGCAGGCAGTTGACCCCCAGCGGATTGAGGGCGCCCTGGTGGACCTCCTGCACCTCCTGCTCGAGGCCGGCCAGCCCCAGCAGGGCCGTCTCGACCCCCGCCGGCGCTTTCCAGACGCCGCGCCGCGAATCGGTGCGCGCCCACATTCCGGCCGCAAACCCGCAGGGGGGCACCTGCACGAAGCGCGGCGAGCGCGCGGCCCCCGGTGACGGCTCGGGGCTGTAGTGGGGATTGCTGACCGTCACCCAGGGGTAGTAGAGGACCGCGTAGGTGGAGGTCGGCAGGCCGAGCGCCTTGACCTCACCGGCCGTCCGGAGTGCCGCCCCGGGCGGCGGGTCGAGAATCACCATGCGGTTGCGCAGGCGCTCGGCCTGGGCGATGGCGGCATCGATAACGGCATTGCCGGTGCCGTCATCGGCCCAGACCTGGCCGGGCAGGCAGAGGATGCTGACATCGCCGATGCCCTCCACGGCGGCGAGCCCGGCATCATACTCGCCGGCCTCCGGGTCGCTGCCGTCATCCCCCTTATCGAGGACGACGCCGCCGCCGGCGGCGATCAGGCCCGCCAGGTGGTCGCTGCCGGTGGTCTCCACGCCGCCGTGCGCGACACCCAGCCCGAGGAGCACCGCGGCGTCATCGTCAGCGGCGGGGGTCACGACCACCGCGGAGCCGGGCAGCCGGGAGCCCGAGGTCATCACCAGCCCCTCCGGCGTCACCTCGCAGGTAAAGTCCTTGCGCGGGTTTTCATCGGACGAAACACCGCCGCGCACCTTCTTCTGGATCTCGTCGGCCACCTCTCCGAGCCCATCGCCGGCCTCGAACGCCCCGGCACCGAAGCTGACCTCGACGCTATGCTGCGCCTGGGCGCTGCCGTCCAGCGTCACGGTGAAGGATTTACCGTTCAGGGTGACGGGGTCGAGCGTGGCAAGATCCCCGGCACTGCGGCTGGTGCCGAGCTGGTAGTCCGAGACATCGCCCAGGGTCACCTGCACCAGCCGAGAGTCATCATTGACCTTCGCCTCGATGAAGTCGGCGCGACTCTCGTCGAGCGTCAGGTCCTCGAAGCGCTCCTGCTCCTCGTATTCGCCGTCGCGCCGCTCTTCGACGACCAGGGTGAAGCGCGGCGGCGTCTCGCCGTCCTCCTGGCGCTGCAGCTCCACTCGCAGCGCATTGCCCCAGGCCCCGCCGCTGGCAGCCTCGATCCTGAGCAGATGGTCATCCGGGCCGGCCGGCGGATCGCCGTCCGGGAGCATGAAGCCCCGGGCAGCATCGGCCCCGCGTGCGAGACGCACCACGTAGGCGGCCGAGCCGCCGTTATGGAAGAAGGCCCGGACGGCGTGACCGAGACTGTCGCCACGGGGGGCGGTGACCGCCCGCAGGCCGCCGAAGGCCTGGGCATAGTCGTCCCAGCTGCTGATGAAGACGGGTGAGGCCTCGGGGCCGCGTGCGGCGAAGCCCAGGAAGGCTGCCGTCGAGGTGCCCACGGCCTCGATGGGCCTGGCGCCGCTGGGAATCTCCTCCAGGTAGACGCCGGGGTGGCGGTAGGTGGCCATGCTGTACCCTCTCGTGTCGACGGTGTCCGGTGATGCGCGCGCATCACATCAGGTCAGTCGCAGAGGGATACCCGCCTGTCACCCATGACATGGGGCCTCGCCGATCATGGCCCGCGTACCGAGATCCCTCACCGGCTTCCGGCCCTGGCAGGCCGGTACCCGTAAGCATCGAACATAATGAGGGATCTCGCCAATGCGAGATGAGCTAGCTCAGCCCTCCGCCGCGCCCCTGCCGTTACGTGCCTCCCACTCCGCTGCGGCCCGCTGGCCCCGGGCCTGATCGACGGCCAGGCAGATCAGGATGGCAACGATGAACAGTGCAGCGCAGAGCAGGATCGAGGCCTGCAGTCCCACCACGGTCTGCAGCAGACCCAGGGCAATGATGCCGAACACCCCGGCCAGCTTGTTGGCCAGCCCCCAGAAGCCGAAGAACTCGGCGGCCTTGCGCCTCGGCGAGAAGAGCCCTACCAGGGCGCGGCTGGCCGACTGGCTGGAGCCCAGCGAGAGTCCCGCCAGGCAGCCCACGAAGAGAAAGAGGTGCTGAGCCTCCCAGCCGAGCCCGAAGCGGTCATTGAGAAAGACGGTGACCTCCGGGGTGGCCCAGATGGAGATGATCGCCGCCACCCACAGGGTCAGGGTAAACAGGTAGGTCACCTTGGTGCCGATGCGGTCCTGGATGAAGCCGAAGCCGAGTGCTCCGGCCGCCGCGGTGATCTGCACGATGATGAACATCAGGTTGCGGATCGACTCGTCCCAGCCGATCACCTGGGCGCCGTAGATGAAGGCGAAGGCGATGATGATGTAGACCCCGGCCATGGAGAAGAGCAGCGAGACCAGGAAGATGCCGAGGTCCCGAAAGCGCCTCAGCTCGTGCAGGGTGGTGGAAACCCGCTCCCAGGCGATCTCCCGGTAGGGCTTGCCCGGCGGCTGGGGGGTGCCGCGCTCCTTCACCCACAGGAAGGTGGGGATGGCGGTGACCAGGAAGAAGGCCGCCGCGAAGGGTCCCACCCAGCGAATGCGTTCGAAGTTCTCCGCGGTGGCCTCGCCCAGCACCACCAGCGTGAACCCCGCGGCGAAGAGCCCGCCCACGTAGCCCAGCGCCCAGCCGAAGCCGGAGATCTTGCCCAGATCCTCGGGTGGACCCAGGTCGGGCAGGAAGGCGGCGATGAAGGACTCGCCCATGGAGTAGGCGTAGTTGGAGACCACGATCAGCAGCAGGCCCAGCAGCACGTAGCCCGGCGCCACGAAGTAGAGCATGGCGGTGGTCGCCACGGTGGCCAGATAGCTGACGAACAGGAAGCGCTTCTTGGCAGCCTGATAGTCCATCACCGCCCCGCACAGGGGGCCGGTGACCACCACCAGCAGGTAGCTCACCGCCAGGGCCAGACTCCACAGGAAGTTGGCCAACCGGAAGCCGTCGCCGCGATCGCCCACGATCACCGTGGTGAAGAGTTCGCCGAACACCACGGTGATGATCAGCAGGGTATAGGCCTGGTTGGCGAAGTCGAACATTGCCCAGCCGAAGATCTCCTTGCGCGAGGCACGAGGTGTCTTCGGCACCGCGTCTGTCAGGCTCATGCGTGACGTCCCTGTGAAAACAAGGACATCACCATAGCAGCCCCTTCCGGCCTAGACGAGATCGCGGGGGATGGTCTCATCCCAGGTCCGCGCAAAGATCCGGGTATCGCCCTCCCAGGCATCCAGGGTGGCGCGAAGGCGGAAATTGTCCGCGTCGCTGGTCATCAGGGTGCGGGTCAGGGTGCGCACCTCCCAGTCGCCGCGCTTGAAGCTGCGTTGCCATTCCGTCCAGCCGCTGAGGCTATCGTAGCTGCCGTAGGAATATTGATAGCGCTCGGTGACCCGGGCTGAGATCTCGAGATCGATGTCGTCGATCCGGTAGCGCCCCTCGTCGTTGATCACTTCCAGGGTGGTCCGATCGTTGGCCAGGTCGCGGATCACCTGCCAGCTCTCCTGGGTCGGCTGCAACAGCGTCTTGGCCATTGGCGACGCGCCCTCCGGCTCGCCAAAGGCCGGCAGCGTGGCCTCCTCGGCGGGTCGCGGCGCACGCACCGGCAGCACCAGGCGACAGCGACCAGGCAGAATGGTCAATCGCACCGGATTGGGCGCCGGCCAGGCCAGCGGCCAATAGCTGGTGGAGAGTGCCAGACGGATGGCGTGTCCGGCGGCGAACTGCTGGGCGATGTGCTTGAGGGGAATGCTTACCCGGTAGCGCTTGCCCGGCTCCAGGGGTTCCGGAAACTCGTTGCTGTCGCGGTGGGTGAGGTTGAGCAGGCCATAGGAGACCCGAGTGGCCTTGTCGTCCTCGGCGATGTCGGATAACCGCAATGCGACCATGGCCACGGGCTGGTCGGCGGAGATCTCGAGCTCGACCGTGGGCGCCCCGAAAATCTCCAATGACGCATCCAGACGAGGTGTCTGAAAGATCAGCGAGCCGCCATCCTCGTCGCGCTGGTCGTGGGGAAGGTCCGGCGGAGCATTGTAGGAGCACCACTTGCCGGCATAGAGCCCCACCGAGAGCGGCGAGCGGATGTCCAGGGTGGAGTCGTCATCCTGGCCGTCGGCTTCGGGCAAGAGATCATGGCCCGCGGTGAGGCGAAACGAGGCTGGCAGGATATTCGGCGATGGCCACGACGGCTCGGCGATCCAACGACCGGGGCGCTCATCGTAACGCGCCGAGGGTGGAACCGACTCCTGCATCCAGACCCGCACCATGGGTTCGTCCATGATCCCGGTGTCGATACCCTTGAGCCAGTGGTCCCACCAGCGCAGCGACTCCTGCAGGAAGCCGATGGCCGGCCCCGGCACTCCCAGGTGCGGATACTTGTGGGCCCAGGGGCCGACCAGCCCCTTGCGCGGCACCGAAAGTCTCTCCAGCACCCGAAAGACGGCATTGCAGTAGCCATCAGCCCAGCCGCTGACCGCGTAGACCGGGCACTGGATGGCCGAATAGTCCTCGCACACCGAGCCGTGCTTCCAGTAGTCATCGCGACGCTGATGCGCGAGCCATTGAGAGAGCCACAGGCCGCTGCCGTCCAGTCGCTCCAGCCACATCTCCCGCCAGCGCTCCCCCACCAGATCAGGATCCGGCGGGCAGGCGTTGCCGTCGAACATGGTCGAGGCCCAGGAGAGGTTGTCGCCCAGCAGGCAGCCGCCCATGTGGTGGATGTCGTCGGCGTAGCGGTCATCGGTGAAACAGATCGTGATCACCGCCTTGAGCTGGCGAGGCCGAAGGGCGGCGATCTGCAGGCCATTGAAACCGCCCCAGGAGATGCCGATCATGCCGACTTCACCGGTGCACCAGGGCTGGGCCTCGAGCCAGGCGAGGATTTCCAGGCCATCCTCGAGCTCGCTGGGCAGATACTCGTCGGTAAGCACGCCATCGGAGTCGCCGGTGCCACGGATGTCGACCCGCACTCCGGCATAACCGTGACCTGCCCAGTAGGGGTGGCTCTGGACGTCGCGCTCGGCGGTGAGGTCGCGCTTACGATAGGGCAGGTACTCCAGGATCGCGGGTACCGGGTGTCGGTCGGCATCCACCGGACGCCAGATCCTGGCCGCCAGGCGGGTGCCGTCCGCCAGGGGGATCCAGGTCTCCTCCTCCTGCACACGGCAGGGAAAATCGGTAACGATACGCATGGGCCTGTCCGTCTCCTTCCTTGTGGTCTTGCGTGCCGCTCTCGGAAACCTCAGCCCTGGATATCGTCGAACTCGAACGCCAGTCTTGCCACCAGACGGTCGAAGTCCGCGACCAGCTGCTCGGCCGACGACGCACCCAGATAGACATGTGCCAGTGCAAAGCTATAGGCGTCCTGCTCGGGCAAGGAGGAGAGGCGCTGCCCCTTCTCTACCTGCACGGCGATATGGCAACCGGGGAAGTCGGCCAGGAGTTCCGCGAGTTCCGCGTCCGTGGGGACCCGAGTCACCACCGCGTCGGTAAAGAATACCCGGTGGAAGAACTTGGCCGAAATGGGAAATTCGCCCTTGCGACGAGGCATGTCGGGGCGCCGTCCCAGCCCGAGATCAATGGTGACCTGCTGATTGCTGACCCCGTCTACCTTCTCGAAGAGGTCGCAATGGGACTGCGATATGCGGGTGTTGATCTCCAGCAGCCAGACGCGCCCCTGAACCTCGTCCCAGAAGTACTCGACGTTGAACGCGGCGTTATCGTAGCCGACATGGGCCATGACGGTGTCGGTCAGCTCGACCATGATGGCCTGGATATCCTCGGGCAACCCAGAGGGATAGCGGTAGTGGAAGAAACTCAGCACGTGGGGGTAGCGCAGCGAATCGACGATACCGTAGCTGACCACCTCCCCCTCGAAGACGTAGCCTTCCACGGTGCACTGCCAGCCGCCAATGATCTCCTCGGCCATACAGAAGTGGCCATCCACGGCGGCGATTTCCGAAGGCAGGTGGGCATGCTCCAGCACCGTGTTGAAGGGATCGGCGATGGTGCCGATGGAGTCTCTTAGCTGAGCGATGGCATGGTAGAAGTCCTCCGGGGTGTCGATGCGAAAGCCGAGCCGCGAGCCGGAGGACTTGATCGGCTTGACGAAGAAGGGGAAATAGAGCCCCGCTTCGCCGATGCGCGTCATCGCCTCGTCATCGAAGGGATCGAAGGCGGTGAAACGAGGAATGTGATCGGGGATCACCTCGCGCTGAACCCGGCGACTCCAGTACTTGTGCTCGCACTTGAGCAGACTCTCGAGGGAAGTGCTGCGCGTGTCGAAGCGCTTGCAAAGAATCGGCAGCATGGTCGAGACCGGAAAATCCATGTAGCCCACGATGGCATCAATGGACCCCTCGAAGGCCTCAAGCTCGGCAGTGGCCTCCTCCAGCATGGCAGCGATATCGAAGATCTCGGTATCGTAGACGGCCGCCGGCGCAATCAACCCATGGAAGCGCCAGCTCTCGGCCCCGCGCAGGGTCTCGAGACGCTCGCGGTTGAAGTCGTTGAGCCCTATCACGAAGATATTCTTGTGCTCATTCACGAGCTGCTCTCCCAGGTTGGCAAAGGCACCACACCAGGAGCATAGCCCAGGTTGCCCGGGTCAAGTTCCGCCGGACCGCTTATCTTCCGGTTTGCCATCGTCAATCGGTGGTGTCGTATTGCCCCGCTGGAGACGGTCGATGGCCGACCCTCCGCGCCGGGACAGGTCGGCCAGGCGATCGATCTGGGCGTCCAGCCGGGGAAGGGCCTCCTGGCGATAGCGTGACAGGTCATCAATGGCCCCTATCACGTCGTCGAACGCCTCTTCGAGGGCCTGCATGTCCAGCATCGCCGAGGAGGCACGCTGCTGAATCTCCACCCCCTGCTGGCGCAGGGCGCGAGCGGTGCCACCGATCATGGTCGAGGTGGTGGTATTGAGGGCCTCGACACGGTCCAGCACCAGCCGCTGGTTGGCCAGGGCAAGGGCCACCGTCACTGCCACCGTCAGGGCCGAGACGGTGACGTTGATGGCACGATCGACGCCGCGTATCAGCTCTCGGTTATTGCGGATGACCACTTCGAGTGCCAGCACCCCCTGCTGGCTCACCGTCAGCTGCTGCTGAAGGTCGAGGACGCGCTGACGCAGCGGAAAGAGCAGTTCCTCCTCGAGAAAGCCTCGCAGGGGGTCCGACTCGTCGCGTCGTGCAATCGCCTCCTGCAGGCGCCTGTCGATCAGGCGGCCCAGGGCAACCTGACGCTCCAACTGGCCCAGGGTCTCACCCAGCGCTGTCTGATCGTCGCTCAGCGTCAGGTTGTCGCGACGCAGCATGTCTCGCCCCGCCTGCAGGTCGGCGATGATCGCATCCAGTGCCTCCTGGGCGTTCTCGAACTTGTGGAAATATCGCTGCAGGCGGCTGCCGACGCCGGGAATAATCGCCATCAGGCGATCCAGTGGACCCGGCGAGAGCCGGTGCCGGGAGGGGTCGAGCCGGTGCATGCGCTCACGAAGCTCGAGCAGCGACTTCGCCACCGCTCCGCCTTCGTCGCCCTGGTGGGCCAGCTGGCGAAGGGGGGCATCCAGCATGGCGCTGCGATGAGCGGCCTGCTGCTGCAGTTCCAGCCCCATCTCATCGACGGCCCGGCGCTGGCGTGCCAGCGATCCTTCCTCGCCGCCGCGAATCACCTCCGCGACAAACTCATCGGCCATGGCGGCCAGGGTGGCATCGCCATCCGAGACCTCGGTGTCGCCCTCCTCGGTTGTCGGTGCGCCAAGCTCACGGGCGATCTCCTCCACCGGGGGCAAAGACAGACGGGGTTCACCTGCGGATTCCTGATTCATAAGCACCTCTCGAGATGTGAAACACCCTTGGCCACTGGCCGGTAGATCGAACCGATCTTTCCTCCCGTCACCCGCTTCCATGACCGTACCGATCGGCCCCCTCGACAAAACGGCTCAGTTCTTCGAGCGCCCTCTCGGTGGTCAAGGATGCCTGGGGGCGCCCGGTCTCGATACGCGCCATGGCCACGGCCGTATCGTCGAGAACGGTCAGCGCCGACTCGTTGCGCGCGGTGAGTTCGCCCAGCCGGCGCTCGGTCTCTTCGACCAGTTCCAGGCGCCGCATCAGGGCAGCCCGCTCTTCCTCACCCAGCCGCTGGCCAGCGGTGGCGAGGCGACGGCGCACGAAATCAGCATCCACGCTGGCCACCCCGCGGGCCTGGGAAGCCATGGCGTTGAGAGTGTCCACCGTGCCAAGACAGACCTCGGCCACCAGGCCTCGTGCCCGTTCGAAGGCCAGCTCACCGCTGTCGAAACGACCACTCAGCACGGTCAGCACATGGCGATAACGGCTGTAAAGACGGTCGACCTGAACGGCCAGGTCGGGTCGGCTCGCATCGAGAAGGCCCTGCTTGGATCGACACATCGCCAGTACCAGGCTATCAGCATCCACCGGTGGCCGGGCCGGATCGAGTATCGCCACGCCCGCTTCCTGGGCTTCGCCCGCCTGGCGATTTCGGCGTTGACGGCTCTCGGCCTCCCGCTGTGCCTGCAGGCGCCGCTCGCGTCGGTGACGCAGCCAGCCACGCAGACGCCGCTCCAGCGGCAACGCCAGGGGGATAGCGACGATCCCCGCCAGCCATCCCGGCAGGCTCGGTCCGAAACCTCCCCAGAGGGAAGTCAGCCACAGCAGCATGCCGATGAAGGGCACCACCAGGCAGTAGCGGACGATGACCTGCCAGCGGGCAGGGGTCTCGGTACCGACGGCCAGCCGCGGGTTGACCAGCCCCACCAGCAGCCAGGGCAGGCAGGTCATGAAGAGACCGTAGGAAAATCCCTGCAAGAATCCCAACATGGGGCTCGATATCCTTCATCCGGCGGGGAGAATTCCGAGTGTAGAGCAAGCGGTCGAGCGAGACGACCGCCAGACACGGTCGACGTCAACCCCGGGAGAGCGAGAGAAGGGTCAACAACAGCGCAACCCCTCCTACCACCAGCGCCACGATCACGGCGATGTCCACCAGGCGGTCGAGCCAGCGATCGAAAAGAGCACCGCCAGGCACACGGAAGCCCCGCCGAGGCTGGCGACGTTTAGATGCCCCGCGGCGAGGGCCATGGGCGGTAGGCATGAGTGACATGGTCGAAGTCCGTTTTCACCATTTCGCTGAGCTTACGGCCTGCGACGCCGCCAGGCCAGTCAAGCAGCACCCTCGATCTCGTAGGATTGCACGGCGGCTTGTCGGCCACCATGGTAGGCTTTATCAGCAGGCTAACATTATGGAGATACCATGCCCCGTCTTGCCGACACTCCCCTCTCCGTTCTCGATCTGGCTCCTATCCGCGAGGGGGGCAGTGCGGCGGACAGCTTCCGAGAGAGCGTGGCCCTGGCACGGCTCACCGAACGCCTGGGCTTCACCCGCTTCTGGCTAGCCGAGCACCACAGCATCGAGGGCATCGCCAGCGCCGCCACCGCCGTGCTGATCGGCCATGTGGCCGGCGCCACCGAGCGCATTCGGGTGGGCAGCGGCGGCATCATGCTGCCCAACCACCCGCCGCTGGTGGTCGCCGAGCAGTTCGGCACCCTGGAGACCCTCTATCCCGGGCGCATCGATCTGGGCCTGGGCCGGGCGCCGGGCGCCGACGGTCCCACCATGGCCGCCATGCGCCGGGACCCCTATGCCGGCGTCGACGACTTTCCCCAGCGCCTTGAAGAGCTGCAGGGGTTCCTGGGCGACGAGCAGCCAGGACAGCGGGTGCGCGCCGTACCCGGCCAGGGCACGAAGGTGCCGATCTGGCTGTTGGGCTCCAGCGGCTACAGCGCCCAGCTGGCGGCCCGCCTCGGTTTGCCCTTCGCCTTCGCCGCCCAGTTCGCCCCGGGCTACCTGTTCGAGGCGCAGCGACTCTATCGCGACAACTTCCGCCCCTCCGAGATACTGGAGAGGCCCCACGCCATGGTTGGCCTGCCGGTGATCGTCGCCGAGAGCGACGCCATGGCCGACTACCTGGCCACCACCGCCCAACAGAAGTTCCTGGGGATGATCCGCGGCCAGCGCATCTGTGCGAGACCGCCGGTGGAGCATCTGGAGATGACGCCCATGGAGGAGAGGCAACTGCAGCAGTTCCTGGGCGCCGCCATCGTCGGTGGCCCCAAGACCGTTCGCGATGGCCTGGAGGCCTTCCTGGAGCAGACCGGGGCCGACGAATTGATGCTCAACACCGACGTCTTCTCCCTGGAGGACCGCCTGAAGAGCTATGAGCTCGTCGCCGAGCTCTGGCGCCCGTGAGCCAGCCCGATACCTCGCGACTAACCCTTGGCCATCTTATCGAGGGCTTCCGGCGCATGGCCCCGCTGTCGCTTTTCGTCATCGTCTTCGGCCTGGCCTTCGGCGTTGCCGCCCTTCAGCAGGGGCTCTCCGGTCTGGAGACGCTGCTGATGAGCGGCCTGGTGTTCGCCGGCGCCGCCCAGTTCGCGACCCTCGAGCTTTGGAGCGAGACCATTCCGCTGGTGCCGCTGGTGGCCATCACCCTGGCGATCAATGCGCGTCACCTGCTGATGGGTGCCGCCTTCTATCCCTACCTTCGTGACCTGCCCGCCGGCCGGCGCTACGCCAGCCTGATCCTGCTCAGCGACGCCAACTGGGCCATGGCCATGGGCGGCGGCTCCAGGGCAGCGCGGCTGGGCCTCCTGGTCGGCGGTGGCCTGGCACTCTGGACCACCTGGATGATCGGCACCGGCCTGGGCGTGGCCTTCGGCAGCGGTATCGGAGACCCAGAGCGCTTGGGGCTGGACGCCATCATGGGCTGCTTCCTGCTGGCCATGCTGGTGGGCGACAAGCGCGACCTCTGGGTGCTTCTGCCCTGGGGGGCCGCGGCCCTGGCCGCCCTGGCCGCGATGGCCTGGTTGCCGCCCCACGTCCACGTGATCATCGGGGCGCTGGCCGGGGGTCTGGTGGGGCTGCTGCTGCCATCCCGCCGCCAGGAGGAGACACCATGACACTGACTGCCGCCAACGGCGGTGTGCTGCTGGCCATCGTGATCATGGCGCTGACCACCTATCTGACCCGCGCCGGCGGCGTCTTCGTGATGTCGCGGGTACCCATCGGCCCCCGCGTCGAGCGCTTCATCAACGCCATGGCTGGCTCCGTGCTGGTGGCGGTGATCACCCCCATGGCCGTGAACGGCGACGGCGGCGCCCGCATGGCGCTGATCGCCACGGCGGCGGTGATGCTGGCCCTGCGCAAGCCGCTGCCGGCGATCACCGCCGGCATTCTGACCGCCGCACTGTGGCGCCTGGTCGCATCCTGATCCATCCTCGGAACGAAGCGCCCCGCCGGCTTTCCAAGGGGCAGCCAGAGTCCTGCACCACTTCAGCGGCGCCCTGCGCCGTCGACCGGAGAGATCAATGACCGATTCCCGAGGCCCCCAGCGGGATTCCCGCCGTGACCCTCATGACAATCCCGCCTGGCGCACCGCCCAGGCCTGGCAGCAGCGAGCTCGCCAGATCCAGGGGGGCGGCCTGCTCGGCAGCCTCAAGATGCTGCTGGCCTGGCTGCTGTTCGGCGCCATGATGATCATCGCCATGGTGCTAGGGCTGCTCTTCCTGCTGCTTGGCTGGGCGCTGATGCCGCTGCTGCGTTACCGGCTGAAGAAGCGCATCCAAAAGATGCGTGCCGACCAGGCCGAAGACGTGGGCGACGGCATTCACGCCCACCGGACCGAGTATCGCGAGACCCGTTATCACGAGACCCGAAGCGCCGATGGCCGCGACCAGCAGGTGCTGGAGGGTGACTATGAAGTCAAGGGAGATGAGAGCGACGCCGCCAACGTCAGGGACAGTGAGGGCCGCCGCCACTGACGCTGGTCGCTAGGCTGCCTGGCGCATCACCACCTCCAGGGCGGCGCGATAGCCCTGGCTGCCCAGTCCGGCGATCACCCCGTCGGCTCGCAGTGAGACGTAGGAGTGGTGGCGGAAGCCCTCCCGCTTGTGCACGTTGGAGAGATGCACCTCGATCACCCTGCCCTCGAAGGCGTTTAAGGCATCGAGAATTGCCACCGAGGTGTGCGTATAGGCCGCCGGGTTGATAATGATCGAGGCGGTACCGTCCAGGCGCGCCGCCTGAATCCAGTCGATCAGCTGGCCCTCATGATTGCTCTGCCGGCAGGCAATCTCCCAGCCTGCCAGCGCCGCCTGCTCGAAGAGCCCGTTGTTGATATCCTCGAGAGTCTCATGGCCGTAGATCTCCGGCTGCCGGGTCCCCAGCAGGTTGAGGTTGGGGCCATGTAGGACCAGTATCTTGTTCATCCGGAAATTTTGCTCCATCAGTTTTTATCATCCTTGTTATGTGGCGGCTCCAGCAGCCGCTGCCAGGCCTCGGTCACCACCCGGCGGTGATCCTCGAAGACATCCTTGCGCCCGCGGGCGGGCTCACGGGTCAGCGAGGCGCGATGGGCGGCACTGCGCAGGGCCAGGTAGGCGTTGCGGAGGCGCTGACACTCCCCGGCCGGCAGGCGCTCGGTGGCTTCCAGGGTCTCGAGGATGCGCATGTTGTCGCTCCACTGCAGCAGTTCCGGCGTCTCCTGGCCCATGGCCAGTACCGCGTACTGGCACAGAAACTCGATATCGACCATGCCGCCCGGATCGTGCTTGAGATCGAACTCTCCCTTCCCGCTCTTTCCACCCAGGTGGTCGCGCATCTTGTGGCGCATCTTGACCACCTCCTCGCGCAGCGCCTCCCTCTCTCGTGCACGACCGAGAATCTCGCGACGAATGGCGTGGAATCCCTCGGTCAGGCGCGGATGACCGGCCACCACCCGGGCGCGCACCAGCGCCTGGTGTTCCCAGGTCCAGGCATCGCGTCGCTGGTAGTCGGCGAAAGCGTTCAGCGAACTGACCAGCAGCCCCGAGTTGCCGGAGGGACGCAGCCGCATGTCCACCTCGTAGAGAGTGCCGGCGGGCGTCACCGCGGTGAGCAAGTGGATGATTCGCTGTCCCAGGCGGGTGAAGAAGACCCCGTTGTCCAGCGGGCGCTTGCCATCGGTGCTGCCCTGGGTGGCACCATCGTGAATGAACACCAGATCCAGGTCCGAGCCGTACCCCAGTTCGATGCCGCCGAGCTTGCCATAGCCGACCACCAGGAAGGCCGGCTCGACATCGGCTCGGCCACCCTCGGCAAGCTCCGGAAAACCATGCTTGCGAGTCAGGTGCTTCCAGGCCATGGCCAGCACTGAATCGAGGATCACCTCGGCGATATAGGTGAGGTAGTCGCTCACCTTCATCAGATGACGGGTGCCGGCGATGTCCGAGGCGGCCACGTGCAGTACCTGGGCGTGCTTGAAGACGCGCAGCGCCTCGAGCTGGGCCTCTTCATCCTCTTCGGGAAGGCGTGCCAGCGTCTGGCGCAGCTCGTCGGCCAGCAGCGTCTTGTCGGCGGGGGTGTAGAGGGTCTCCGGGGTCAGCAGCTCATCAAGCAGTATCGGGTAGCGGGCCAGCTGTTCAGCGATCCAGGGGCTCGCCGAACAGAGTGTCATCAGATGACCCAAAGCGTCGGGATTCTCGCGCAGCAATGCCAGGTAGGCGGTGCGGCGCAGCACCGACTCGATCAGCGGCAGCACGCGCTCGAGCGACGTGTCCGGCCTCTCGCTGTCGACCACGGCATCGAGCAGAAGCGGCATCAGCGCCTCCAACCGCTCGAAGCCGATACGCTGCATGCCCTGTACCTGTCGCGAGTGATAGAGCCCGTGCAGCCGACGGGCGGCCGCTGCGGGGTCGTCGAAGCCGGCCTCCTCAAGCAGCTCGACCACCTCCTCATCATCGAGCTCACCGCGCCACAGAGACCGCCACTGTTCCATGGCGATGCCGCCGGCGGATTCCTGTGACGCCTCCTCCACCTCCTCCTCGGGGTCGGCGATCACCGCATCGAAGTGCTGGCGGACCCGGGCTCGCACCTCGTCGAGCCTGGCCATCAGCGCCGGCCAGTCTTCCATGTCCAGCGCCAGGGCGACCCGCTCGCGGTCGAGGTCGTCGTCGGGCAGGCTTTGGGTCTGGCGATCCTCCAGGGCCTGGAGGGCGTGCTCGAGATCGCGCAGGAAGGCGTAATCCGGCGTTAGCTCCTCGACCACCTCGAATGGCAGCAGGCCAAGTTCGGGCAACCGCTCCAGCGCGGTCTTCAGCGAGGTCACCTGGAGTTCGGTGTCGCGGCCGCCGCGGATCAGCTGGAAGGCCTGCACCACAAACTCCACCTCGCGGATGCCACCGGGGCCCAACTTGATGTTGCCCTCCATTCCCTTGCGGCGCACCTCGCGGTTGATCATCGCCTTGAGCTCGCGCAGCGACTCGATGGCGCCGAAGTCCAGGTAGCGGCGATAGACGAAGGGTCGCAGGCTGGCCAGCAGCTCGGCGCCGGCGCCGAGGTCGCCGGCTACCGGGCGCGCCTTGAGCATGGCATAGCGCTCCCACTCCCGCCCCTGGTCCTGGTAGTAGCCGGCCAGGGACGAGAAGCTGCCTACCAGGGGGCCACCGTCGCCCAACGGGCGCAGGCGCATGTCGACTCGGAAGACAAAGCCATCGGCGGTCACCGCGTCCAGGGCACCAATCAGCCGCTGCCCCAGCTTGGTGAAGTACTCCTGATGCGCCAAGGACTTGCGCCCCCCTTCGGTTTCACCGTTCTCGGGGAAAGCGAAAATCAGGTCGATGTCGGAAGAGAGGTTGAGCTCGCCGGCACCCAGCTTGCCCATGCCCAGCACCACCAGGCGCTGTTCGCTGCCGTCTCGACGCAGGCCGGGGCGGCCCCAGCGCGGCTCGAGAAAACGCTCCAGCCAGCCCAGGGCAACTTCCAGACAGGTCTCGGCCAGGCGCGACACCGCCGCCGAGGTGGCCCACATGTCGATGCCCTCGGGCCGGGTGAGATCACGCCAGACGATGCCGACCATGCGCGCGCGACGAAAGCGGCGAATGGCAGCCTGCATGGCGGCCTCGTCCTCCGCCGACTCCAGCCGCTCCTCGAGCCAGCCACGCAAACTCTCGGCGTCGGGGGTAGCGTCCAGCTCACCGTTGGCATCCAGGTGGAGCAGCCATTCCGGATAGCGGACCAGGGTCTCGGCGACGAACTCGGAAATCGCCAGCACCCGGGCCAGCTGCTCACGCCGCGACATGGAAAGCCCCAGCCAGTCTTCCAGCGGCGACTCCCGGCCGTTCATGTCGGCCAGGTTGTCTGCCTGTGCGAGGGCCTCGACCAGCCGCTCACGGCTAAGCGCAAGCGGCGCCTTGAGGGGCTCGGGAATATCGATCAACGGCAGGAAGTCATCGGGCAGCGGCATGGGTCTCTCGCATCTGGGTGGCGAACGCCCCCAGCATAGCGAAGCCCAGGCGCCAAGGGCACCCAGCACGACGGCGGAATGGTCAGCCGAGCAGTTTCTGTCCGGCCAGCAGCACCCAGGTAAGCACCACCAGGCCCAGCGCCACCATGACCGCGGCGGAGCCCAGATCCTTGGCGCGCCCGGAGAGTTCGTGGTGCTCGATGCCGATGCGGTCCACCACGCTCTCGATGGCGCTATTGATCAGTTCCACCACCAGCACCAGCAGGCAGCTGCCGATCAGCAGGACCCATTCCACCGGGCCCTGGCCGATCCACCAGGCCAGCGGCAGCAGCAGCACACCGAGTGCCAGTTCCTGGCGAAAGGCTGACTCATGGCGCCATGCGGCCCTGAGCCCCTTGAGGGAATAGCGGGTGGAGTGCACCAGGTGCCGCCAGCCGGTATGTCCGGGTTTCATCGCGAGTTCCTCAGGGTGGAAGTCAGACCGCTCAATGGGTATCGATCATCTGCTCGAGATCCACGGCCAGGGGGTCCAGCACCTCCGACCAGCTCAGATAGGGGGTGCTGCCAGTGCCGTTGACCAGTGCGGTAAACACGCCCCAGCGGCCGCTGCGGGTGCGAAAGTAGCCGCTCGCGGCACGCACTGCCACCGGCTGGTTGAGGGTGCCGGTCTTGAGCATGACGTGGTGCTGAAAGGTGGGCGACCCCCGACGGATGAAGCGCATCACCCCGTTGCCGGGAGACTGCAGGGTGGCAACGAAGCTTGGAAACAGCGATGGACGGTGGAACATGCTGGCCAGCAGCGCATTGGTGCCTATCGCCGACGTCCGATTCTCTGTGGTCAGGCCGCTGCCGCTGAACAGCGTTACCGGACCGTGGTCGGGAATACCTGCCACGAACTGCTCGATGGCCAGCCCGCCAAGGCGCAGGTCTGCGCGGGGCGTCTCGACCAGGTTCAGGGCCAGCGTATCGGCCATGAAGTTGTTGGAATAGTTCATCACTCGCAGCAGCAACTCCTGGAGCGGCTTGCCCTCCACCGCGGCCAGGGTGCGGGCACCGGCGGGTGGCTCGGCCTGGGTGGTATCGGCACCACCGCGCACCGCGATGCCGGCCTGGTCGAGCATGGCCAGCAGCGTCATGGCCGTCTGGTCGGCGGGATCCGAGCTCGCCCGATAGATGTCCCGGGGGCGTGCATTGGTGGAGATCTGGCCGCTCAGCACCATGGTGTCATGGCCGTCACGGGTAACCCGCTCCGCGCGCAGCTCGGTACCGCTATTGTCGGGACGTGTCTCTACTCGGTTGTCGATACGCAGGATGGCCGCCTGGCTGTCGCAGCCGGTCACCCGGGCAGCATCTCCCGGGGAGGCACCAGGGGCCACGCTGACGCACCAGCTACCGTAGTTGACTCCCGCCGAGGAAAGCAGCGCGCTGTAGGCGTTGGCGGAGCGCTCGCGGGCCTGGCAGCGATCGGTGGTGATGCACTCCACCGGCCCGAAACGCCACTGGCTGACCAGTAGTCGCCCCTCCACCTCGCGGACGCCGGCCTGGTGAAGTCGCTGCACCAGCCGCCACAGATCCTCGGTGGTCAGCGCGGGGTCACCGCCGCCATCGAGGACAAGGTCTCCCTCGAGCAGGCCATCGGCGTCGGGGCGCGCCGCACTGACCAGCCGGGTAGTGAAGCGATGCTGGGGTCCCCAGCGATCCAGCGCCGCCGCCGCCAGGTAGCTCTTGGTCACCGAGGCCGGCGATAGCTGGCGTTCCGGCTCGATCGAGCCGAGCACCTCGCCCTCATCGATCAGGCGCGCCTCGGCGCTGATCATGAAGCCCTTGTCGGCAAGGCGACCCAGCTGGGCGAAGCCCGAGGCCTGAGCCGCCATCGGCAGCAGGCAAAGAGTGAAAAGCAGCAGCTTAGATAGACGATAACGCATGGCAGCACCACAGTTCGGGGCAGAGTTGAAGGATCAGTGCGAGGAGATCGACGAGAACAGCTGGATGATCAACACCCCTGCCACTATGAGGCCGATGCCGATCACCGCCGGCAGGTCGGGACGCTGGCCGTAGACCACCAGCCCCACCACGGCGACCAGCACAATGCCCAGCCCCGCCCAGATGGCGTAGGCAATGCCCACCGGCATCGTCCGCAGCACCAGGGAGAGCATGTAGAAGGCCAGCGCATAGCCGGCCACCACCAGAAGGCTCGGCCACAGGCGGGTAAAGCCTTCGGTAGCCTTGAGAGCGCTGGTGGCGACCACCTCGGCCACGATGGCCAGTGCCAGGTAGACGAAGACCATTACGTCTGCCCTTCCCCGGGCACCAGGCCAGGGTCATGGGGCAACTCGACCACGAGCTTCCATAGCGTCTGACCGCTGACGTGGTATTTCTGCTCGAAGGGCGTCAAGGGATCATCACAGGGCTCATGAACCATCACCGCAGTCTTGCAACCCGTAGCCTGGACCACGGCCAGGGCGAACTCCTCCACGTAGAGCCGCCAGTTGGAACGCAGTTCCAGGCGCCCTCCCAGAGCCAGGATCACCGGCAGAACCGGATGCCCCTGCCAGCGCATCTTGAGATGGGCCGACTTCGGGTAGGGATTGGGATAGAGAAGGTAGTGGCGTGAAGGCCGCCAGCCATCCGTCAACGCCAGACGCCAGAAGTCCACCAGGTCGGCGCGAACCAGCAGGGCATTGTCGGGCATCGGCCCGTGTTCACGGCTAAGGCGGCTCTCGCTGCGATCCACGCCAATCACCGCATGGTTCGGGAAATCTGCCGCCAGGCGGCGTGTCGAGAGCCCCACCCCACAGCCGGCGTCGAGGATCAACGGCATCTCCGCACGGGCGGTCAGCCATACCCGGGCCTCCCGGAAGGCTGCCCGGGTATGCTCGGCCACCGGCTTGCGAAGTGGATGCTCCAGCGCACGCTGCACCCGGCGGACCAGATTCTGGTGAGGGCCTGACTGACGGGTCTCGATGGAACGAGAGCTGGAATGCATGACGGTACCGCATAATCAAATGAGCGACGATTCTAGCAGTCTGGTCAGGGTGCTGAAATGCGAAAAGCCCCGACCATCTCACGATGATCGGGGCTTTTCTGAAGAGGTGCCTGACGATGACCTACTCTCACATGGGGAGACCCCACACTACCATCGGCGCTGAGCGGTTTCACTGCTGAGTTCGGCATGGGTTCAGGTGGTTCACGCACGCTATGGTCGTCAGGCGAAAAT
>LKMJ01001371.1_pt1 | contig 21375 bp, 27 predicted proteins | sample 643391 | NCBI WGS metagenome assembly LKMJ01 (sample SAMN04112250, study PRJNA286221) | soda lake metagenome | biome: soda lake; feature: Kulunda Steppe; material: water; isolation source: sample PL-Br10 brine of Picturesque Lake | place: Russia: Kulunda steppe | collected 2010-07
ACGATGTCGACGAGGTCACTGAACCGGATAAACAACAGATACGCCAGCGGCGAAAACACCAGCAAGACGGCGAATACTGCGGCAACGGTGACGACCACGGTGGCGGTTATTCGCGAGAATCCGCGGCGACGGAGCTGTCGGCGAACGGGCGAGAGGAGATACGCCACGGTCAACGCCAGAAACACCGTGGCCAACACGTCGATGAGAATCACGGCCGCGAGGAGGGCGGTGACGGCGAGCACGCCGCCGAGAACGTACGGGCGTTGGTTCATACCGCTATCGGAACGCCCGCACACAAAATCGTTGGCCTCGTGAACCGTGGTAGTTCGTCCGCGTAGTGAGCGCTGGTAACCTCCGCAGCGTCTGTGTTGTTTCAGTGGACGCGCTGACTAGCGCGGCTGACCGTTTCGATCCCCATCAGGCGAACACGACGAACCGGAACAGCCACAGCGTGCCCATTCCAAGCACGATGGTCGCCAACACGTCCTCGGTTCGCCAGGCAACGCCGGTTGCGACGGCGCCAGCGAGCAGCCGTTCATCGAGCAGCGTCGCCGTGAGCGTTGACTCGACGGTCACGACTGCGGGCACGACGAGCGCGGCGAGCACCGCTGCCGGAACGTACCGAAGCACCTGTTCAACGCGCGGCGGCACCCCGTCGAGTCGGCCGAACAGGTAGATGAACGACAGCCGAATCGTGAACGTACAGACTCCGATGAGCACGATCGCCGCCCAGATCGACGCGGGTGACCACGTCGTCATCGACGGATCTCCGTTGTGTTCATTGCTCTCTCCAACCGTCGACCGCGAGGCCAGCCACCAGTCCCGAGACGGCCGCAACTGGCAGGTCGAGGCCCAGCGGGACGCCGACCGCCGTCACGACGAGTGCGACGCCGCCAGCGACGAGCCCGGCCGTCGTCGTGCCGCGGTCTTTCATCGCCGGCACCAACAACGCGAGAAACACCAACGGAAGGGCGAAGTCCAAGCCGAGTGAAGCCGGCACGCCGGCGCCCACTACCGCCCCGATGAGCGTCCCCACCTGCCAGACGAGCCACAGCGAAATCGCGATCCCGACGTAGTACCACAGCCGGTTTCGGTCGGCGTTTCGGGTGTACTCGGCGATCGACAGCGCGTACGCCTGATCGGTCAACAGATACGCCAGCAGGGTTCGGACACGCGTCGACAACGACTGAAAAAACGGGGCGATCGACGCCGAGTACATCAGCATACGGAGGTTGATGACGACGGCGGTGGCGACGACCACGGCAAACGGCGCGTTCGAGCCGATGAGATCGATCGCCGCCAGCTGTGAGGCCCCGGCGAACACGACGACGGACATCCCGACCGCCTCAAGAATTGTCATTCCTGCGTTTGTCGCCGTAATGCCCGCCACCAGTGCAAACGGGACGATGCCGACCAGTATCGGCCCCGCCGCGCGGATACCCGCGCGAAAATCCGGCGGCAGCCGTTTTTGCCCGTCCATACGGTGCGTCATTACGCAACCAATGAAACCGTAGCGATCCTGTCGCCGTCATCGACCGAGCGGTGCGTGCTCTCTCGGTCGTGCTCTCACCTCGATCCCAACGCGGCCGACCCGGTTAGTCGCGCCCGATCACGACCGCCTCGCGAATTTCGAGGGCGGTCTCGAACTCCTCGCGCCGGTCGGTCGTCGAGCCGAGTCGCCGCAGTTGTTGGGTGTGCGCCCGTCGAACCGCGTCGGTTTCGCGGTCCGAAAAGCCGAGTCGGTCGCCGAGGGCTGTCCAGTGGCTCCGGTCGGTCAAAAAAATCGCCCGGTCGTCGTCGGCGACACACTCGAACTGCCGACGGTAGCTCTCATACTCGTCGACGAGTTCCCGCTGGACGACCACAAGCAACGTCGGCAGCCGCCGCCCGGGAACGCTCGCTTTTGCGGCGGCAATGAGCACCGTCGGACCATCAATCGGGTGCTCGCGTCGACCGCTGTCGCCCATGGCTATCCTCCGGCGCGCATCGCCTTCTGGCTGAATGCGGCGATCAGCGGGTCGAGCGCCGCCGGTGTGCCGTCGAACTCGACTGTGACCTCCGTGAGCGTGAGCGAGGAAGTGCCGACACGGACTTTCTTGCTGTCGACGCTGGCGATCCAGCCCTCGCCGGTAACCACCGAGACCGCAGTGTCGTCGGCGTCCGGTGCTGTTTCGCCGTCGACCAGCGGTGTGCCGCCGAGTTTGCGGAGATACCGGACGGCGAGGCGTGCGGAGATGCCGCGAAACTGTTTGGTTCGGCGCTCGGTGTCGCCCATGTCAGCCCCCCGCAACGGGTGGGAACAACGAGAGCGTGTCGCCGTCTTCGAGTGGGGTGTCGACGCCGTCGATATGCAGCACCTCGCGGCCGTTTTTCAGTACGTTGATCTGCGGTTTGAGGTCGCCGTCGATCAGCAGTTCCCCCTCGAAATCGGGGTACTCGACTTCGAGCGCAGACAGCACTGCGGCGACGGTTTGTGGCCCCTCGAACTCCCGAGTGATCGTCTTCGTGCCGACAATCTCCCGAAAGGTCGCAAACAACCGGAGCGTGAGTTCCATGGCCGTACGAGTCGCCCAGTACGCAAAAAACCGACCCTCGGTTTGGGCGTTCGTTTCTCTCGCTTCCGCTATCGCCCGCCGAACCGAATGCCGTCTTCGACGACCCGGTAGTTGCGCTCGCGGTCGAGTCGGTCGGCGAGCCACTCGACTTCGTGCAGCTGCATCAGCACGTCGGCATACAGGTTTCGCCAGCCGATCGCATAGATGGGCGATTGGCCCCACGCGCGGAGTTCGGGAACGAACTCGTCGTAGCGCTCGATTTCGTCTTCGAGCCGCTCGATGGCGTCGACGACGTAGCCGACGGCCTCGCTGTCCGCGTCGGCGGCCTCGATCGCCTCGTTGATTCGGGCTTCGATGCCCGCGACCGCCCGTTGCATGTCCTGGGCGGCTGCCCCCTCGGGTTCGGGCAGCGAGTCGAGAATCGGTTGCGGCACGCCGAGTGAGACTGGCTCTCTATCCATGGCCGTTCGGAGGCGCTCGCGGGGCAAAAAACCAGTTGCTGCGGGTGGATGGGTTGCGAGCGAATCAGCCCGAACGCGTCGCTGTCGACGACACAGTCATCAGTGATGACGTCGTCGCCGACTCAGCCGAGAAACCGATCGCTGACGTCGTCGTCGGGGATCATACACTGGTCTTTGCGGCCGAACCAGTCGTAGCGGTTGTCGGCGACGAAATCGTAGACGCGGTCGCGAACCCCCCGCGGAAGCAGCCGTCCCACACGGGCGAATGTGTACGGCCACCCCAGCAGTTCGGCGACCCGGATCGCCGCCGTCGACTTCGTGTAGAGGCCCCCATCGACGAGAATAATGCTATCGAGACTGCCGGGATCGAGGCCGTACCGCTCTTGCACCGCGGTGCCGACCGGCGACTGCAGCGGGGCGAACGCGAGGACGGCGTCGGGATCGCGCGGAATAAGCCACTGGATCGTTCCGTTACAGAGGTTGCAGACGCCATCGAACAACAACACGGGCTGGTCGCCGAGCTCATCGAGAACCGTTGCCGGGTCGATGTCAGCATCACTTTCGGTGTCGTTCTCGGCAGTCGATTCCGTATCGTCGCCAGCAGCCTTGTCGGTCATTCGTGTGTCTCCTCGCTCCAGCACCTACTTGGGCCGGCGATCACATCAAGCCCGGGGCTGTAGTACCGAACCGGTTCGCCCGTCGGTTGGGCGAAGCCGTTGGCCGCAAACAGCGTGTTCGACGCGGCTTCGGCCGCCGCGGGGTACAGCGTCCACGGCTCGTGGTCGACATCGGTGTACCGCAGCGAGCCGTCGGTTGCCTCGGTGTAAAATCGGTAGCGCTCGACCAGAAATCGTGCGAGCGGATCGTCACGAGCCGCAAACGGCTCGCCGGTCGGCCAGTAGGTCGACCCGTAGTGGACGGGTCGGTCGCCGGGATGTCGCCGTCGACTGCGAAACCGCACCCGGCCGTCATGCCAGTCGAGACTGATTCGGGCGTAGTAGTACGGAAGATGGTGGAGAACCCGTGCGCCAAGCACGCTCGAAATCCCGTGGGCATCGAGGCTGAAAAAGTAGATTCCCGGCTCACCGTCGCAGGTGACGTACGTTCGCAGGTTGAGTTCCGGCAACCGCAGGCCGAGGCGGGCCGGCAGTCCCGCTGGCCGGATGTCGACGTTGGTGAACGGGATGACCGAGAGCCACGCCTGCCCGTCGTGGGTGTCGACCGTCAGCCGATCGGGCAGCCGTTCGTCGAGCGCCGCGGGATCGACGGGCCAGTTTTCGAACAGCAGGTGTCGCCAGCCCATCGCCAGTGAAATGCCCATAAACGGTGTTGGAACTACGACAATAAAACGGCTTGCAGCGCGCTGTTGGTGTCGATTTTTCGCCGCTCTCTGCGTGTTCACTGGGCGCTCACAACGCCCTCACCGCCTGCTACCGCTCGCGAACGTGTCGCACTTCGCTCGCAATGCCGCGTGTCGATTCGATCATTTCGGGGCCACTCATTTCGGCGCGGCCGACCCCGAACGCCTTCGGGCCGGTGATGACGACTTCGTCGCCCGGTCGAATCGACTCGCTGGCGTCGACAACGCCCGGCGCGAGTACGCTTCCGTGGGGCACGAAGCCGTCGATTTCGACCGTCCGCGTCGGCGCGTCGCTTGCGACCCACCGGTCGGCACCCGCGAGCGTCATCGCCAGCAGGCCGTACTGCGGCACCATCGTCGCCAACTGGTCGCCCTCGTTGTTGCGAATCTGGAGTTTTGGATACCGCCCGGTCGTCGAAATTTCGATGTCTCCAAACAGCGCATCACCCGCGCCATCGCCGAACTGGTAGTCCGCAATCGCTTTCACCGTGTTGTGCTCGCGTTCGCGCTTCGAGAACTTCAGTTCGCCGTGCATGGCCGACGCCAGATTCGAGAGCGACTCGCTCGAGGTTGGGTGGCCCGAGACGGTGTACTCGACCTCGAGGTCGAGTTCGCGTTCGACCCGCTCGACGATGTCGCGGTAGCCGTGAGTGGGCACGTGCGCGATGATCCGCGGATACTCGTTTCGCCGGAGATACTGTTCGAGCACCGCGGCGACGAACCCCTTTTCATCCTCGGACCACCGGCCGGTCACCACCGAATCGTAGTGTTGGGCGGGATAGGTGAGTTCGAGTTCCGGCGGAACGACGCCGATGGGCGAGGTCATCGAAACGGTGTGGCCACGGAAGCCGATGGCGTCGTGGAACTGGCCGTGGCTTTGTGACTCGCTGTAGGGCTTGCGTGCCGAACAGGGCACGAGCACGAGCGGATTCTCGAACCGGTTGCGGTAGCGCGTCGTCACCCGCTCGGCAAACCGCTGAATTTCGACACGCCGAAGCGAGTCGCTCGTCGCCGCCGACAGCTCGGTGTTGCGAAACACGGGCGTTCGGGCTTCGAGATACGCGTACTGGTCGTCGAACTCGCGCATTGCGGCGGTGAGCCAGTTGTCGTGGCGCGCCTGCCCCTCGATATAGTCGCGGAGGCGGCCCGCACGGATCCGCTCGCGCACTCGCCGGAGTTCGGCGTCGAGCGCGGCCACGTTGTGCGCGAGACAGTCCTCGCGGGTGAACTCTTCGCGCGGTTTTTGACAGGCCGTACAGGCACACGGCAACTCCTCGAGATCCGCAAGAAACAACTCACCGTCGGTCGTGAGATACTTGCCTTGGCTCGCTTTGATTTTGGCCTTCTTTGCGTCGACGCCGTCGACCCCGCAGTACGCGAGCGTCGCAACGTTTCGCGGTGTGGCGACGCCCGACAGGATGAGCGCCGTGTCGGCCGGGAGGGCCTTTTTCGCCGCGATAATCGCGTTTTTGAACCCCGCGCCGTGGCCGACGAACCCCGAGGCGTCGCTCAGGATGTAGGCGTCGCACCCGAGACCGCGGGCGCTTTCGCTGGCGACGACGGCGGCGCTCGGAAAGTCGACGGCCGCCGAGTCGGTCGCGAACGCCTCGCGCACCTCCTCGCGGGTGCCGGCGGGAAACGCCCGATGGGGCAGAATCGTTAGCACGTCGTCGTCGCCGTCTGGCATGGCGTGGTCGGCGGTCCACCGGCTCCCGCTGTCGACGAGCACGTCGTCGAGTCGCGCCGGCGTGATCCGTGGGGTCGCAAGCCGGAGCTCGCCAAGCCGCGCCGCCCCGTCGCGGCTGTGGATTTCGAAGAAGTCGGTCATGCTCGGTGCTCGGCCGCCGTCGGCAAACTATCTTGCCTTTCAGCCCCGGGACTTTTCGAGGTGCACACCCACTCATCCACATGGATCGGCTCAGCGGGGCGTGGAACCGCGCCCAAACCGAAGCGTTTCTCGCCGAAACAACGGTGCCGCTCCGGCTTTCGTGTCACACGCGGAGCGACACGCTCTGGATGCTCTCGCTGTGGTTTCGCTATGAGGAAGGGTCGCTGTGGTGCGCCACGAGCGCCGCCGCCGACGTGGTTTCGTATCTCGCCCACAACGACCGCGTTGCCTTCGAAATCTCAACGAACGAGCCGCCGTACAGGGGCGTTCGGGGCAACGGGCGGACGACGGTGACACCCGACGAGGACAAACAACTGCTTCGATCGCTGCTCGACCGGTATCTCGGCGGCACCGACTCGTCGCTTGCCGAGCGACTGCTCGCGCCCGAGCGTGATGAGGTGCGGATCGAAATCGAGCCCGCCCGCGTCTACACGTGGGATTTCACCGATCGAATGGCGACCGTTGTCGACGACGCCTGATTTTATTGGTTCGCGTCGTGATCGCCGGCCGCTCCGTCGGTCTCTCGTTCCTGCACCGCCGCGAGCGACTCGGTTTCGATCCGGTCGGGAATCCGAGCCAGCGCGTCGTCGTGCCAGTCGTCGACCGCGAGCGTAATCGTTGTCCCCGGGTTGGCCGCAGCGAGCGAACGCACGCCGTCGGCCGCCGCACACTGGCCGGCGCGGTCGGGTCGGTCGGGCAGGGTTGCTGTCAGCGGATAGCTGTCGGCCAGCGCCCGCGGAAACGGGCCGAACGGCGCGCGAACCCGCCAGACCTCGTCGTAGGCGCTGTCGGTTGGCGCGCCCCCCTCGGTCAACAACAGCGTTTCGGGCGTCTCCAACCGGTCGAGCCGCTGGTGGTGCCGCCGAACCTCGGGCCGTCGGGCGCTTTCGGCGGAGGCATAGAAGAACGCGCCCTTCGAAACGGGGTCGTCGGCTTCGAGCTGGTCGGCGTGATCCAACAGCGCCCGGTAGCCGTCGTACATCGCGGGATGGCCGCGGGCGCGGCGCTCGATCAACTCGAACAACGTGCCGCTTCGAATCGCCTGCTTGATTCGCCGGAGCTCCTCGAACGTCACGTGGAGGTTGTGTTCGGCCAACAGCCGCTCGCGGGTGTCGTCGTCCTCGGCGCGGAGATCGGCGGGCGTTCGCTCGCTACAAATCGGACACGAACACGGAAAGTAGTCGAGATCGTCGAGCTGTTGGGTTCCGGAAACAGTGAGATACCGTCCGGCGCGGGCGTACAGCGCGTAGGCCGCCGAGTCAAACAGATCACAGCCGAGCGCGACGGCCAGCGCGAGCATCATCGGATGGCCCGCGCCGAAGAGATGCACTGGACAGTCGGCGTCGAGCCCGCGTTTTGCGGCGGCGACCGCATCCACGAGGTCGTCGTAGCGATAGTTGTTCATCAGCGGAACGACCGCGCCGATCGGAAACAGATCGAGGTCGGTGGCCGCGGCGTGGCGACCCGCCCGCTCGCGAAGGTCGGGATACGTCGAGCCCTGCACTGGCGCGTTCAGCAGCATCTCGCCGACCTCGCAGCCCTCGGCGTCGGCCAACGCCTGTTCGGTCACCACGAGTTCGTCTTCGGCCCGCTCGCGGCTCACATCCGGTGGCGTTGGAATGTCCACGGGCGTTGCGATGTCGCTGCCGATATCGTGTTGAAACCGAATGATCTCCTCGGTCGTCACGTCGATATCGCCGTACTCGGCGAGCTGAAACGAGCCCGAATCGGTCATGATCGCGCCGTCGAAATCCAGTAAATCGTGCAGGCCGTCGTCGAGCGCTTGCTGTCGAATCCGGTCGGTCTGGTGGATGATGTAGGAGTTCGTGATGAGAATGTCCACATCGAACTCGGTTTCGAGTCGCGCGGGCTCGATAGTGAGTCGGTTGGGATTGATCACCGGCATGAGTGCGGGCGTCTCGATGGTTCTGCCCGCTCGGGGAACCGACAGCCGGCCGATCCGCGCAGCGCCGTCGGCGTCGCGGATCTCGAAGTGCTCGCGCATATGCCCGTTCGTATCCGGGGCGGGTCGGTAAGGATTGCGTTCGGGCCGTTACCGCTGCAGTTCGTAGTAGCTCACTGCGAGCGCCGCTCGCCCGTCGCGAACGTCGCCCTCGCGGACTGACTGCACGAAGTCGTCGTAGTCGACGGTGTCGACGCGAATCGACTCGTTGAAATCAAGCGATTGGTCGCCGGCGGGCGCACAGCCGGTTGCGACGAAGTGGTGATGGACCGAGTTGGCAATGCCGTTGCTCGGCTCGACCGAAATGAGGTGTTCGAGGTCGTTGGCGGTGTAGCCGGTTTCCTCGCGGAGTTCGCGCTCGGCGGCCACGGCCAGATCCTCGCTTCCTTCGACCGTTCCCGCCGGCAGCCCGCGGTTGATCCGTCCGACGGCCTGTCGCCACTCCGCGATGACGACGAGGTCGCCTGCGGGCGTGAACGGCAGAACCACGACCGCTTCGCGCTCGTCGACCGAGTGGTAGTCGGTTTCGGTGCCGTCGGGCAGGCGTACCTGATCGGCTCTGACCGCAAACCCCGGACACCGGTAATCGATTGCCGAGTCGAGCGTTTCCCACCGGAGCGTCTCATTCGACATGGAGCGTTCTTCCACGTGAGCGGCTAAATATCGCTGGATCTGCGTGTGTCCGGCGTCGATTTCACGATCCGACACCGGCTGGTGTTGCATCCCGTGGCTTATGAGTCGTTGTCGACGGCAGCCCGCGCTAGCTGGATTCGGATCACGGTTCCACCACCGTCGGGCGTTTCGATCGACAACGAACTGTCGTAGCTTTCGGTGATCCACTTGACGAGCCAAAGACCGAGTCCGCTGCCGTGTGTCAGCGGCGTGATCTCGGCATCGCCGAGAATAATCTCCTGTTCGGCCTGCGGAATCCCCGGGCCGTTGTCGGATACGCTGAGTTCGACCGTTGTGTCGCCGACGGTGTCGATGTCGACTGCGACCTGGGGCGTGTCGGACGTGTTGTGCCGGATCGCGTTGTCGACGAGATTCTGCACCACGGTCGCAATGCGCTCGTTGGCGACGACCGCAACCGAGTTGTTTGCGTTGCTGCTGTGGGTGAGTTGTGCCTGCGGATGCTGTGTTTGGTACTCGGCGACCACGTCGGCAACAAGTGGATCGAGTTCGACGGTTCGCAGCGCAGTCGGCTCTTCGAGCACCTGTTTGAGAATTTTCGCCTCCTCGCTCAGCCGAACGAGTTCGCTCGCGGTCTCTTTGATCGTCTCACCAGCAGCGCGAACGTCGTCGGATTCGGCGTCGGCGATCACGGTTTCGGCCATTCCCAACACGAGGTTGAGATCGTTTCGGAGGTTGTGTCTGAGCACCCGCTGGAGCACGTCGAGATGGCGGTCTCGACGGAGCTTTTCGGTGACGTCGCTGTAGATGGCGAACCCACGGTCGGGCGGACAGGGAATGCTCCGGTACATGAACTGTCGCATGCCATGTGTTGTGCGCCGCTCGATAATGCCGGCGTTCGTTTTGCCGGCAGCGGTGCGCCGGTCGAACGCTTGGGCCTCGGTTTGTCTGCCTGCCGGGACGATCAGCTCGTTGAGCCGCCGGCCCGCAGCGGTTTCGTTGTCGAAGCCAAACACGTCGGTAAAGGCCCGGTTGACCTGCACAATATAGGGTGCTTCGTTGACCAGTCTGAACTCGACGATAGCGTCATCAAGCCGGTCGAAAAGCTCTCTGAACCGTTGTTCGGCCGTCATCCGTTCGGGAGTCACCATCGAAGATACGGCTCCCACCCGAACGGCGTCACCAGTCGGTTACTCGCGAGTAACCACTGGCGACAACGCGGACACACGAGCAGCCCATTCATCAGCTATTCTATCTTCGATAGGTTACCGAATGATAATAAACTATCCGACTACTGTGCTGTATTTTTGATTTTTTGGCGTCCTGCGTTACGTATGACATATGCATGACGCCCTCGCGGGGATCGCCGACCATGGCGGCTACGCATTGTGGATTTATGTGCGCCTCGCGTGGTGCGTCTGTATGCGAACGTTTCTGCTCGTCACCGACACGGTGCACACGAGTGCGACGCTCTGTGATTATCTCGATGCGCGACTCGCTGCCGACGATCACGTCGTCGCGCTCGCACTGTTGGACGATCCCGCGGACTCGACGCCCGAGGGCCGCCGGGATCGACAGGACGCGCTCAACGCGGTGGCCGTGCGACTCGCCGCGCGTGCGACCGTCGAAACCGAACTGATCGAGCTCGACGACGACCGTGCTGCAACGCTTCGAACCGACTGTGTCGATCGCGCGGTCGACGAACTCGTCTGTGGTGTGTCGCCACCGAGTCGCGACGACGCGAGCGTATCCGCGGTTGTCGGCTCGGATCTTCTCGCCGATCCTCCCTGTCCGCTCGTTCTGGTGCCGCTGGGTGAGTGAGTCACCAAGCGTTGTCGACACGGGATCCAAACGCAACACCACCGCAGGAAGACCGCCGGCGTTAACCAATCATTCCGCTTTCGACTGCGTAGATGTACGCCGCCCACGGCATGAAAAAAATGAACATCGCGACCGCTGCCAGCCGGAAATCCGCGCGTCCCTCGACCACGAACAGGACGGCCGCAAACACGAGCCCGACAATCACGCTCACCACCAGTGCACCCATCATCCGGGCGGTCATCGCTTCGCTATCCATTGAGACGCGTATTGTCGCAGTCGCCTGTTGAGTGTTCCGTTCGACACGGAAGCGGTTTTACCGACCGCCAGCAATCTCTGCGCAATGGCCACCGCGTTTTTCGACCGTCTTGCCGACCGCATCGCGACCATCGACAGCGTCGTCTCGGTCGGTCTCGACTCCCAGTTGGATCGACTGCCCGAACAGCTCCGCGACCACGACCTCCCACAGTGGGCGTTCAACCGCCGGATCATCGACGCGACACACGAACACGCGGCCTGCTACAAACCCAATGCGGCGTTTTACGAGTCGGCCGACGGCTGGCGGTCGCTTCGCGAGACGGTTGCCTACGCCCACGGCAAGAACGTTCCCGTGTTGTTGGACGCCAAGCGCGCCGACATCGGCAACACGACCCGCCAGTACGCCCAGATTCTCGACGAGGTGGATGCGATTACGGTCAACCCGTACATGGGTCGCGACTCGCTGCAGCCGTTTCTCGACCGAAGCGATAAGGGCGTGTTCGTCCTCTGTCGGACGTCGAATCCGGGTGGCGCGGACCTACAGGATCTCGAACTCGCGACGGGCGAACCGGTGTACGAGCGGGTTGCCGCGCTCGCTGATCTCTGGAACACTCACAACAACGTCGGCCTCGTTGTCGGCGCGACCGCCCCCGAGGAGTTGGCTGAACTCCGCGAGTCGGTGCCCTCGCTGCCGTTTCTCGTTCCCGGCGTTGGCGCGCAGGGTGGCGACGCGGAGGCGGCTGTCGAACACGGCCTCCGACGCGACGGCGTCGGCCTCGTCAACTCCTCGCGCGGCATTATTTTCGCCGGCGAGGGCGAGCAGTTCGCCGCCGCGGCGGGCCAGTCGGCAAAACGGCTCAAACACCGGCTCAACCAGTACCGCGACCGTTGAGCTGAACCGCGGAAGCAACACGGGACGCGGTGGCTCCGACTGGCCGGGCCGACCGACGCCCAGAGAGCCTTTTACCGAGGACGCATATAGTGCGAGTGTGAATCAAAACGGGCTGCTGTTGGGGGTTGCTGCGATCCTCATGGGGATCACCGTCGTGATGCTGATTAGCGGCCTCGCGGTCAGCCCGATTCTCCTTGTTGTTGCACTCCCGTTCGGCGCGGCAGCCTACCTCATCTGGTTTCACGCCAGCGGGCGGCTCGCCGACCGAGTTCGGGCGAATCCCACCGCCTACACCCGGTCACAACGCGACGGCGACGCCCCCGGTTCGTTCGGTGCCGGGGCGTTTTCGGATGGGCGGTTCAGCCGCGAGCAAACACGACAAAATCGTCGCCGGGCGCGGGCGACCGGCGCGGCCGCCGCCGATAGTCGACCGCGGCTAACACAGCGCGAGGCCGCCGGGATTCTCGGTGTTGACGTTGGCGCTGACCACGCGGAAATCAAACAGGCCTACCGCTCGAAAGTGAAAACCAGCCATCCCGACGCGCCCGACGGCGACGAGGAGACGTTCAAATCGGTTCGACGGGCGTACGAGACGCTTTCGGGAGAGTAGTCGCCTCAGCTTTTCGGGAGAGTGTCGCCTTGGTTTGGGCCACGCGCTGACGAGCAGCCGGCGCCTGATTGGATCGCTGTGCGGGTTCTCGTCGTCCTGCCACCAACTCAGTTTGTGACGACCGCGTTGCCAACGCGTTCGGTTGCGTATGGCGCAGTACGTCTCGCCATTTTCGCTACTGTGTGACGGTTTCTCATCTCACGAAAAGCGTTTTTACACCGCCTCGCCTACGAGCGTCCATGAGCGCCGACCGGGCCCGATTAGAACAGGCCCTTGCGCGCGGCGAGGAAGAAAACGGCTCAATCGAGTTCAAAGAACGGCTGACCCGAGCGCTCCACCTCGCGGACGGTCGGATGGAAAGTCTCGCAGCCCAACTCCGCCACCGGGTGCTTTCTGGCGACGGCGAGGCGACGTACGTCGTCGGCGTGACCGACAACGGCGGCATTGCGGGCATTGCTCCGGCGGCCTTTTCGGAAACGATGGACGTGCTCTCGTTGCTTGCCGATGAGGCGGGCGCACACATCGAGGATGTCGAAACGTGGAGCGCTGGCGACGACGGCCTCGTCGGTGTCGCCACCATCCGGGAGGGCTCGATGCTCACCGCCGACACCGGCCACATCGTCATCGGCACCGCCGGCCACGTCGACCACGGCAAATCGACGCTGGTTGGCTCGCTCGTCACCGGCGAGGCCGACGACGGCAACGGCTTCACGCGGGGCTTTCTCGACGTCCAGCCGCACGAGGTCGAACGCGGCCTCTCGGCTGATCTCTCGTATGCCGTCTACGGCTTCGACGACGCCGGCGACCCGGTTCGCATGGACAATCCGCACCGCAAAACCGACCGCGCTCGCGTCGTCGAGGAGGCCAGCCGACTCGTGTCGTTCGTCGACACCGTCGGCCACGAGCCATGGCTTCGAACGACGATTCGCGGACTTGTCGGCCAGAAACTCGACTACGGATTGTTGGCGGTCGCCGCTGACGACGGGCCAACGAAGACGACTCGCGAACACCTCGGCATTCTGCTGGCAACCGAGTTGCCGACGATCGTGACGATCACAAAGGTCGACGCCGTGTCCGACAAGCGGGTCGACGAAGTCGAAAAGGAGGTCGAATCGCTCCTCCGGGATGTCAACCGAACGCCGCTGCGAGTTGGCCGCTACAGCGTCGAGGAGGCCGCGGCCGAACTGAGCGAAACCGTCGTGCCGATCGTTCGGACCAGCGCGGTTCGCGGCGACGGCATGGCCGACCTCGACACGTTGTTCGAGCGCCTGCCCAAACGCGCGGCCGACGCGGAGGCCGACTTTCGGATGTACATCGACCGGACGTACAGCGTCACCGGCGTCGGCGCGGTCGCCTCGGGAACGGTCAACGCCGGCTCGGTCGAGGCGGGCGATGAACTCCTGTTGGGACCGATGGCCGACGGCAGCTTCCGCGAGGTTGAGGTTCGTTCGATCGAGATGCACTACCACCGGGTCGATACCGCCAAAGCCGGCCGTATCGTCGGCATTGCACTCAAAGGCGTCGCCGAAGTCGAAATCAGCCGCGGGATGGTGTTGCTTCCGCGGTCGGCCGATCCGCAGGCGGTTCGCGAGTTTACCGCCGAGGTGATGGTGCTCAACCATCCGACCCGGATTCAGTCGGGCTACGAGCCGGTGGTTCATCTCGAAACGCTGAGCGAGACGGCGGTTTTTTCGCCCGAAGGCGGCAAGCTGCTTCCCGGCGATACCGGTCGGACGACAGTCAAATTCAAATTTCGGCCGTACTTCGTCGAGGAGGGCCAGCGGTTCGTCTTCCGCGAAGGATCGAGCAAGGGCGTCGGCACCGTGCTCTCGGTGAACGGGGCCGACGACACGGACACAACTGCCGGTGCCGACACGGACACAACTGCCGGTGCAGACGCGGGCGACGACTGAGTGATAGCGGCGCTGGCGACGACTGAGTGATGGCGGATCAATCGTTTGCAACGTTCCGTCGTCGCCAGCGATTCTTGCGTTGTGCGTTAGCTTGCCGACACCGTCCGCTGAAATCTACTTGACACCGAACGACTGCGCAACGAGTTCCTCGTCGGTTTCGCCGACGACGTACGTCTCGCCGTCGACAACGTCGATTGTGACTTTTGCGGGTGCAAACACGCGTTCGGGCACCTCGTAGAAATCCCAACCGGCCTCCTCGAAAATCTGTTCGAATGGGACGCCGTACTCCTCGCGGGCGACCGATGGGATCTCGTCGAACACGGTCGACTCCTCGCGAACCTGCAGGTACACCTCGCCGCCGTAGGCGAGCGCATCGTTTGTCCGGCCCATCGCGACCGACTCGTTGTAGCTCACGGGTGCCATCGGTGCGCGGCCCGTGGCGGTCGTGATTTCGGTGACTGGATAGCCCAGTTCGGCCAGCCGGAACACCGCAAGTTCGGCCGCCCGCGCCGCCATTGAGACGCTGCCGGCGGTCGAACCCGCGGCGTACGTCGGCAGAAAAACGCTCGACGGCTCGACGTTGGCGTAGTCGGCGATGTGTTCGGCAATTCGGTCGTCCGGGAGGTCGATGCTCTCGATGGCCAACACGGCGAAATCGAACTCGTCGTAGTAGCCGACCCGCTCGAAATCCGTCTCCTCGCCGACGAGCGCCCGTGCCGGACCCGATCCGAGGCCATTGAATCCCTCAAAATCGAGTTCCCAGCCGGCCTTTTGCGAGCACAACAGGGCAACGGCTGGATGGTCGGTTGTGAGTTCGACGTAGGGAATCGGTGCGCCGCCAACACGACCCATCTGGGTGTAGATCGTCGCCAACCCGGCGGTCTGAATGTCCGCCAGCATAAGGCCGGCTTCGATGCCGCCGTCGGCGGCCACCCCGAAATCGATGACTGTCGCGCCGCAGTCGAGTTCGGACGCGATCACGCCGAGTTCCTCGCTGAAGTCCAGCGCCTCGTCGACGAGTTCGATCGCCGAGCGATTGATGCTTTCCATGGGCAGTCGTCGGCTGGCGGCCGCAAAAGCCATTCGTCCTTCGTCGACTCGGTGTCGCCCTATCGCTCGCGTTCGGCTTTCCGACCGAGTTCGGCTTCGACCGCCTCAACCTTATCGCTCGCCGACTGGTCGGTCGTCCGTTTGTCGTCGATTTTCAGCACGGTGCTCACGCGATCGGCGTCGACGGCCTTGTGTGCCGCGGCGACCGCCGCCAGCAACGAATCGATGTCGTCGGCCTCGATCACGGTTCCCATTGGATTCGTCTCGTAGCTCACGTCGTGGGCGTCGAGCGTGTCGACCGCCTTGGCGACCTCGCTGGCCATGCTGTCCTCGATTACGGGCGCAACGCTGAGCAGAGCGATTACCGTCATACTCGTTCTTGCGGTTCGATCGCCCTAACTTCGCTGGTTGCTGGCGGTGTCGACCACGTCGGTTCAGCGTGACTGGATGCGAGTGCGTCGTCGCCAGCGGGGTACGTTTTTGCGTCTGGCGGGCAATCTGTGGACATGGCTCCGTACGTCTCACATCCGGTTCGAAGGATTCGGGCCGATCCGACCGACGAGCCGATTTCGCTGGTCGTCGAACTCGCGGCCGACGCCGACGACTCGGCACTGACGGCGACGGTTGGGTCGGCTTCGGGGCGTGTTGTTCGCGAACTCCCGTTTGACGCCTATCTGCTCTCGGTTCCACAGACGGCCGTCGACGCACTCTGTGAACTGCCATCCGTGGTTCGCGTCGAAACCGCAAACACGCTTTCAATCCACTCGCACGTCGCCGAACCACCCGAACCGGACGATTCGATTGTTGGGGAGTAATCGCACGATTCGATACAGAAATCGCTCGTAATGATGTGTTGGAAAAATGCGTCGGCGGGGATTTGAACCCCGGTTGTAACCATGGCAAGGTTACGTGATACCACTACACTACCGACGCGTGGTGCGTTATGCGTCCACCTACACGTAGCCGGTGGCGACAGTATAAGGGTTGCGAAAGCGCCCGCGTCAACACCGAAAACCCCGTGACGTGACCGTGATTGCGACGGGTCGTCCACCACATTTGTCTGGCTCGTCTTACGTGGATCTGTTCATTAGAAATGTCCTCTTTAGCTCGAAATTCTGAACAAACCAGTTTCGAATGGGGGAAATACCTCGCCATATATTGCGCAGATCGGCATAAATCTAAAACAAACAGAATATATTTAACACTCGGGCTGATTCCCACGAGTATGCCCAGAGTTGCCTATCAGTCGGATCTCGACGCTCTCCGCGAGGATGTGCTCTACATGTCGGAACTCGTTCTCGACCGGTTTCGGTCGGCGCTTTCCGCACTCGAACAGGGGGATGAATCGCTCGCCTGCGACGTCATCGACGGCGACGACGAAATCAACGACCTGTATCTCGAACTCGAAAGCGACTGCGTCGACCTGATTGCGCTCCAACAGCCGGTCGCCTCGGACCTCCGATTCATCGCTGCCTCGTTCAAAATCCTCACCGATCTCGAACGCGTCGGTGATCTGGCGGCGAACCTCGCCACCTACTCGCTTGCGGCCGACCAGAATACGTTCCCTGCGGTCGACATTCAGACAATCGGCACCGTCGTCGGCGAGATGGTCGAAGACGCCATGGTCGCCTACGCCGAGGCCGACACCGCGCTGTGCTACGCACTTGCCGAGCGAGACAATGCGGTCGACGACCAGTGTGTGGCCGCAAGCGAAACCGTCGTCAGCGAACTGCTCCGGCGAGACGGTCCGACTGCATCCGAGGAGTTGGATCACGAACGGCTGTTGGATGATGTCTCACGACTCCTGTTGACGATTCGCGATCTTGAGCGCGTTGGCGACCACGCGGCCAACATCGCCGCTCGAACGGTGTACATGGTCGAAAACGACGCCGGGCTGCTCTACTGAGACGGCCCCACTACTTACCACCCGCTCGGTGAGTATCTGATTTGGCTACTCACGCGCGGCGACCGTTTTGGTTCGACCCATGTGTTGTTATTCGTTCGATCGGTTGTCGCAGACTCATCCTCAGTTGTTCCATGTGGGGGTTCACCATGGCTCAAGAGAGATCGACGAAACACGCGACATCGTCCGTGTGACGCCGACACAGGGCAGTCTGGATTCCGCTACCCTTTTACCTTCCCACTCGGTAGCCGACGTACAGTCTAGTGACGAGGCACACCCGATGGACGGACTCACCCTACTGGTTCCGTCGTCGGTCGTCCGAGAGGCCGAGGACAAACGCGAGGCAACTCGCAAACTCGGCTACGTCGCCCGCGCGGCGGCAGTGTTCGGGGCCGACCGACTGCTCGTCTTTCCCGACCGGGAGGGCGAGCGTCGATGGGGCGAGGAGTTTGTCCGCGTCGTGCTGCAGTACGCCGCGACGCCGCCATATCTCAAACACGAGATCTGGGGCAAACGCGACGAGTTGCAGTTCGCGGGCATTCTGCCGCCGCTCCGGGTTTCGTCACAGACCGTAGCCGACCCGAACGGGCCGGCTACACACCAAGGAATCGTGACCGAGGTCGGATCTGAAGAGCGCGTTCGGGTCACTTGCGGACTGCAACACCCGATCTCTCTCCTGGTGCCGCCGTCGATGGCGACACCCGCGGAGGGAGAGCGCGTCACCATCAGGATCTCTTCGAGAGAACCGGTTCGTGCCCGCCTCGTCGACGAGGCCCCCCCGGGCTTCGTCGTCGACCGCATGGACCTGTCGGAAGCGCTTGCCGACGAACCGGGGCTGACGATCGCCACATCCGCGTATGGACAGACGCTGTCGCATGCGCGACTCGGCACCCTCCTCGCCGACGTTCGCGAGGGGAGTATGACCGTCGCCTTCGGTTCGCCCGGTAGGGGCCTTCCGCAAATGCTCGGGATCTCACCCGAGGCGGTTTCGGCCGCCATCGCGGCCGACACTCACGTCGACACCGATCCGCGGTTCGACCGCTGGCTCAATACGATTCCGCGACAGGCAAGCGAGACGGTGCGAACGGAGGAAGCAATGTTCGCGTCGCTCGCCTGCCTCACGCTCACGGAGTAACCATATGCCACAACCAAGCAGACCACGCAAAGGCTCGATGGGCTACGGCCCGCGAAAGCGTGCGACCTCACAGGTCCCACGGATTCGCTCGTGGCCAGACGACGATGGAGCCCCTGCACCGCAGGGATTCGCCGGCTACAAGGCCGGTATGACCCACGTCGTCATGGTCAACGACGAGGCAGACTCGCCGCGTGAAGGAATGGAAGAGTCCGTTCCTGTCACCGTTGTCGAGGTGCCTCCAATGCGGGCGGTCGCCGTCCGAGCCTACCAAGACACGCCGTACGGACAGAAGCCGGTAACCGAGGTCTGGGCGACCGAGTTCGACGACGAACTCGACCGCGCGCTCGACCTGCCGGCCGAAAACACCTTCGCGGACGACGCGGAGGCCCTTCGGGAGCTCGTCGCCGACGGCGACGTCGACGACCTCCGGCTGATCACCCACACGGTGCCCGGCCCGAACAAGAACGTCCCGAAAAAGAAACCCGACATCATGGAGACGCGAATCGGTGGCGGCTCGCTTGACGAGCGGTGTGAGTTCGCACTCGACCTGCTCGAAGACGGCGGCGAACACAGCGTCAGTGACGTGTTCCGCGCCGGCGAGTACCTCGATGTCTCGGGCATCACGAAGGGGAAAGGAACCCAAGGTCCCGTCAAACGATGGGGCGTCCAGAAACGCAAAGGGAAACACGCCCGCCAGGGATGGCGGCGACGGATCGGGAATCTCGGTCCGTGGAACCCCTCGCGCGTGCGGTCAACCGTTCCCCAGCAAGGACAGACCGGCTACCACCAGCGAACCGAGCTCAACAAGCGCCTGATCGACATCGGCAACGGCGACGACGCCTCCGTCGATGGTGGCTTCGTCAACTACGGCGAGGTCGACGGCGACTACGTGCTCATCAAGGGTTCGCTCCCTGGCCCGAACAAACGGCTGCTGCGGTTCCGCCCGGCCATCCGGCCGAACGACCAGCCACGCCTCGATCCCGAGGTTCGCTACGTCTCGACCGCATCTAACCAAGGATAATCATGCAGGCTACAGTACGCGACCTGAACGGTGACGACGCGGGCTCGATCGACCTTCCGGAGGTCTTTTCGACCCCATTCCGCCCGGATCTCATCCAGCGGGCCGTTGTTGCCGCACAGGCAAACCGAAAACAGGCCTACGGTGCGGACAAACTCGCCGGAATGCGAACCCCTGCCGAATCGATGGGCAGCGGACGCGGGTTGTCGCACGACCCACGCCAAGACGGCGTTGTCCGTCGTGTGCCGCACGCAGTCGGCGGTCGCCGTGCACACCCACCGAAGGTCGAAAAGGAACAGGGCAAGACGATCAACAAGAAGGAGCGCCAGTTGGCAACGCGCTCGGCGCTCGCCGCAACGACGGACGCCGAGAAGGTTTCCGACCGGGGCCACCAGTTCGAGGGCGACCTCGAACTGCCACTCGTCGTCAGCGACGAGTTCGAAGAGCTCGTCAAGACCAAGGCGGTCGTTTCGCTGCTCGAATCGCTCGGCGTTGCCGAGGACATCGAGCGCGCCGAAAACGGCAAAACGGTTCGAGCGGGACGCGGTACGAGCCGCGGCCGCAAGTACAAAACGCCGAAATCGATCCTCTTTGTGACCAGCGAGGAGCCCTCGACGGCCGCTCGCAACCTCGCGGGTGCCGACGTGGCCACCGCGAGCGAGGTCAACGTCGAGGATCTCGCTCCCGGCACGCACGCCGGTCGGTTGACGATCTTCACCGAGAGCGCCATTGCGGAGGTGGCTGACCGATGAGTTCGATTCTCCACCACCCGCTGGTGACCGAGAAGGCGATGAACGAGATGGACTTCGACAACAAGCTGCAGTTCATCACGGACATCGACGCGACGAAACCCGAGATTCGCGAGGAAGTCGAACAACGCTACGACGTGGCCGTCGTAAAAATCAACACGCAGGTCACGCCAGAAGGAACAAAGAAGGCGACGCTCACGCTCGGCGAGAGCGACGACGCGACCGAGATCGCCTCCAGAATTGGGGTGTTCTAAATGGGACGTCGAATTCAGGGACAACGACGCGGCCGTGGTGGCTCCACTTTCCGTGCGCCATCGCACCGCTACAAAGCCGAACTGTCGCACAAGAAAAGCGAAGAACACGACACCATCTCCGGCGAAGTCGTCGACATCGAACACGACCCAGCCCGGAGTGCCCCACTCGCAGACGTGGAGTTCCAAGATGGCGACCGTCGTCTCATTCTCGCCCCCGAGGGCGTGACCGTTGGTGAGACGATTCAGGTCGGTGTCTCCGCCGAGATCAAACCCGGCAACACGCTTCCGCTGAGCGAAATCCCCGAGGGGATTCTCGTCTGCAACGTCGAGAGCTCGCCCGGTGACGGCGGCAAGTTCGCCCGTTCGACAGGTGTCTCCGCCCAGCTACTGACCCACGATCGCAAGGTCGCGGTCGTCAAGCTGCCAAGCGGCGAGGTCAAACGGCTCAACCCCTCGTGTCGGGCAACCATCGGCGTCGTCGCCGGCGGTGGCCGAACCGAAAAGCCGTTCGTCAAAGCCGGCAACAAGTATCACAAAATGAAATCGCGCGGGACGAAGTACCCACGCGTCCGTGGTGTTGCCATGAACGCCGTCGACCACCCGTTCGGTGGCGGCGGCCGACAGCATCCCGGCAAGCCAAAATCCGTTTCGCGGAACGCGCCACCAGGCCGAAAAGTCGGTGACATCGCCTCGAAGCGAACCGGACGCGGCGGCAAAGGAGGACGAAACAAATGAGCACGGAATCACGCTTCGCGCGCTTCCTGCTCATCGGTTTCACAGGAAGTGAACACAAATGAGCACAGATTACCGCACCGGCCGAGAGGGTGAGTTCACCTACCGCGGCCACACGCTCGACGAGCTACAGGAGCTGGAGCTTGACGAGGTTGCTGAACTGCTCCCCGCTCGACAGCGGCGAAC
>LKMJ01001372.1_pt1 | contig 21364 bp, 24 predicted proteins | sample 643391 | NCBI WGS metagenome assembly LKMJ01 (sample SAMN04112250, study PRJNA286221) | soda lake metagenome | biome: soda lake; feature: Kulunda Steppe; material: water; isolation source: sample PL-Br10 brine of Picturesque Lake | place: Russia: Kulunda steppe | collected 2010-07
CGCCCCCCCCCCCCCCCCCGCTTCGCTCTGCCGGGCACCCATGTGTGTGGGTGTGGGTTTGAATGTGCATGCGCGCGTGCGCGCGTCTGACGTGGGTGTGCGTTTGGTTGTGTGTCGGTGTGTGAGCTCACGTGCGCGGTGCATGTCTGTGTTGGAGTACCGCCACGTCCGCCCCCTGGGCTGAGGTGGTGGTTGCTCTTGTGTCGGGCCCAGTGTGTGTGCACCTGTTGCTCCTGCTGATGCAGCCGCTACCTCAGCTGTCTGCTGCTTCCTGTGGAGCCTGGGTCAATCGCGAGCGGGTAGGCTCCAGGCTGCTGGCTGGTGTTGCTCTGCCCTGCTGTGGTGCAGCGCGGCCGTGCCGAGCTGCAGGGGCGAGTGCAGGGCCAGCTGATTTGGCGGCGGCCCGTGCCCCCCTGCTGCCTGAGCACGCGTCATGTACAGGTGTACCTGTGATTGCCTTCATCCAGTATTGCAGAGCTTGGAACCGCCTGTGCACTGCGGTGTGCGCCAACCTGTGTGCTTGGAAGGGTGGCCTGCCCTTGGCTTACTGTGTTGCTTGTTGAGGAATTACGGACACACAAGTTTATTACTTATCAGACAAACCCATGTTGTTCTTTATCAGTTCTAGTCCACCGGGTGCTGGCATGGTGAGTGCATGCATGTTGCATGTGGTGTGTATGTGTGCGTGCCTACTTGTACCACTGGAGCCCCCTTCTGTGTCCCGTTCCAGTCACTCAGGCTGCCCCATGACGAATCAGCCATGTTGCAATGTGTTGACAGTTGGGACATAACTTCAGCGCCAACATGCACAATAATGGTCACTGGCTCAGAGCTCTGCCACGAGGTTGGACGTGTCGGTTCTAAGAGTTGGCGTTGGTACTTCAAGTTGTATTTTCATTGATACGAGGTAGATGGACTGGTAGTTCTTAGATCATCGGACTGCTACCCTGTAAACGGACCAAACATTGAAAAGTTAAGGGATAACATTCCCTGCATCAATTTTCTAATCAATCTTAGACAAGCCGTCAGTCAAAAAAGTGCAACTGCATTGTCACGCCTTCTTGCTTCTTGAAAGATTGATCCCATTGGCCCACTGGCAAGTTGAGTTGGGTTACAATGGGTTCAGACCTTCAGCCAGATGGGTTGACTGCTGGGCTTGCTGGTCACTGCCAGCTTGCCAAAAAACATCCATAATTACAGAAATAAAAATAAATGATTTGTACGTCTGCTTCAAGGGAAGCAAGTTCACATCCTCAGCACTGATGTTGTCAAAATAAAATGCTCCAGTGTCTCCAATATAAATTCTGTTAGCCACGGTAAGATCACTTGGTAAAATCAGTAAATTGTTGTGAAATTGTCCTGCTAATCTCTGTCTGAAATAGCACAATGTCATGTCCATGCAAAAAAGAGGACATGATTTTCTTCCTGGACTTCATGCAAGTCACAGTGCTGTTTGTGGATTTGCCAACATCCAGTCTCAACTCTCAGGGCATAGGCGCGCGAGCGAAATCGAGTGAAATTACAAAGCCTACTAGGTAGTACCCAGCTCCACCTGTACTACAGGTCTAGCAGGTGTCTAGGCGGCAAATGGAGCGGGCCCCATGCAGTGCTTGGCTTGAGAGGCAAAGCCATCCATGCATGATAAGTGGCCAATTTGTGAGCATGTGTCCTATAGGTCCTACAGGTCTGCGCCATCCAATTCCCTCCATACCGTGCGCAACTGCTCACGCAGATCAACTACAAAGTCTTGTGATGGAATGGGGGTAGCAGCCTTGACGCAGGTGGTATACCTATCCAACGCACACAGACCCTCACACGCCTCAATGAACTCCGCAGTCCAGCACTTTTTGCAAGAAGCACTGAGAGCAATATTTGCATGCACCATCTTCCTGAGCAAGACACTACCCGCGAAAGAGAATTAAAAAACTTGGCAGCAGCGCGGAACCAATAACTGCAAAGGCAAACTGCAAAGGCTCCTGTCCACACTCTCACAAATAAGCCCAGGCGTGGTTCTTTTCACACCAAGCACACCTTAAAGGAAACACATGTGCGTAGTTTTAAGGGGGCTATCAAACTCATTGCCCTTCTTCATGATCCGTGTGCCCCAGACTTGGCAAGTATTCATACTGGCGGCAGCGTAGCATCTAGCCAACCAGAGGAGAGCAAGTGGCCTGTCCATCAAATGGTGCCCTCGTGCAAATAGCCCAACTCTGTGACATCCAGCCATGAACGGACCGAGCATATGTTCAACGCATTTGGCAATATGGGTCCTACAGAAAATCATGCCTAGGTATCTAAACAAGTCCTTCAAGTTTTCGAATGTCAGTCCTTTTGCAGTCGCTGCCAAAATTACTGCTTGCTATTTCTTGAGAAAGTGCCAATTCCTTCAAGGAACAACTTGTCACTTGAAGTGGGCCTTTTTTTGTAAGTTACAAAAAAAGGCCCAATTGTGAAGCTTAGGCGATATACTACAAAGGGCTGTCTTATTCCCCTTGCGCTAGCTCCAGTCTCCTTACCACCAGCAGTTAGCTTTAATTCCATGGACTTCAAGGAGTGCTACTTCTTGTCTAGCAATGATTAGCCGTAAACATTCAACCTAATGGCCAGCCCGAGGTTGGCGCTTGAATCGAAACTTGTAGACTTGCACCCTTTACCGTTTGCATGATGTAAGGGAGAGTTTTACGTCTGCCTAGTCAGACTGTCTTTGATTTCCTTTCACAACGGCACAGCAAATTCTGCCATTTCATCTCGAGCATTATGGACTATTTTTAGGCTGGCATAGACCAGCAACAAACTAATCAGCCAAACGATCAGGCTGGCGATTAACCCTAGTGCATCTAGTGCAAGCACCAGGCAAACCCTCACAATTCAGATATTATGGACTGCTTCTTTGGCTGGCGATGACCATTCAAAAACCAATCACTTGGCAGCCTAACAGCCAGGCTGGCGGTAAACCCCAGCCTTTAAATTGTGGGAGCACTGGCAGTCACCTTGGAGGCAAAGGTGATTGATTGGAAGCAGTGGCTTGACCACTGGTGGCACTATTGCCATTGATGTACACATTTATGATTTGGAAATGCGCTTGCACCATGACATTCTTAAGATTCCTTGATGCAGCCTCACGCACTGGCATGACGACTTTTGATACACACATGCATATGCTGAAACGCGCAGCCCAGAGAGGCAGGGCAGCTTGGTCTAATGACTTGTGCCGACAGACAAAGCATATGTTGCTCGATGTTTTGATGAAAGGGGGGCCCAACACAAACGCCTCACACAAACGGGTCAAACCAGCAGAGCCCAGCCTGTAAATTGCAAAAGACATTTTATCCAACACAAAACATTTTTGAGAAGAATACTCGACAAAGACCCGACTGTTCACAAGATCCTCAAGAAATCAGCTGCCAAACATATGACCCCTGTTTCAGAGAGCTCCTGGTGCAACCATTTACACAATGTGTTCAGGCGGGAACCAGTGCGCAAACCTGCTGCTCAGACTGGACACACAGACATGAGACAATGGACAGGCACTGAATCAGCCATGGATAATTTTATCCAACTGGGGTGCAGACACAACGCACCACCTCTAGGCCCGCACCCCAACATGCCCGAAGACAATGAGCTGTGCGCTTTGGTCGCCACCCATATTTCTTTTTAACAATTAATACACCAACCTTAAATGTGCTTACAAGCGCGTGCCCAAACACAATGAGGGAAGATGTGAAAATGTCAACGTGCTATTACCTCACATTGCTGCACTCTTCAAACGGGTCATCGCAAAAGCCACCATTCCCAGGTCTTGGAAGCAAAGTTCACTCCCATCCATAAGAAGGGGCCAGTGACACAGCCAGGGAACTACAGGATGATTGCAATAAGTTAGACGTCGTACAGACTTAACGCCAACCTGCTGCGCTCCATAATCCAGGACTGGTTCATCCAACACAACAAGATTCCGGACACACAATACGGTTTTATCCGGGCAGAAGCACCTTACAACCCCTATTCATTCTACGACCTAAAGCATGCTGCACAGAAACTGCAAAGCGGGTCATCACGGTCGTATGCTGCGTTAATTGACTTCAAACAAGCTAATGATTGTATTCCAAGAGACAAGCTTTGGGGCCATTTACGCAGTTGCCAGATACCTGACCACATCCTGTCCATCTTTAGAGACTTGTATCATGCTGATAAATCTACATTGTTGGATAGGGATAAGACAGCTTCTGTGCAACAATCTTCTGGTGTTAAACGAGGATGTCCCCTCTCCCCTCTGCTGTTCGCCATCTACTTGAACGACATTGATAGCGGAGCACACGGGGTAAAAGGTGCGCTCACCGGTTGTCCAAATTTTCTGGTGGCTCATATGCTGTTTGCAGATGACCTTTCCCTCATGTCCAATCACACTAATCACATGCAGACCATGTTGAACAAACCACGAGCGTACGCACGAAGAAAGTCTCTCACTGTCAATACACAAAAGTCTGAGGTGATATGCTTCGACTCTTACGCCAACAATCTGCCCACTCTCTTTTATTATGGGGCGCAGCTCCCCTTTATGGACTCCTTCAAATATCTGGGCATGGTTTGTGACAGACGTATCAATCTGAATACTGCAGCTGATGCAGCGCTTCACCCAATCACAGCTGGTACTTTCGGCATCAAGCAGTCTATACGGGAGCATGACCTTACCAACAGGTTACACATCTACATGTGGCTCCTTAAGAAACACGCAATCCCTGCCAGTGTGTATGCAAGCCATTTGGAGCACCCCGTTCTTACAACAGGGCAAAGAAATGGGACAATTCTTTACGAAAATGGCTGTCACGCCAAATCACCGCCATCGGTGAATTACCATCTCAGATACACAAGCCACAAAGTGTAGGCTTTTGGCATGTCCAGAGTGCAAAATCCATGCATCAAGGGACATCAAACTGTGGTACGGCCACAGCTGTTCACTTCCCCAAAGCGCTAGAGTACTGCATGTTGCTGCAGCCACCCATCCATGCCCCTCCATCGCGGCACACCTTCTGCTGACTCAGACCATAACCAGGTTTGTGTAACGTGGGGAAACAAAGAGGTGCTCTCGCCCAGCCACAGGAAAGGCTAAATCAAGGGATGTAAGGGGGATTTAAAAGAGAGCAAAACTAGTAAAACACCTTAAACATAACAAGGCTATAAATAAACATAACCCCCACCAACTAACTCAGGCACTCTGACTACAAATTATCGCTGACAACAATTCGTCTTGACAGCTGCTGATGGTGCTTAAGAGGGTTATGATGGTCAAGGACACAACCCCTTCATGGTACGTCAAGTGAGTGCGGTATAGAGCCTCTACAATCCAACTGGTTCTGGGCGGCAATGCGGCTGTATAACAATTTAACTCAAAGCAACAGCTCCACTGCGAGAAAGATCTTACAAGCTAACATGCAACTGAGCTCACAGTGCGATAATTGCTGGTCATCCCACATCCTATCTGCTATGAATGGTCTGACACAATCCTTTATGTTCAAAGAAAGGCTGCTGAATTGTGAGCCCATTGATCTCGGTCGTTTGTTGTGGACCTTAGGGATAGTCACATGGATTATTGCACACCTTATCATGATATGCATCCACAAGAGCGCAACAGCGAACGCTCTTCTTACCATCAATGGTGCGCCCTTCCTACAAAGAGGGCCCTGGCCACAAGTTCGCCATGCATCCTTTCCAGATACATGCCCCTCGATCTTCCTTGTGACGTTATTTGCAGCGTGGCTTGTTTCAGACTTCATGCCCACACCCTACGAATTGAAACTGTGACCTGGACTCACGATACCTCGCCTACTTGTGACTTGTGCAATGCTCACGATGTACAAGATGAGCAGCATGTCCTTTTTCGCTGCACCCATCCACACGTGGTCTCTGTCCGCAGGACCCACGCGTCTCTTTCATTCCCAAGTTTCGGCAATGTGTCTGCTTTTCTTAGCCAGAACAACAATCAGCTCTCTTTCTTCCTTCACGCACTATAAGCTTTTTATGAGCAGGCTAGCAGTTGCACTTCTAGACTGAAGGCCTTTTCCTCGTAAACCCTTAACTAGTTGGAGCACTGGCAGACCTTGCACCAAGCAGATGTAGAACCAAAAGAAGCAGGCACTTGTTGCTTTTATTGAGACTCACCTTTCCTATCTGGGACAGGGGTTCTTTATCTTACAAATGTATGCTGCACACGAGCTGCACACTAGTTTGTATTAGTTGCATAACATTCAAAGAAATTAAACAGCATGTTGGTCATCATTGTCCATGCTGCTGTAAGTAAAATGAGCTCTTCAATCTCTGATACAGTCCTTCAGCTAAATGCCCTTTTTAAGCAGGTCCACTGCTAATGCTTTTCCTTCGTACATTCAAAAACAGAAATACCTTGCAGAAGGCGCACTTGCACACACAATCAGGCCAAGTAGAACCTGGTGTAGTAGGAGCTTCAGCTTGACGCTTTAATTTATACTGCATCTCTTGGGAAGCATCCAGGGTGTTCAATGATACAGTGTAGGATGCGGTCCACCTTGCACAATGTTGTCAAAACACCACATTAGCCCAAGAGCACTTCAGGCTCTTCTGTCCATACAGCTTACCTGCACACAACAAGGAGTACAGGTACTGGTAAGCAATGTCACATAACGTTTAAAATGTGACTGGACTGACGCAATCAGGACATGCCCTTGGCACAAGGCTCCTGACAGCAAGCATTACAGCATACATGGTCTCGTCACGTTACTTGCATTGAGTTTCTTCCAACAGCAGGATAGGACAATCATGGCCTGGCATTACAGCAAGCACAAAGTGGTGTCAGCTTAGTGCTAGTCACCCATGTATACGCACCAATTTTGGTTCACTTGGCGTGTAATGGGGCAACATCAATTGCCAGCCCCGAGCAGGAATGCAGCATGAAGTCCAACACTTTTTGGGTGTACTGCCTTACACACCCTTCGCTTTCGCTTTCAACATTAAGCACCTGCGCATGTAAGCGTCGCAGCCGTGTAATCGTGTGGGTGATGTGCTGTTTTTTTTTACATTTGTGAATGATATGCTCTAATTCTTGTCGTCCCTACATATGATACGTACGTATGAGCTTTCACCAAGAGCATACATGATGCAAACATGATGTGTACATGAGCTTCCACCAAGAGTGGCTATCTTTCCCAGAGGGCTTGCATTTTGGAGGCAAGGCCAACAAAGGGGCTTGCAGGGTGAGGCCAAGAGCGCGGAAGCGTACAGGCCTGAAACTGTAGGTGATCTTCCCAACTTAAGGGAATACCTGCCAGCATAGCCAAGTGCTGTAAAAGCCTGAATGACACCAAGCCCATGGTCTAAGTATGCTACGGTCGTCAGTGACCCTCTTGTGCAGTGCGTGTCAGTGAGGAATCCTCACAAAATGTATGCACAGGATGCCTGGTTGGCTTCTGAGGATTCCTGCCATGAAGATAAAGTTCCTCAATGAGGAAAAGGCCCTTGGAAGAAAGGCAGGAAAGGCCCACAGTGCCAGAAGGAGCATCCTTGCGCACTTTAAAAAAGCATACACACATATTTGTGCGCACAGTCAAGTGCTGGTGGTTGGGTAAGGCCTGACTGAGGACACCATGGCTGAGCTGGATTTTATGCATCAGCAGCAAAACACTACGGAAACCCAACTCACCAGCAGCGGGTCATGCAAGGACTGCCTGAGCAGCAACCAACCCCGCCTCCCTTCGGGCTCAGCCACGTTGATGCGCCTGCGAGGGGCGGCGAGGCTCAGGCAGCGTGATGCTGCATTCCAGGCAGCAGAGCTCAGAATGCTGCATTTCAGGCAGCGAAGCCCAGGCAGCGTGATGTTGCAGTCCAGACGGACGCCTGAAAGGATGCAGGGGGGAGCTGCAACAAACGAGAGACGGCGATGCCGCGCCCAGGCACCCCAGGTGTACTCAAATGAGAGACAGCGCAGGCGGATGGTGGCCTAATGGGTGGCCGGCCCTGGTGACAGCCCTGGAGTGTCCACTTTTCTGAATTTGATACAATCATGCCAGAATGCTGTCAGGCATTTCCTGCACCAAAAAGCCCTGGGCCTTGGCTCCAGTTCACAAGCTAGGGGTTAATCGCCAGCCTGGCCGGTGGGCTGCTTGGTTGGCTCCAGGTCTCTGCGGAAGGTAATAGACCTCAGGCAAAGAAGTTCAAGGGATGATTCCCCTTTTGAACGCATGAAGGCAAAGCCGGGGCTTTCAGGAGGTGAGGCCCTCAGACGCCAAGCCATGTTTGTGGAACACTGATGCAAAGACAGCAAGTGCTTGCAATTGCGAGCACACAATGCCGTGCGGTGAGCACAGTTGCGTGCACACACAGACGTGCGTACAAAAATGCAAAGACAAGCACATGCATCAGTGCACCAACAAACGTGCAGTGCAGAAATGTCCAAACCTGGCGGCTGCGCACTCACCATCCTTCGTGGTTGATGGGATCCACGCTCCACTGCGGCCCTGCATCACCACCCTGGACCCACGCGTGGAAGCGATCCAGCACCTGCACAAGCGGCAGATAAGCACGCACAGCGCGCACCAAGACTTGAACACTGTCTTCACAAGATGGGACACACGCAAAGATTGCGGGCACTGCGCACTGTGCACCAGGACGTCACACAGCCTAGGTGTTGCACGCTGGGGGCGCAAGAGGGCCACCGCAGTCGTCACACACGGTGGGACACACGCGCGCGATGCAGAGGCGTGGCGCGCGCTGTGCGCACCAGGACTCAACACAGCCTGAGGTGTTGCCTGCAGGGCTGCCACTGAGGTGTCGCGCATGCGGCGAGTCTGGCAGAGGGCGCCAAGTGCATGCGCAGAGGGCACCAAGTCCATGCGCAGGGGGCACCAAGTGCATGCGCAGGGGGCACAGCGGCGGCCCTCCTGCGCTAGGACCCGCATGTGTCACACGCACTCACCGTCTTGCCCACTTCCTTGAAGTCTGGGTGCTCAGGCGTGGGCGTGATGCGCAGCCTAAACTCCTTGGCCTCCGCAGGCTCCTTCAGAGACGCCAGCAGCTCCCCGATATCGCCCTGGCCTGACAGGCGCCTCCTCACCAGTTCAATCACAACCTGCGCCCATGCAGTGCGTGTAGGTGACAGCGGGCGGGCCTCCGGCATGCACGCTGCCAGGCGCCTCCTCACTAGCTCAATTATACCTTGTGCCCGTGCAACACACGCTCCTGGAAAGTGAAGCTGTCGTTGTAAGTGATGTGCCAAAAGCTGTGGGGCCAGTGACATGCTCTGGTGACATGCACCAGCAGGCTCAAGCCCAGCCTCAGGGTATACCCATCAGTTGCTTGATCATGTTGTAACCTCAAGAGTGGATAAAAACCTAGCCTTACGGCCTCGGATGGATCCATCACTCGCTTCATCATGTCTGTACTCAAGAGTGGATAAGAACGAAGCCCTCGCTTTTTGCCTTTGGAGTGGATCCATCACTTGTTTGATCCAGGGTTTTACCCCTCTTTCAAGGGCAAGGTCAAAATTGCCACCATGCACACTCACTTTGCAGCCAACACCGTGCGCTGTGTAATCTGCAGGCCTCCCTACAATCATGCCTTCTGGCCGTACTTGCTTCGCTGAGCACCGAGCACTTACCTCACAGAGCACGGAGCATACCCAAATCGCAGCACGCCACCATCACCTGAGCAAAGACTAGCCCTCCTCCTTGATGAAGCTTTTGATCGTGCTGTACATTTTATGATTGATGCGCCATCAGGTATGATCTCACGTCATGCACATGGAGCGCAATGATAGTGTAGTATGCATTGATAGTGTAGTACACATTGATTGCCTAGTACGCATTAATAGTGTAGTACGCATTGATAGTGTAGTGCATTTTATGATTGATGTGCCATCAAGTACATGATCTCACGTCATGCACATGGAGTGCGCCTCACCTTCACCGCCAGGTACGCGCCATCATCCAGGAAGTAGTTCTCTTTCAGGGCGCCATGGCCGCTGGTCTCCATCATGAGGTGTGTCTCCTCGCCCTGCTCAGGGCCCCGCCAGGCACACAGGGGTGGATATGTGAGGGGGGGCAGCGGAAGCTTATGCGAACACTTGAGTATTGCAGTGAATCATTTAAGGCCAGTAGAGAGGCAAGCATGACGCAGGCACTGTCCTTGCATCAGTCCTCAAACATAGCCCCAGACATGCGCATGCCTCAGACTCAGTCCTCAGGCATAGTCCCCTGACATGCGCATGCCTCAGACTTAGTCCTCAGGGTCCCCTGACATCCGCATGCCTCAGCCTCAGCCTCACTCCTCAGACAGACATGCTGGCCTCAGGGTCATCAGAATGCCAAGCACTTGTGGGAAGCCCCTCGGGGCCACCACAGGGCAGCAAAAGCGCTCATCAGCCGCGGTCTCCGGACACATGCTGCACACGGCCAGCAGCACAGCCGGTGCTCTCAAGGGGCAGGCGCTTTTGAGGACCAACAGGACTGCAATCTCACTGCAATCTCACTCCAGACGAAGCCTTGAGACATCCTCCTCTGGGCACACAGTGTGAGTGGGCTGTGGTATGAAGGCCCACCTGGTCGTTGAGCTCGATGCCCTTGCCAATCACATTCTTGTAGCCCCGCTTGAACCTGCGGTCATTGTGCAGTGGGTGCAGCGCCAATCCCATCCTTGCAGCCCTGATTGAAGCTGCCATCGCTGTGCACTGCCCATCGCATCCTTAATACCTCACTCGAGCCTGCAGTCATTGTACCATTGTCCCCAAGACACCCTCTGGCAGCCCTCCCCGTGTCACTCCCACTGTGCCCTGGCTCACAGCCGCCCCCACAAATGCCCAGACAGCAAAGCAGGCAGGGCTCAGCCGGCAGAGATCTGCTCAAGAATTTGTGGGCAAAAGGAATCCATGCACAGCAGAGCTGCGTGGGCAATTGGGATCGATGCATGGCAGAGTTGCGTGGGCGAAAGGTATTGATGCACAGCAGAGTCGCGTGGCAAAAGGAAAAGATGCATGGCAGAGTTGCATGGGCAAAAGGGATCACTGCAGAGCAGAGTTACGTGGGCAAAAGGGATTGATGTATGGCAGAGGTGCGTGGCGGGACGGCCCGCAGGTGCTGCAAGGACTTTGAAATGTGGTTCTGGTGCCGAGCGCAACATGTGGCTAGGCTCAAACCCACCCCAACAGCCGGGGTGCCCGCCTCATAGTGGCTTGTCCCGTCGCTGGTGGCTATCAAAGGGCTCCAGCGCTGCCGACATGGCCCATGCCCGCCTTTTTTTTGAGGGTTTGCAGTCACTTTCTTTCTTCTTTCAAGAGGACATTTGTTTTGGGCATGAGCCCTGCGGGCTTAGGCGGGCGTCTGGCCAGCCACTTTGGCAGCCATCCAGGCCTACCTCACCAGCCATAAGGCCGTAGACATTGGCGTCAGCCAGGCGCGCTGCGCTGCGCTTGCTTACTCTATACCTTGCTCTAGAGCACTTCACCCCCCTTCCCCCCCGTGCTTGCCCGCACTGTGCTCCTGCAGCCAGTTTCGGGCTACTCTTGACGTCGCGCTGGCCTCAGCACAGCTTACTGCCACTTTTGGGATGCTCTTGATGATGCACTGGCCTCAGCTCAACACTGCCCTTTGCCCGCACTGTGCTCCTGCAGTTAGATTCAGGCTGCTCTTAATGTCACGCTGGCCTCAGCACACCCACGCCTATGCAGCCTGGCTTCAGGCCACGGCGCACGCAAAACTCCAATGGATGCACAGGCCATGCCACCACATACTTCAGATACTGGCATGCATTTGCCACATGGGTGCGTGCATGTCACACACGCACACACACACCTGAGGTGCTTGCCGCCCAGAGCAGTGATGAAGTCAGCAAGGCCATTGCTGGTGACGCTGTCTGTGACAATGGTCGTGCCTGGGTGCTCTCGGAGTGTGACTGCTGCCTGCATGTAGCAGAGTGTGTGTGTGTGTGCGCGTGTGTGTGTGCGCGTGTGTGTTGCTGCGCAAGGGGTTTGGCGGCTGCCTGCACTGTGCCCGTGCCCTGTAGAAGTACATTGCTACCACAGTTTATGATGCAGCAGGGAGATCAAGCATATGTTTTTTAATGATGCCTTGTTCTGCTGCAGACGCCTTGTAGATTCTTGCCTGCACCTTGCCTGCAGCAAACATGTGCACCAAAGTGTGCATCAGTACCCCAACAAGGTATCAGTGCAAAGCATATGCCACTGATCTTGATGGATGGATCTGTGGCATCAAGTCACAAGAAGAAAGGCCTCCAGTCATACTGACTGACTGCTAGCCTAGCATCAGGCACCTGTCACACTTGCTGCCACGCATCAAGCCAAATGCTGACACAAGGGGAGATCAGAGGTGCCGCACACTTGTTTAGTTGCATGCTACCCTTGGCACGTCTATACAAATACGAAAACTGCAGGCTGGTCAGATGTGAGAGCTCCAGCAGTTGAGCTAATGTGAGGCAATGCACCATTAAGCAAGTATGAAAGCAGGTGATATGCAAAAGATTACACACGGCAGCGCTTTGCAGCTGCTGAGGCTCTTGCTGACTTGCTTGAGCAATGCCTGCTCAGCTCCAAATACTACACAGCTGCCATCAACCCCCTGCTGACGTAGACAGAGCTGTACTTGGTGCTGACATAGGCCTTGGTTCAAAAAAACAGTGCTCATCCAGCCATGGCACTACCATGAGGGCAATGAAGCGATTCGAGTTGATCTCTCTGCCGTTGCGGTCCACAATTGCCGACCTGAGGAGCAGCACAAGATACCAGCACCAAGGACGTTTTACAACAGAGCCTTCCCTGGCTGACAAACGTGGAAGTGCATCCACGCATGATGTGACACAAGGAAGCAAGATGGCATGCCCATTGGCATAAACAGCTCTGGTTGAGGGGTTGGTCGTTGGTCTGTCAGTAGCTGCAGCGTCACTTGCACGACAATTATAAAACCTCAAGGGTGAGCCAGGGCCCTGCTTAAAGACCCAGGAAAATAAGCGCACATGGGGCCCTTACGCACAAGTTTTCATAGCTGTGCAGTAGTGACAGGTCCTGCAGGAGAATAAGCGCACATGGAACCCTTACGCACAAGTTTTCATGCAGTCATGCCTGCGCTTGAAGTTTTGAGCACCGGGCACGCACATGCCGTAGAGTGCGTTGCCTCATGCGATGTACATGACACAAGTGGAACAATAGCGCGCAGGGGCCTGTACCTATCTACGTCTGTGTCAAACACGATGCCCAAGTCCGCGCCAGCGGCGGTGGTGGCCTGAGCACCCGCCGCCATAGCACTGGGGTGCTCGGGGTTGGGAATATGGTTGGGGAATGAGCCATCCGGATCCAAGAACTGCGAACCACGGATGTCAGCGCCCAGAGGAGCGAGCACCTGCAGGGGAATGAGGCGTGCTGAACACCTGAGCCCCTTGGTTTGAAGACTGATTCAGCGCGGGCGTGCGCTCAGAGCGCAAGCACAGGTCAAGACAGCTTCGTGGTGAGGCAGGCACTCAGCAAGCTGCGTACTCATCCACTGGCAGACCAGCAGAAGGTGAGAGAGGAGCAAGGCTTGGGTCACACACCCCACTCAGTGGGGTGACCCCACTCATGACACGTTGTTTCTAAAACACATCTTTCATGCATTGTGAGCTCATTTCATAAAAAACAGGAATGGACATCTCGTGGTGCTGTGCTTGCCATACCTCAGTAGCAAAGAAGCCGCCTGCTCCATTTCCGGCATCCACCACAATCTTCAAGCCCGCCTGCATAAAGGCACAGGGACCCAGGACAATGAATACCTCGATTTGCACCCACAACTCAACACACTCCCAGCAACAAGCAGGATGCCCATGCAGGCCGGTACAGGGTCACCACCCACACAGGTCATCTCAGCACACAAGCAGCCTGCTGTGGGTAAATAGCCTTGCCACGGGTTACTCAAGCACACAAGCAGCCTGCCGTGGGCGAGCAGCTTGCTGTGGGCAAACAGCCCTTCCACAGGTCAATCAAGCACACAAGCAGCCTGCTGTGGGCAAATAGCCCTGCCACAGCTCACTCAAGCACACAAGCAGCCTGCTGTGGGCTAACAGGCCGGCCACAGGTCACAGTCGTGCTCGCTCAGGGACTTCGACCCATTCTGCTGTTACCCCCTGGCACCTGCTCTCTGCTGAGCCGCCTGCTCTCTGCTCACTTTTTAGCCTTCTGCTGTTACCCCCTGGCACTTGCTCTCTGCTGTGCCGCCTGCTCTCTGCTCACTTTTTAGCCTTCTGCTGTTACCCCCTGGCACTTGCTCTCTGCTGAGCCGCCTGCTCTCTGCTCACTTTTTAGCCTTCTGCTGTTACCCCCTGGCACTTGCTCTCTGCTGAGCTGCCTGCTCTCTGCTCATTTTTTAGCCTTCTGCTGTTACCCCCTGGCACTTGCTCTCTGCTGCGCCGCCTGCTCTCTGCTCACTTTTTAGCCTTCTGCTGTTACCCCCTGGCACTTGCTCTCTGCTGAGCCGCCTGCTCTCTGCTCACTTATGAGCCTTCTGCTGTTTCCCCTTGCTTCACCTGCTCTCTGCTGAGCCGCCTGCTCTCTGCTCACTTATGAGCCTTCTGCTGTTACCCCCTGGCACCTGCTCTCTGCTGAGCCGCCTGCTCTCTGCTCACTTTTGAGCCTTCTGCTGTTTCCCCTTGCTTCACCTGCTCTCTGCTGAGCCGCCTGCTCTCTGCTCACTTATGAGCCTTCTGCTGCTTCCCCTTGCTTCACCTGCTCTCTGCTGAGCCATATGCTCTCTGTCTGGACCCTCGCCAGGGGCTGCTGCTAGCGATCCCCCGGCCTATGCCATGCTCACCAGAGGCTGCTGAGGGTTGTCCTTGCTGTCGACGCCCTTGATGATGACCTCCCTCAAGAACTCAGCATAGCGTGGCCGGAAGTCAACCTGTGTGTGTTCCGGGCGCATGCAAGTGCACCTGTGACGCTCAACCACCTGTGCGCATCACATCCCCACCATGCAAGTGCAGCTGCAGCAACGCTTTGCCTCCTTTTTAACAGTCTTGAAGGTGGGGAGCATCCCCACCAGGGGCAACACGTCCGCGCCAGAAGCAAAGCATCCTGTGCTGCAGAGCTGCAGGGTCCCTCTGGACTGATGCTGCCTGGCTCTTGCACCTTTTGCTGGCTCTTGCACCCTTAACTGGCTTTTGCCTGAGCCTGGCTGGGTCGCAAGATCCTGCATCCGTACGGATGGGTCCCAAGTTTAATTGGCACACACATCACGATCCGCCACCCTGTTCACCTAACTGTTTGGGCAGCAAACTGGCAGTCCATGCTGATGGCCCAACGCGAGAGTGTGTGCATGCCAAGAGGCTTACCAACTTGATATTGCCAGGGCTGAGCGCCAGCGCCGTGGCCAGCACGTGCGCGCTTTCACTGATGGTGTCGCCCATCATCACACCTTGGGCCGCGCACTCCTGCATGTAAAATGCAGCACTCCATTTGCATGAGCGCACACAAGAGCCTTAACATTGCCATGCAGGCATTAGGCCTGGCCCTGCCTCCAAGAAGCTGCCTTCAACTGGCAGGTACAGCCAAGTCCCACGTTTCCTGAACCCTCATGCTATCAGACAGGCAACCACACTCTGCAGCACCCAATCCTGCCCATGCTTCCGTACCAGGTCCTGCTGCAGAACCTGCCTTTTGCCGCACATGCAACACACATTTCCGCATCCCTGCACACAGAACACCACACAAGCAGCCACCATGACCGCCCATGCGCCCACCCTCACCGCGGCTGCCTTCTGCAGCATGGCAGTCACATCGCTCTTCTCGAAGCCACCAGCGGCAGTGAAGAACTTGAGCCCGTTTGCGTTCCAGGGCATGTGGGAGGCAGTCAGCATGATGGATCCGTCGTAGCCCTCTGCGCTGGCATGCATGCGTGCCCTTTCATGTCAGGTGGCATGCCAGGGCATGGCACACTCGGGGGCTGGCGTGGGGGAGGGCCCAGCAGCAGCTCAAAGAGATCAGATCTTTCTACCTCTTTGCGCAAAGCTCAAAGCAGTGCCTCCAGAGATGTATCGTGATGCTGTTGCTGCGGTGCGCGCAGGGGCTGGGGTGGGGGAGGGCCCAGCAGCAGCTCAAAGAGATCAGATCTTTCTGCCTCTTTGCTCAAAGCTCAAAGCAGTGCCTCCAGAGATGTGTTGTGATGCTGTTGCTGCAGTGCGCGCAGGGGCTGGCGTGGGGGAGCGCTCAGCAGCAGCTCAAAGCAGTACCTCCACAGGAGCTGCGGCAGTAGTACATGACGCAGCTGCTGTGTTGCACTCATGCAGAGGCAGGATGGGATCCCCTGGATTGCCCTGCCACAGGTGCTGCCCTTTCGCACGTGACCACCATCAAAAAGATGCCTGCATCATGGTGTGCAACCCATGCGCCACACAGCAATGGGCCCAGCGCGGATGCCCAGGACATGCCGGCGACGGAGCAAGCAGCTAGACTGCGCCCGTGCTTAGCACATGCAAAAGCCCTGCCGGGCAGTCACACCTGCCACAATTGAGTAGAACATGCATGGGGTGGTGGCTAGGCCAAAGCTGTCCACCTGCTCGACCCCGCCAGCCAGAAGGCCTGCCTGCAGCGCCGCCTCCATTGCTGGACCACTGATGGCAGCAGATGAGTGAGGAATGTGTACAGTAAGAAGTGAGGGCACTAACAAATGAGTGGTATGTGCGGGAGCGCAATCAAGGGCGCAGACGGAACAGGGGCACGTGCAGGAGGGTCAGTTAGGGCGACAGACCAATAAAGGACATGTGCTGAAAGGCACAACCTTCTCCTTAAATTTCCACTTGACACATCTTGAAAGGATTGCTCTGCACCTTCAGCAGTGACAAACCTGAGCTATAAAGCTTAGAACTCCCAGTCAGGATTCAGGCCTACCTACCTAGGTGCCCTCTTTCCCGTAACTGATGTAGGGAGTGATGCATCGCCTACATGGTTCTCTTTTTCGTTTTTTTGGCTTTGCAGTCTACAAAATCCAAGCAGCCAAGTATATGATGTCGTCCAATCTCCAGCCTATCCTCTTACCTATCCTCTCACCCATCCTCCGAGCTGTAGTTGCACCCCCATTTTTTTGCATGTGCCCATATTGATCTTAAGCACAGTGCAATGCTCACCTCATACGGCAGTCACGGCCAACAGCTATCCGAGGCGCCCTGTTCGCCTGAGCAGCCATGGTCTGGGCAAAGGCATGGCCGATGAAGAAGGCTGCACCTTGAGTGATCGTCACGGGCTCATGAGCCACACCTGCCCCAGCAAAGTTGGGAATGGTTAGTCATGGGAATCTTTCTATCCTATATGAGCGGTAGAAACCCGCCATGTAAAGAAAACCATCCATGGCCTCATAATCAGCTGTAACCTAGTTGTGAAGGGCCCTAAAATTCCTGCTAAAATTCTGCACAGATCCATACACTTCGTGCATTGTGTGATTGTATTGCCCACTTTGCAAGGCAATCACATAATGCACGAAGTGCACCCCTGTGCACAGCTTGTCATGGCAAGGATCACTGCGTCAGACACGCCCAGCAAAAGAACTAAAGACAAACCTGCCCGTTACAGCATGTGTGGATCTGGACAGATGGTGTCTGCATGCGCTCCCAAACCACCCGCTGACATGGGACTAAATCAGGCCCTTTTCCGCCACGAGTATTGCTCAGTACATCAAGCCTACAGGCTTAAGCCTCTTGATAGAGGGTGCACTCATGTTATCACCAAGAAACACAATCACAAAAAAGCTACCTCTCACGTGCAGCAGCCAGACAGATCTGTTGCACCATGAAAGTTTTGCAGGACAGGCTAGATTTCTGTAAGAGGATCTCTGCATCAGCTCTAAAAATGTGTCCTAGCAATGCTGTGAGCCTGAGTCATTGGAGCTGCCCGAAAGACACCCTTGTGCGTGCATGAAAGAGGCACAATCATGATAGCATAGGCATTTCATGTCTCAGAAAATAAGCTATAAGCTTTTTTGCCCACTCGTGATGTCTTGTCCAGGGAGCAGTCACTGTGAGCCTCCAGTCACTACACCTGGCATTGCAATGCCGCGCACATCGGAGCCGTTCTGCAGGCTCTTGAAGCGCCTCTGCAGCACCTCCAGCTCGGCACCAGAAATGGGACCAGACCTCGGCTTGGGTGGCTGCAGGCCGCACATGCATGTGTTCGCGGGAAAAGAGTGCCACTTTGACCAACTTCTCAGGAACTGCGATCGCAGGCTTGTCCTGTCAGACGAATGGAACAGGACAGCTAAGGCAGAGAGCAGATCCCTGAGATGAAGAAAGCATGAAATACAAGTGCACCTCCCTTCACCAGGACACCGATGATGATTCCATCTGGGGTGTCCCGAAGGAGTGCCCTCTCAGATGGACCGATGCTGAGGAGTGCCCCTTGCCTGCTGGGGACATCCCTCTATTTTCTCCAACTTTCTCACCACTCCGGGGTCAGGATCGGCGATGTTTGAGTATATGCCCTGCTCAGCGCGGCAGGGGAGAAGCGGAGCAGCAGCAGGGGAGAAGAACGGGAGCTGGGCCTGGCGGAGTGAGCAGCCACTCCAGCCTTTGCTGGAAGGGTAGGCCCTGGCGAACTGCAATCCTCGCGTGATATGCCATGGATTGGGAGTCTTTGATGGAGGGTTGAGAGCGACCCCAGAGCTCCGGAAGCAGGACGACATCGACGTCACTGTCTTAAAAATGTATTGTTATTACGTGGGTTGCTGAGTTTTTCATCTTTCTTGTTGGAAGAGAAGGACCTGGAGCTGAGGAGGAAGAATGTTGATGAGCCAGAGACAACCTGCAAGCGTGCTGCAGCAGCATCCCAATGCTCCATCAAAAATGACGCCTTGCACAGCAGACGTGACAAGGAGGTGGTGCAACCGGCCACGTCAGCCTGAGCATGTTGCACATTACCAGCTCAAACAAGCCAGAGGCAGCAGCAGCAGGAACACTAGCCCTGCACCCAAGTCAAGCAGCCGAGGTTGGGCTGCTGGAATGGTTGCTGTTCCGGCCGCGCTTGCGCTGCTCTGCTCTGCTCCCGCTGATGTGTACGCTGCAGACATCCAGGGCACCTTCTCCATGAAATGCGCAGGTAGCTATGCTGACAGGCCGGAATAACGCAGGCTTGGCAGCCACAGAAAATACTGTCATTTTCATCATGTTTCACAGGATCTGAATAAGGGAGGAAGCAGCTTTTTGTTGACATCTTGCCTGCAGGGTGCCACATGAACGGAGGAAACGTACTTGCAGCTGGTGCAACACTTTTCCCAGAAGATCTCAAGCGCAACGGAGTGGCTGACCCCGAGGTGCCTACATCTGCGCAATCTCTGGCTTGCCTGACCACGTTTCTTTCTGATGGATTTGTGGCTGTGGTTCAGGATCGATGCTACAACATCTTGTGTGCACATGCATGTATGCCGCGCTTACAAAGCTTTCTTCCCTTCATCTTAACACTGCATGCATTCATAATGCGCGAAACTCTCTTCTGCACCTCATACTTATAGGCCATGTTCAACCTGATCTATCGCGGAAAGGGGCGGATGCCGGGCTATGGAGAAGGCTGTGCGCCTAAGGTGCGTTGCAAATTGAGGTGATTACTTAGGTGCATGTGTGAGTGGTTTTCTAGAGCAAGCCCATTGGACCAGGGAGGGGCTTTTTAGTGTGATCTTTTGAATTAAAAATACAAAGAACCCAGAAACATGCATGATACATGTATGCAGTGTCAAACAAAGGCCATGCAGGCACATACCTTGCAGACATTCCCTTCCATCGCCATGCCAGGTTTTATATTGGAATCTATTGGATACAAAACATAACAACGCAGATTCTGTTAACAGGTCAAAAATAGGTTGCAGGTTTTTGTCTGACCAAGATGCTTTTATTTCTTGAGTTGAGAACGCGAGAACACAATAACAATGGTTGCAACTCAATAAAGCCTGGAAACTAAGGTACTAGCACATTTGGGTTTGTCCAAGGTAATGTTAAGGCCTGAAAATATGTAATTTTTGCCGTGGCCCCACTCTATGTCCCTCTGTTTCCAATTGCTCCCTCCATGTCCCTCCCTTTTCTCTGCAGGGACAATGTACATTTGGGCCACGCGTGTCGGACGAGGATATTCGAGGCTTAGTGTCTTACGTGCTGGAGCGAGCAGAAGCAGAGTGGAAATAAGCCTGCTAACATTGATCAGAACTGTCAGTACTCATTCTAAAATTGAACCTGCCTTGGCAGGGGTTATTCAGCTGTACAAGCTGAGGCATACCTGCACTGATGGCATACCTACCCGAGAATTCAATCTCCGGGTATTTTTCCAAATGTTTGTTTTCTAGCCTTTGGGCGACGTTTTTTTCCGTGGGCGCAAAATAGATGTGTGTGAATATCTATGAATTCAGCTAACCCTAAGCTGAAGCCTCAGGATGTAAGGCCTGCAACCTCTTTCAATTTAGAGAGGCAGATAGAAAGGAAGCAAGAATGATAAATTATGTTATATCACTGGCAGAGCGCAAACTCACTCACTCACCTCCTCACTCACGATGACCCCGAGGTTGGTTACGTCGGTTGTTAGAGTGTATGATCCTGTCTCCAATTCAGTTCTAGCTGTATTTGAGCGTGTGTTTTGTGGCCATACAAGAGAAATAGGTAGTTTATAGACTATAAACTATAAGCTTCAAGATTCAACTGTGAAGCAAAATGTGTCAATGTTTGGTGCAAGGAAGAGTGGCCAATAGCTGAGAGAATCGCCACAGGGAGGAAAGTGCAAGTTGGATTTGTAGGCTTATAGCCGATGATTCCCCCGAAAACACTTCGGTCCAACACTTCGGTTCCTATTCGCCAATAGTATGCATTCTAGTGCTCGTCCAAAGTTTGGTAATCCCGACAGATTTTTTAAGGGTTAAATATCTTTAGATGCTGAACGCAGCTCCCACTCAGTTGTTTGGCCACACTGGTGCTAACAGAAATATGCTGGGGACAGCGTCAAAGATGGTGGCCCGTAGTGCCGGCTTCTCTTTCCACGCCATGAAGGGAGTGCATTCCAAAGGTGACGTCCTGGGCATATGAGCCATCCTCCTGATTCCTGAGCCCAACTCACTCCCAGCCTCACAATAAACTGGGACCCCGCTAATAGCATGACAACTCCTTTGCTTTTGCAGGCCAAAGCCAACTTTGGAATCAGAGACAAGTGCAGCAGCAGGTCCAAAGACGCATGCTGTGCCAGACTCGCGTAACCGCCCAAAATGAGCCAGCAGGCAAGTCAAGAAGGCTGTTGAATATTCACTTACAGATGATGTTGGCAGGGTAAGGATAGAATGATGATAATGCTTTTCAGATTGCGCACGAGCGAAACATTCACATGTTCACGCGCGCGCGCGCACACACACAC